>Ga0123354_10005910_pt1 | contig 17990 bp, 12 predicted proteins | sample TergutLab28metaG_2_FD_97872 | JGI IMG/M metagenome (GOLD analysis project Ga0123354, IMG submission 97872) | Labiotermes labralis P4 segment gut microbial communities from Petit-Saut dam, French Guiana - Lab288 P4 | ecosystem: Host-associated > Arthropoda: Insects > Digestive system > Gut ...
AGTAATCAACATGTAAACACTATGGGATCCCAAAGTGGACAAAGCATCTGGTAATGAAATTGTAGGGGCCTGAAGATGACTAACATCTAGTCGAAACATGTAGCCTTACTCTAGAATGAATAGATTGTGCTGACGTACGTTTGTGTAATACTTATTGATTTTCAAACACATCGTGATGTCTTCATTCAGAATATGGTGTGCTATGTTCAACAATATATGTATCTTGTTGAGAATTGCATTTGAAGAAAGCAAGCTTATGACTGAACATTGGTGATTGAGTGGTAAAAACTTCTCCCTTGTATTCAAGAGGTCCTGGGTTAAAGTATAGCCTGAAGACAGGTTGTCATGACTGATTACTTTTATGGTTTTCCTCATTTCCTCCAGGTAAATTCCACAGTAGTACCTTCAGTCAGTCCACAGTGGTTCAGTCCATCTCTTTCATCATTCAGTAATCATCCTGTAATTCAGCATTGTATAATCTGAGCCAGGAGCACACCCAAAATTTTCACTGGGGGCACTGACTGATGCTACATATAGTTTATGTTTGATTTTAAGAACTATCTTTAAAGATTGTGCCATGAATACAACTGTAACATACTACAGTTTGCAACTACATTTATATACATATAAATATAATTGCATGTTCTGTGACTCAGTCACCCAATTTAAATCACAAGCCCTCGATCTTTGCGTTTTAAACTTCATCTTTTATTTTATTTTTCAAAATTCCAGTGCATCAGTCATCAGCTGATTTTGGCTGCAGGGAAAATTGCATAGAACATTAAAGATATATAAATGTGTTGTACACACTGAGTGGCAAAACCAGACCCATTGTCTGTAGGAAGAGGTATCAGTGCTCCCGGTCATTCGTATAAGACTTGGATCCATAATGTCAAACTGTCAGTTGTTGTCCCAATAAACTTGAGCTAGGAAAATTCTGACATTTGCTAGCACAGAGTGTAGGTGCTGCACCACACACTTTGAAGACTAAACACAAATTTATGTTGGTATGGAATTTGCTTGGATGTTGGGCAACACCATTTTCAGTAGCTATTGTAATACCAGATAACTGTTGGGGGGTTTTAGTTGAAACAGCGTGGCTAGGTACTTGGTTGACTCTGGATTCATTCCTGCAAGTTCTGGTACTGATCCCCATTTATTAGTCTGTTGTTCATGACTAACTGAAGAAGTTATAATTTGAAATAGAAAACATGAAAATAAAGAATTTTCTGTTATCAGATTACAACTTTTTAATTCTGCAGAAACAAACACAGTTAACCACACACAAAGCAGTTCATTCCTTAAATTGCAGCTTGTCCACAGAATGAGGTGTTAGCTCATGGCCAGGATCACTTGCATAAGACAAACCACATGTTACCTGGCTGTCCAGTCATGTCCCGTCCACATCAAAAATTGTTTTCAGTAAAACTCTGTTGTTGGATATCACAACAACCGCTGAAAGGTGTTCAACATTCAAGCACATGCCATGTCAACATAAATTCTGTAGTATGTTGACATTCACCATTTGTAGTTTCTACAATATCATTCCCTCATCTGTTTAGCCTTCAAAATGCTTGTGTTTTCTGTAATATCACACACATTCAGATCCAGAGAATCCTAGACCAAGTCTGAACATTTTCAGAGATGAGAAAATTCTCTTGCCCCTTCCCAGAAGCAACCCAGATTCCTGAGTCATCCAGCCCACAACCTAGACGCTACATTGATTAAGCTATCCCGTCTGTTTGTATAGGATCCTAAACTTAGGATATAAAATTTCTGTGCAACTTTCTGGCCACAGAGTATTTGCTGTGATGTCATTTCAGACTTTAATTCAGCATTGTAACAGTACTGTCCTGATACTTCACTTTACCTATATGTTTTATTTTTAAACTCTAGAACATTGAAGAAGCAAAAAAAGTGGAACATGCTTCAGGATTGGAGGATGGAGAGACATTGATGATACTGGAAGCACCACCTAATATATCATTTGCTTCTGTTCCTATTCCCCCTTCATCCGCAAGACCAAAGCCTGCTGGACGACGGTATACTAAAGAGGATCTTCAGGTAGGCTGTTTGAACACAAAGGATCCTTGATTTTGTTCCAGTTGAATTCACTTAAATGGAGGAAGCAAAACCTGATTTCCACTTCTTTGAGATATCGATGCTGTTGCACTTACTTTAAGGTGAAAATAAAGAAGTTTCATAGCACACTAGTAGATTTGTTTGCAGCCATATGCCATACCCAACGTCATATTTATTGTTATGCTCATAAAATTGAGAGAAAAATTGCACATTCTGTGTGTATATATTTTTCATTCTAGACACAGTTGACCTTAAACACATAAAGACTGCAGTTTCTTATCATCTTGTATGCCATATTTCCTAGTGCTGATAATTGTGAGGCTAAGACTTAGTTTACAGGTTTTTTGTTATAGACGGATCTGCAGCTGCAGGCAGAAAATTGTGTGTCTGTGTATGAACATATGTTGATATTTGTAGTCCTTAAACATTTTTTCATTACTTCAAAGAGATAGATTGGCATAGCACATAAATTTTTATGGTCTTATAAAAAACCTTGTTTATTCAGGGTGCTTGGGGAATTAAGAAGCATAAACTTCAAATTAATTAAATTCTCCATGACTTTATTTGCTGGGCATAGGAGTTGATACTTGTGGTCAAAATTATGTGGGACTCAATCACTAAATACCATTTCTAAAATTTTGGGGTATGAATTTTTAAAAACACTTATTTCTCTAAATTCAAAGGAATGCAACTTGCATATTAATGAAAAGGTGTCAAAACATAAAGCCATTATTTATTATTATACACTCGTTTTTCGTAAGTTTAAATATCTGTATGCCTTGCATGTTAATTCAGATTTTAATCACATTTCAAATCCTAACTTTGCAGTATGCCTTGGAACTGATACATCAGGGCCAGTTGGGAATCAAACCGGCAGCTAGAGCATTTAACATACCTGCAGCAACTCTGCATCATGCAGCACGTCGGAGAAAGATATCAAGTCCAATGCAGCAAGGAGGAAATCATGTTGTATCAAGTCGCAGTAAACTAACACCGAGCATCAGTGGGCATCAGATGTGAAGCTTTCTAAGACCAGCAGTAAAGTTTATATGCCTTTGAGGACACAATAAATATCCCCACAATTGTAACAGGAAAACTGTGTCAGAAAGTACTGAATCTACACTGTTACCTTCATTTTAAATGTCTGAAAGATATATTTATTGTGTCTGAATATGTCATGATGTGACTGTTATGTACTGCACTCTACTGTTCACTTTTTTTTGGTGCTCTGTCTTGTATGTTGCATTTACGTACATTGTTTTTGTTCCCCTTGTGTGTGTTTTTAAACATCATAAAGTGATATCATTACCATGTCTCAATGACTTATGCCAGAGAGTAGAGGAAAGGCTAGTTTCAAAGAGACTTGTACAAGAGAATAAATAAAAGGCTAGTTTTATGAAAATCCTGTCAGGCAATCTGCTGCATCAAAGCTAAGTTTTTGAGACGAAGTATTTGGCACGTGGGGAATGACCATTTACATATTTTTCATTGCACTGCCTTTTCCTGTTTGATGTGGTGAGCAACAGGAGGGCATATTCAAATCAAGCAGCCTGTTGCATAACCTGCAGAATGATCCCCTACCTATCCACTGCTATCCATTCATTGTTATTGAAGCTGACTGTCCATGACACCATTGTAACTTGTGAACTTGTGCAGATTTAATGCTTAGTTATGTTGGTCTTCTCACCTCTGTCTTCAGAATGGATATTTATAGTCTTAACTAGGTCTGTGCCCTTTGATGCTGTTCCATACATGGCTTAGTTTGAAGCCATTTTCCTCTTCATGTCGTGTGGGTGTAGGCTTACTTCTGTTGCCTCCTTAACAAGTCAGTTCATGTATCATTATGTTTTGCTTAGTATCTTTATATCCTAACATGATACAATGGCTTAATTTAGTGTTGTATTGCATTACTGCACATCTCTCCAGTTGATATGTGAGCATGTAGTTTTCATTATCACTAGATGGTGCATGTATCAGTATTTTGCGATTCGTTGAATAAATGTACGTTCACAGCAATTTTTCTTTTATACCATTTCTGTATGAAGTATTTACACAGAGTAAGATGGTAGAAGGAACTGGTGCAGAAAGTGTAGGATGAGAAAACAATGTAAAATGTTAAAGTGAAAATAATACAACCTGAAATCTAGAAGCAATGGCATACACAGACAGATGAATTCTGCAAAAACTAGAGAAAAGAGGTCTGTTGTACTCTGAAGGAAAGCAGCAGAATAATTTGGTTTAGATTGGGAATTCAGAAATTGACAGCAAATGGGGGGGGGGGTTGAAAAAGCAGGATGCCCATTATGTGGGGAGGTAGTGCATGAAATACATTTTGGTGAGAAGAACTTCTGAACAATAAGTGGCAAGGAAATTGCATACAAGAAATTAATTCATTTTATTTAGTCTGCAGAGTTATGATGTTTAGGTAAGTTTTTATACAACATAAAATGTAAGTGGGAAAACCAAAAAGGGAAAACAGTACACAGGGCAGAGGAGAAGAAAGAATGATTATTGTAACCATGGCTGGAGTGTGTGTGTGTGTGTGTATATATATATATTGCATGGGATTTACAGCACACACCTAAATATAAGGGTGGTGTACAGCAGAAAGCTGGTGTTAGCAGTCACAACTTGGAGTAATATGTATGTACTTGGAACTCAATCACTGCCACCACCATCGCTACAGCAGCAACAATGACGACAACATTTGTTCACTAATGATTACATCATTTGTGAGCAAACAGCCAAGGCATCTATGTATAGCATGGACTGAACAAACATCAAAGGCATTGATGAATAGTGTAGACTGATTACATGAAAGCATTCGACAGCCTACTTCACACCTGGATAGTTACTGTCAGGGAGATGTACTTAATATAAACAAACCTTAGCTATACCAGTCCTAGTTTACAGCTTTGGAATAATCAAATGGTTAAGAAAAGAAATTGAGAAGATAGACTGAAAAACAAGAAAGCTTCTACCTATTGCAGGTATCCACAACCTGAAGGCAGATGTTAATAGACACCACATCAAAAATGGAATGGTGGACACATTAATCAAACTGGAGTCTGCATATAATGCTGCTACTGTTGGTCTCGGCAAGTACATTAAGCAAGGCAAATATCGACTTACCAGATTTGTGCAAGAATATTGATGGTGGGAAAAACAAATGCTCTCTACAAAACGAAGCTAATCTAATAAAGCAAAAATATGACACAAGAAACTTTTGCCCAAACTATCATGAATAAACTTAAGTCCAGCACTGAAAATGAGAAGATAGAAGAAGTTCAAAAGAAACCAATACATGGACAATTCTACCAGGACCTTGGAAGACCACCAGTAGATAAAGAAAAATCCCTGGTGTGGTTATGTATCTCAGGCCTAAAAGGAGAAACTGAGATTTTGATAATAGTGACCCAACATCAAGCACTCAATATGTGTTATCATCAGAGGAACACCATGTAGCAACCAGTTGATAGCAAATTCAGAATGTGCTATAAGGCAGAACACATAGAACATACTGTTGCAGGATGCACAACACTTGCACCATCTGAGTACACTAATAGACCCAATAAGATGGCTGGTTACATCCACTGGATGATAGGTAAACATAGGGGTTACAGGTTACTGATAGGTACTGTGAACATATACCTGCCAGGGTCATAAATATCAATGGTTCCACTATTATGTAGGATGTACCGGTTATCACAGATTGAACAATACTAGCGAACTGACCTGATATAGCACTGCATGATAAAAAAACAGAAGACTTGCCTACTGATTGATATAGCCACATGACATGATTCAAACATTAACACAAAAGAAACTGTAAAACTAAGCAACTACAAAGACCTGGGGATCAAGATCAGCAGGATGTGGAAAGTTAGGACAAAAAATGTGCCAGTAATAACTGTAGCATAAAGAACAATTAAGAAAGGGTTAGATCAGAACTTTAAGTTGCTCCCAAGTCACCCACTGACCAGAGAGCTCAAGAATATCACACTAATGAGCTCTGCACACATCATTTGTAAAGTGCTGGGGTAAATCACTTGTAGAGATGTGGACTTAGCAGAAGACTTCCACCTAATAAATAATAGGTGAGAAAAAATTTAAAATAATCAGAATAATAATAATTATTGTGTTACTTGCATGAAATGCAATTCCCTTAGCACCAGTCCCTTTTGCCACATTCATACAAACTGTGTAATTATATAATACAAGTAAGAGGATGAAACTGAAAACAGCATTCCTCTGTCTTTAGTAAGCATCTCATCACCATGGACAAAATCAATGTCATACCTTCACATTTACTGCCATCTCAGGACCCTTCAGACAGGACAGTTGCTTCAGCAGTTTGCCATAACCACCATGACAACACAATCAAAAAGTTGGTGAGTTTGAAGATCAAGTCTTCTACAATGTTATACCACATGGAGTGGTAAGTAGTTACTGACATTTCAAATGAATGTAATGCCACCTATGAAATGTCTGTAACTCTTTGCCACTGGATGTTGCATAACATCCCAGAAGACGTGAATCGTCAGCGACCCCACTGTGAGAACCTGAAATCTTGCACCGAAGAGTTAAACTTTAACAAGAAAATCAGTGAAGCTAGGTAGTTTGCCCAATCTGTGGCATTCTTCATGACTCAGGAACATATAATACATGGTATCACAAGAAAAAACAGTAGTAAAACACGCCCTAAAGGTATGTTAACCATTATCAGCTGAATGGGTCGTCCACATCCCATTCCATGTGACTTCATAGACAAAAGGGAAAACACTACCCCATGCTGGTGCAGACATGGTCATTTAAAAACAAAAATAACTGGCCATCAGCAGCTGCATGAGGATTTAAAGGCTGGACAATAAAGGTTAAAACTGACAATGTATGAATGTTATTGTGAAATACAGCAATAGGTAAAGCACTGTAAACTGTACAATTACTGCTACAAATAACTGGGAGCAAAGGTATGCTAGCAGTGCAGCTGCTGCACATGAAGGTGTTAATTCCACATTGATGTGGGTGACAGCTTGAGAAGGATTAGTGCATTTATTCGCTATGAAAGCTTCAGGTCTTACAGAAAGTCTGAGTTAACAATTTGTACATTAATAACATAAGAAACTACTCTGAGGTAATTACTCTTGCTTTTTCTATCTTCCAACTCACAGACTGGGTGCTAGTAGCTCATTCTTTGAAATTCTTGAGACACAAATACCTTTCTTTTCTCTGGGACATCAAATTCAAACACAGAACAAGGTAAAAAACTACAGTGACTATAACCACTGATTAAAATTATATAACACTTACAGAGGCTATACACATCTGATCAAGATAAGGTGGGATGATTATGAGAGATGATGAGAGAAGTGCTGGTAGCTAAGTGTCAATAACCAGTATGTGGATCTTTGGTTACAGCATGCCTCACATTGTGGAAGGGGTGTGTTCATGAAAATATTTCTGTTTTATACAATTCTGTAATGCATATCCTACTGTAATATAATTCCCTTATTATAAGTTGAGTTCCTACAGAAAATTTGTTCCATCCACAGTTGTAATAAAAACACACTTTTTACACATTACAAATAATAATTCTGATATATATATATATCAGTAACATATGCAAGCTGAATTTCTTAAAAGAAATTTTGTTTTGGCAAGATCTGTTGTTTTGCATTTTGTGTTTAAAATAAATGTTTAATATTTATCACAGTTTTCTATGAGGGTAAATTTATCGTAAATTTCATGAAGTTTTCATGTCATATTTAATAAAATTCCATAAATAAAACATCTGTAACATGGGGGTACACTGTACCTTTAAATGAATAAGACATTGTGCTGTGTTGTTGGAAATGTTAACTTGAAAAGAAAAGAGAGTTCTGGTTTCAAGAAAAATCAAGCATAGTAGATCTCACAGCCATGGATGAACCTACATTTCTTGAAGTAACTATCCAAATAATATAAATGATGATCGATTTTCTCACAAAGAACAGCAGAAACTACAAAAGCATTTTGTGCAGATATCCAGACACATCTAAGAAACTTTACACAGATAAGGGTAATAAAGTTTAAACATCTCAGGAACTTCACTGCATAAGACACTACTGGTGCATTATAGACACACATTTTCCAACCTTCCATGTAATATACTAGTTCTATATTGTAATGTCCATAAACAGAGTATTTTCCATAAATCAATAATTTCATAACACAATGATGCATTACTATAAAAGGTACATCCAATGTAAATGGAATTGTTGTTAGATGTGAAGCAAAGGATATGCCTTGATATGACAATTCTAAACGTGGATACTCATATATGTATACATTTTTGCAAATACATTTACTTGTTTAAAGGCAAGATAGGGGGTGTTGGGCCACTTGGAAATGTTACTTCCAAATTCCTGAACATCAATAAATGTGATTCATATCTACTGCTTTCATTGTTATTATAACTATATACTTCAACTGTGTGTGTTTTGTCCACATTTGGTTAGTGGAAGTGTGTATCCAAGTTCTGTCTAATTTTAGTGCATATTCAAGGGGCAATACTGTGAACAACCATCACGTTATCATATATCCAACTACCAATATGCAGTTAGCTTATTTTTTCCAGTAGCTGATGCAGACAGTTGTCTGATTCTATGACATGAACAGTCAAAGGGCAGTGAAATCTTGTACAGATTTGTCCAATACAACTTGAGTTTTTATATTGATAAATGGCATTCAGTGACAATGTCAGAGTACTACATTATTTTGTTATACTCTGTAAGAAACTTGTGAATTTCAGTGTGAGAGGCACATAAAAAGGCATCCATGCAAAATGTAATACAGTAAAAATAAATGCAAAACTTCGAATTAAATCACAGATTCAATTATAAGGCAACACCTGAGAAGTATGTAGACAGCTGGATGAGATCTATGTTTCGCTGGCTGGTAACTTCATTTTTCTTGTGTACAAAAGTTTGTGCATGAAAAGCATGACTTTACAGGTGTGACATTTTGCACACACAAAAGATCTACCAAAATGTATATGCACACAATTAAACACCTAAAACTATGTAAAATATATATATATATATATATATATATATATATAGTACAAACATGTGAAATGGCAGTTTTTTATTTTAGAGTTCTCATCACTTAAGATGAAGGAAACTTGGTGATTTCCCAAAGCTGCAATGTTCTGTGTTCTACCCATCACCGGCTAATGAATCAGACAGTGTTTTATAGTGTACATTGCCCAACAGATTCAAGACTGGGCAGTATCCCCTCAACAACACAGGCAACAGTACAAGACTGAACAATCAGACGGCACTTGGCCTGCAATTATTTGCTACACATTGAGAAACACGAACACTAGTATTTTGTTTCACAGTTATTCTACTACTGGGTTTTCTGTAGCTACTTACCTGGTAGATGGCAAGAAATCATTCAAAATAAATTATCAAAACAATATAAACTTAACACATTCTTATCTAGCTGGATTATTTTCAGACTGTCATTAGGCATCATTGTAGTCCAGTTGTTTAAAGTAATTAATATTACTATATACACAACTTAATAATAGGTTGTTTAACAGCACATACTTCTCCACATTAGTCTTCAGACACATCCAATTTCTTATCCATGTGTAGTAAATGTATACGACTGTTAACATGGCACCATACAAACAACTCTAAATTTCACAGATGGCAATGATATGGAAAAATCCACCTATTATCCAAATATGGTACTGATGTTCTTCTAAACCTTCTGACAGTACTTATCACCAGATCCTATGTTGACTGATGTACGCACTTTTTTGTTTGAAAGAGAATTCCCTCATTCTGCTTATGTTACTAATACAAATTTATACGTCTAATAGCAACTTCTATAGATTTTATACATAAATTTCATTTGTTAATCAGCATTATTACTAATCATCTAGAAGGAATCTTCCGAGACTTTATCTATTTAATAATTACTTCCTCTAATAATATTTCAATCACATATTTGTATGCATTAATCTAAAGAACAAGATCTAATTTTCCAAAAACACAAATATGTGTTGGCACAAAATGAAACTACTATCTTGTATAAGTTGTACAGCCTAGATGACTGCATGATGGTTGAAACATGTAGCTCTCTTGTGTTAATATATACCTAATATAAACATGGCAGATGGATTGTCTAGTAACTATGAGTTGGCTACTAATAATTGTAAAATAAGTGATGTAAATCAGCCATTTAGGTACAATTCTTGTTTTAAGTACAAATGTGAATTGGAAGAATTAACTGAAGAATTGATAACAATGAAGAAAATAATCCAGCTGCTCCAAGAAGATTTAAACCCCTATAAGGGTCTTACGTCAGCAGCAACATCCAACGATAGAAGTAATTCACATGTGAGTAGCAACCCAATTATCAACTGGGAGGTAGTCACTGACAAATCTAGAAAATCTAATAGAACAACAGCAGAACAACTGCCTATACCAGTAATACCAATTACAAAGCGCTTTAATGCACTCCATAATCTCCAAAATGACCTGGAATTACCAAGTAACATAGAGAACCATCACATTAAGAATCATCACATCAAGAAAAATATATTCCTGAAACACAATAAAGCCATAAGCTCTCCAATAAGAAGGAAAATGAAAATTTTGTTGATTGGTGATAGTCATAGGCATGGTTGTGCCAGTGAACTTAAGAAGTACTTAGGTCCCAAATATGAAGTTACAGGAACAATAATGCCAGGATCGAGATTACAGAATATTACGAAATTAGCAAAGAATGAAACAGCCGAGTTTTCAAATACAGATACTATAATAATTTGGGGAGGCTCTAATGATATTACGAGAAACGAAACAATGAAGGGTCTCAAGTACCTGAATGATTTTGTAAATCAAAGAAAGAACACAAAGGTTATGATAGTAACAGGCCCACATAGACATGATTTATTCATTACATCATTATTAACAATGAGGTGCAGAGATTTAACAGGAAATTACATAAAATCATGAAAAATAAGGATGATGTGAGAATATTAAATCTTGAAACCATCAGAGAAGACTTCACACAACATGGGCTCCACCTTAAGATCAAAGTTGTAAAATTGATGTTTCAAAAACTATCTCAGCTATTTGAAGCCAAGAAGAAACAACCTACCATCTTGAAATGGAGAACTACCCACAATAATTCTAGCTGCATCAACAGTATCCCCAAAGTTATAAGTGAAGATCATGTGGTCATTGATAACAAAGGAAGAAACGAAGATGAAATGGGTTCTTATAACCAAGGAATTCGAACATCTAGTAAACCAAAGAGGCTTCCTAACACAAGAAGTAATGATTTTTTATGGGTATAAAGCCTGATAAGGATGTATATGAGTGTTTTATTCTTATGGCTACAAAGCAACAGGGATGTAATAATGGTAGGAACTTTGAATATAACAATAACACTACTTTCACATAAATTTATGATAATGACAATAATAACCAACAAATAAATAAGGACTCAAGAATTGTGAAACAGAATATTGATACATTTAGTATAAACCAGGATCTACCATGAAATGCCAATCCTCCTAACAGGAATAATAATGCTGATTTAATAGTATTTCATCAAAATATTAGGGGATTATATACCAAAATTGATGAGTTGTTATAGATTTGGACAACCGATTTTCCTCATATATTATGTTTCACAGAACACCATCTACGTGACCATGAAATAAATAGTACATGTATTAAATATTATAACCTTGGGGCTAAATATTGTAGAAAAAGCCATAAATATGGTGGAGTAAGCATATTTGTTCATGAAACTTTATTGTTTTCAACTGTTGAGTTGAATGAATTTTGCAAAGATCAAGACTTGGATATTTGTGCTGTGAAATTAAACATTTCTTCTTTTGTATTATGTAACTTATGTGTTCACAGGCCTCCTACCAGAAATTTTTCATATTTTTTAATTATTCTCAACCAATTATACAAAAATTCCATAAATATAATTATCTGTGGAGATATATAGGATAGTCAACATAGATATGAATACAATATATAATGTCATGATGTGTATGCTATAGCAAGCATCTGTCGTAGCACAAAAATAGAACAATCCAACACAAGTCATCACACATTAATAATATAAATAATTTGCCAGCATAATTACTATACTACACATGAGAAAGTAAAACTACATAACAGTTCATTGGAGGAAAAAAACATAGGTAATTTAAGGATAGATTATGAATTAAAGTTGTTGGGAATAAAATTATTTATATTTAAAATTTGTATAATATTTATATAAAGTTACATAAAAGTACCAAGATCACTCCTAGAAATCCAATCAAAATATTCATCAAGTATAAAATGAATCCATCAAAAGAAACCTTTTTAGAGCTAATTAAAATTTTTTATATTCCAAGTTTGATAGTTTGGGGTAAATGATTGAAAATTTTAATTGCAGAGTAATAAACTCCTTTTGTATATTTGGTCAGTTTTATTGTTGGCGGATAGAAGTCCAACCTATGTCGAGTGTTGATAGAGTGAACTTCAGAGTTAGATATAAACTCGTCTATATTCTTGACTACAAACAATAATACTGATAATTTGTACTGAGAATGTAGTGGGAGAATGTTTAATTTTTTAAACAATTCACGACATGATACTCTGTTATCAACATACGTGATAACTCTTATTGCTCTTTTCTGTAATTTGAAAATATTTTCACTGTGGGGCAAGTTACCCTAGAAAATTATACCGTAGGCTATGATGGAATGCACATAAGAAAAATAAATTGTACTTAAGTTCTTTATAGAAATAACAGATTTCAGACATCTAATTACATAACATGCTGCATTTAATTTAGAACTTAGCTGGTCGATATGTGTTTTCCAGGATAGTGTGCTACCCAAAGTGAGGCCCAAAAAGTTTGTACAACTAGTAATATTGATAGGGTTATCTTTATAACTAATATGTGCAATGTCTTCACATTTAGATTTTGGCATAAATTGGATATAGTGAGTTTTATTAAAGTTTAGTATTAATGAATTGGTTTAAAACCGGTTGCTTATTTTTTCAATTACTATATTAATTTGATCTTTAATATCTGTAAGGTCAGAGTGAGTAAAGATTATGTTGGTATCATCCACAAATATGGTTGGTATAGATATATCATTTATTATGCCCAGTAAATCATTAATGTAGAGTAAAAAATATAATGGTCTGAGAACTGAGCCTTGTGGGACTCCTTGTTTTACTTTCCCCCATTCAGAGAACCAATTTTTAGAATATTTGTTCTTTATTAATACTCTTTGATATCTGTCATTCAAGTGTGATTTTATCAAATTATTAGCTCTACCTGTGATACAATAGAATTCTAATTTTGGTAGTAAAATATTACAATTTACATAGTCAAATGCTTTGGTCAGATCACAGAAAATACCACCAACCCACATTTTATTGTATAGTGCTTTTAAGATATTGTTAATTAGGTTATATGAAGCTATTTCAGTAGAGGAATTATTCCTAAAACCATACTGTTCCTTAGCTAATATAGTACTGTTTTTAATATGATAATGCAATCTCTTATAAATAACTTTTTCGAAGACTTTTGAAAAAGATGTAAGTAATGAAACTGGTCTATAGTTTGACATTTCTGTTTTACTGCCTTTCTTAAATATTGAATTTATTTGAGAATATTTTAATTGTATAGGAAATATGCCAGTGGACAACGACTTATTACATACATATATATATATATATATATATATATGTGTGTGTGTGTGTGTGTGTGTGTGTGAAAGGAGATATGATAACGGGTAAGCGTATTTTTTAAATTTTGTTGGTGTCTCATCATAACCATGAGAACTTTTCCAGTTAAGGGATTTAATTATTTCACTAATTTCTTTGGTAGATACTGGTGTTAATTTTATATCTGGAGACGATCTAGTAAATACTTGATAAAGGTAATTAAGAGCACAATTCGTAGTCACTGAATTATTTACAGACATGTTGTCAATAGCATTTGTGAAGTAGGTATTAAAAATGTTAGCTATGTTTGATAGTCTTTGAATGTTTTCCCATCAATATTTAGTGGAGGTCCATCATCATTAACCCTTTTTTGTCACCGTTTTAACAATGTTCCATATAGACTTAGCTTTGTTCTTAGAATTTATAATGAGCTTATTACAATATTGTTTTTTAGCAGTCATCATAACTTCAGACAAAATTCTACAATATGTTTTATAATGGTTTTTTTAACTTAGAATCATTGGTACTTCTGCAAAGCAAATATAAATCTATTTTGTGTTGACTAGATATTTTAATTCCAGTCGTTATCCAAGGTTTATTATTTTCAGTGTGATATGATTTTTTACGAGGAAACCTGTGGTAAAATATTCTGAAATAGGCGTTGAGAAAACTATTAAATACTGAATGTACATTATCCTCAGTAAAAATTTCATCCCAGGACTCATAGCTTAGGTTTAGTTTAAATTCTGACATAGTAAATTCATTTATTAGTCTTTTCGTATAATGGTGGGCTTTCAAATTTTCGATTTTTATATCATGTAATATCAGAATCTGTACGTCATGGTCTGATAACCCATTGGGCAATGGATTAATTGTAAAATTGATATTTTTGAATTTATCAATTAAAGTGTTATCGATTTCAGTAGATGAGCAAGTATTAATTCTTGTTGGAAAATCAACATTACTACACAATCATATGATGCTAATAGGGAATCCAATTGAAATTTGTTATTGGTGTTGGCAAGATAGTTTGTGTTTATCTAAATGGGGTTTATCCCAAAAGATCCATGGAATGTAAAATATAAATAAAATAAATAAAATAAAAACTATAATTAAGTTGTGTACAGAATAATGTTAATTACTTTAAACAATTGGACTCTAAACATAACAGGATGAACACATCAAAATTCACTGCCATCATGCACTTCAACACTTATGTAATAGTGATCATACTTAGACTTGAACATTCATATTAGAAGTTTCTGACTGCTGGTATTTAACAGAGGAAAAATACGTCAAAAATTTTTTCACAGCATCATAAAAACTTCTGCTTATGTGACTGCTCATCAATGAACAGAATCTATAAAAGCAATGCTCAGTGCGTTTCTAATATACCTACAGTAGGGTGAAAATGCTTCAACATGCAGATACTGTATACACAGTTTAAAAAAATGTACATTTAGAAATCATTTGGATGTTCGTTTCAGAATAAATAATGGCAGTGGTGAGTAGGTTAATATTCTGTCTCCGTTTAAAACATATTACAACCTACCTTCTAGAAGAGTTGTACAAATGACTCTCCTCACTTCGGTTGTGGTGTAGCAGTTCTTGCCACATCATGTGAAGAAGAATGCGACGGAAATGGTACAGCAATAGCTGAAGTGGGAGGCAGACTGGAAGCTGATGCAAGAGTTGTGTCCAGCTTCCGAGCCTCATGTTCCAACAGCAAAGCATCTAGTGATGGATCCTGTGATACAGTGCGCAGAGAATCCCCTAGAGCTTGCCTCAGTTGCTGCATCTCTCTCCCAGTTCGTGAACTTCTCAACACGTACAGTTGTCTGCGTTTCACCTCTTGATTCAGTTGCTCTCTCAGCAGTTGTATCTATAACACAGTAGATTAAAACCTTTGTCATCCTGAAATTTTGGACACTATCCAGCTAAAAGGCTCACAAATTTTCAGAAGCTGCATCACCTCCTTCTTCAGGTGGAATGGTGAAAGGGGAGATCATATCCTGAACATACCTTCATAAGTCCCTAAAAGTAGCTAATTAGCCAGTCTCAACCCCAGTCCAGAGATTGAAAGTAACTGTTTCTAATGCAGCCATCAGAGGAGGTTCTCACCTTCCCAGTTCCACTTGAAAACAGAGGCAGATTTAGCCTCCGAAATGGTGTGGTTTTGTTAGCCACAGAAGATGGACAATTTCCAAAATTTCAGTCACAGCAATGACCATATATCATCATCAGAATCCTTCAAAGCTCAATTAAGACAAAACTTTGTTTAGAGTTAAGAGTATTTGATGCTGTATGATCCCAGTAACTGAAACAACACTGTTAAATAATCTAAGAACGAATTTCCAGAAAAAGACGATAGGCAGTGGTCTTATAACTAACACATCTGTCCATCTCCCAGTGAGGGTGATTGAAGGACTGTAGTTGCCACTATGACTTCAAACATGACAATTACTATTGCAATGCAAATGCCTGGCTGATCTTTGAATATGATATGTCATTGTGTAATTATTTTAGTATTTTACTAGAACCCCTTGCAGCTGAACCTTCTTTCAGCATGGCACAAAGAGAAGAGATTTGCAACCCCCCTTTCATGCTCTACATGTGACAAGAAGTATGTTTATGCAATCTTCCCACCACATACAAAAAATGGGCACATAACTGATCATGTATGTTCATCTTCTTTCCAAAACTATTGAGAGGGTTGTGATGAAATTTATTGTTTATGACTCCACACTAAAATTTTAAGTAATATCATTCCCATAACTGCTGCTTTACATGCAACATCACTTTCCTCATAAGTGGCTCATAATATAAAATATTAGAACATTCAAATACACATATAAACCACTTTGAATTCCTTTATGTATGCTGTTCATGCACAGAATATGTAAACAAACCAAAGAGTCATGTTGGTCTTTACCATCTGGTGAATGAACTGGGCTGGTAACACTGATTGTTGTGAGCCTGCTATTATCAGATCTGGTCAATGCTTAAAACCTTGTTTCCTGTTCCATGTAACTCAGTCTGTTACATGACTGGATGACTGTTTCAACATTTTCAGACTCACACCTTGCAGTGTTACAGACTTTTACAAAAGAGTCTAGAAATTCTTGCATTTCCTGCATTACCAGGCTTGGCAAAGGAATATTACCTGATTTTCTAATCGCAGAACCTGTTGTCGGTGGGACTGCTCCCTTGCTTCTAGAAGCCTCTCTGCCTGCAGCTGGGCTGCTCTCAGCCTCTCTATCTCAGCAGTGCGGTCTGGTTTCATATCTGATGAAAGCTGTGAGCGTAACCTGGTGATTTCTGCCTCTTTATCCACTAACTGAGCCTCTAAGCGATGCACTTGCCTACGAAGTTCTCTATTTTCTTGCTCTGTGCTATCAGAACTGGACTCCTTTTCTGGTCTTTCATAGCTTTTGCTGCGGCCAACCGTCTTGGAATAGGTTCTTTCCAAGTTGCGTTTCTCTGCTTCCAGCTGGCGAATCTAAAAATATTTGTTCATATTCTCAATTACTTACATGCCACTCATATTGAACTGAACAAGACATGTTAAACAATAAAAACCTTACCGTTTGCCCGGACGTCTATTATTTGCATTAAGTAAAAGCAAGCAACTCAATGTTCAAAACTATGGGCTTCAACTTCACAGCTTGGGAATGGAGAGCATTAAACTCTCAGGAATTCTAAGATTTATACAGGTCAACTACTATTAACAGGGTGATCAAAGAAATGGGGTTATGATGGACTAGACATGTAGCATCCATGAAGCCAACACATGCACACGTTATGAATGTGTTCCTTGCCAGTTCACACTTCTCACTCCATTTGATGTTAACATCTAAATGAATAAATACACTGAGTTGCTCAGAAGTAGCAATACAGACTTGTTTACAATGGACTTTATGTTAATTCTTTATTTTATTCATGCCTTTTTAGTCACTGCCAGGAGCTTGTACTGTATGACATCACATGAGATGATTAGCAAAACACCAATTGTATGGTTGTGTACTGAGTAGCTGCAGCATAATTTGAAGTACTAATTGGCACTGAATTGTGAGGATGTGGACTGAAGTAGCTGTAGCATAATTTGAAGTACTAATTGGCACTGAATTGTGAGGATGTGGACTGAAGTAGCTGTAGCATAATTTGAAG
>Ga0123354_10005911_pt1 | contig 17990 bp, 15 predicted proteins | sample TergutLab28metaG_2_FD_97872 | JGI IMG/M metagenome (GOLD analysis project Ga0123354, IMG submission 97872) | Labiotermes labralis P4 segment gut microbial communities from Petit-Saut dam, French Guiana - Lab288 P4 | ecosystem: Host-associated > Arthropoda: Insects > Digestive system > Gut ...
AATTAAAAGGTGAGAGTTTAAGAAAAAAACTGTAATTTTGTCAGCCTGTTTGAATGGTCATACAACTGAAAAGTGAACGGGTATCACCGAAATGGCTGGGCGGGTATCACCGAAATCGGCATTTTCAAAATATTTATATTGTTGATTATCAAATAAATATATGATGTGATAAAAATAGTATCGCGTATTTGTTTAACACTTTGTTTTATGTTTTGTTTAACTACGCTTTTTTGATTCAATATATTGCTAATATTCAACAAGTTGTAAAGATGAATTATTTGATACCACTTCTTCGTAAGAAGGGGTAATGGATGTGCCAAAATAAGGCTTTAGTAAAAATAATTGAAGCTAATTTTTTATAGAAAGGTATTATTGGATGTGTATGAAATTTTAAAATAGTATAGTCAAAATAGAATATTAAATGAAAAAGACACTTTATTTGTTTATCCCATTGGTAATTATATGTTTACTAACCGGATGTGGCGGCAAAAGTAGAAGTAGAGGAATAGGCATGGTCAACGATTCTTCTATTGATCCTGCTAAAGTTATCAAAACGGATAGTTTGATAAATCCTGTTATCAATGTTTACATTGAAAATTCAGGCAGTATGGATGGATATGTTAATGGAAACACTGAATTTAAAGGTGCTATTCGCGATTTATTGGTGTTACTTAAACACTATTATGGACAGGAACAAATTAAAGTAAATTTCATAAATACTAAAATTAGAGAAACAGATACAAAGGCAGATTTGGCGACTTTTGCAACCAATATTAATACACAATGGTCAATGAAAGGAGAAGACAGGAGTTCGAGTAATTTGAACAATGTTTTCAAAATGATTTTGGACAAAACAAATAAAGAAACAATTTCTATTCTTTTTTCCGATTGCATTTATTCTATTAAAGGGAAAGACGCCGAAGGTTTGTTATCAGACGAAAAAAGTTTGACAAAAGACGCTTTTCTTTCGAGATGGCGACAGGATTCTTTAAAGTTAGCAACTACTATAGTGAAAATGAAATCAAAATTTAAAGGAATATATTACGACAAAGACAATGCTAAAACAGAATTAAATGGAGATGAACGTCCATATTATATATGTATTATTGGCAATAATGATATAATGATTGATTTTAATGCTAAAATCCCCTTGGAAAAGGGAAAAATTGAAGGATTTGACAATAAATACATTATTTCAACCGGAGCAACTGACAACATGTATTATTCGGTTCTACTCTCAACTGCGAATGTTGGAAGATTTAAAGAAAACCGAAAAGAAAGTACAAAAACTTATGTTCACGGCATAAGGGATGTGAATATGAAAATCGGAAGTCGAAGTAGAAATGCTAATAACAAACTCACTTTTGCAGTTGCAGTTGATTTGAAAAACGTTGCTGCTGAGGAAGACTATCTAATTAATCCACAAAACTATACGCTTGGCGACAATAATTTTCATATAAAAGAAATTATCCCTGTCGATAAAAACAACATAAACGCGAATGACTGGTTACGAATTTGTGAAGCTAATCCCACACATCTTATTGTTTTGGAAGCAACAGGTACAGCAACTTCTAATGTAAAAGTTTCTCTAAAAAAACAGATGCCGCAATGGATTGAGCAAACTAATATCATTGATGATAAAAATATTAGGAAGAACTTAGATAAAACTTTTGGTATAAAATACTTGATTGAAGGAATTTCCGAAGCATATCAAATTATCTATCCTGAGGATAAAGACTTTTTTCAATTTGAAATAAAAATAGATAATTAAAAAATAACAATAAAATAATAAAAAATGAATGATTTTTTTGCAAGTTGGTATGAACTGTTAGCCTACTTTGACGGCTTCTCAGACGATATGTACAATCAGAATTTGTATATTACAATCGGTCTATGTATGATATTGATACCTATTGCGGTATTGGCTATTTACTATTATGTGGTTAATTCGGTAAAGTTTGCCAAATGGTGGCATTGGTTGTTATTGGTAGTTGTTCTGTGTGTTATCAATTTTGGTATTGCTTACGGTGTGAGCTACAATGAACTGTCATATTTATATGAACAACAAAATAAAACATTACCTTACAGTATGGAATTTGTCAGTTTTTCATTAGTTAATGCGTTATGGACATTTGTCGTTTCTTTTATTTGGTCTATGATTATCAAATGGGGAAGTAAGAATTGCCGTAGAACACCTTTTTAATCATAATTCGTAAATCAAAAATTATAAATAAAAATGAGTAAAATATATGTTTTTGGAATAGGCGGTACCGGTTCAAGAGTGTTGAGAGCTACGACTATGCTGTTGGCTTCAGGAGTGGAATGTAAGGCGGATGCAATTGTGCCAATAATTATTGATCCCGATACAGCAGCCGGCGATTTGGAACGTACAGTAGATTTGATGAAAGAATATGGAGAAATCCGCAGTAAATTAAATTTTGATAGTAAAAAGAAAAATAAATTTTTCAAAACGGATATTCAGCAGACAATTACCAATTTCCGTCTACCGCTAAGCAATACCGAAGATGTTTCATTTGATGAGTATATGGGCGTTAGCGATATGAGTCGTGAAAATCAGGCGTTAGTTAATATGCTGTTTTCTCAAAAAAATCTGGCTTCGGATATGACAATTGGATTCAAAGGTAATCCCAATGTTGGTAGTGTAGTATTGAATCAATTTGATGACTCTGAAGCATTTTTGAATTTTACGAACGAATTTACAGAGCAGGATAAAATCTTTATTATCTCGTCTATTTTTGGAGGTACTGGGGCAAGCGGTTTTCCACTTTTACTCAAAACCTTGCGTACAAGTGAAAGTATTGCCAACAAAAAATATGTCCACAATGCTCATATTGGCGCTATAACTGTGTTGCCTTATTTTCAAGTTAAGCAAGACGAAAATTCACAGATAGATTCGGCGACTTTTGTATCAAAAGCAAAATCGGCTCTTGCCTATTACGACAGAGCAATCAGTAAAAATAATGCTATCGATTCACTGTATTATATAGCTGATGATACACGAACAACTTACGAAAATTGCGAAGGAGGTACCAACCAAAAAAATAGCGCCCATTTTATTGAATTGATGTCGGCATTTGCTTTGATTGATTTTGCCAATTCACAAAAAACTGCAACAGCCGTTCATAAAGAGTTTGGCATTGAAACCGATACTAAAGAAATTATTTTTGAAAACCTTGGTAAAGCAGCAAAGCGAAATTTACGCAAGGCGATGACACAATTTCTGCTATTTGAAAAGTTTATGGATGAGAATGATATAGACGCAATTAGCAATGTTGACTGGAAAACAAGCCGCAATTTCGATAAAACTTTTTTAGATAGTGATTTTATTCGTACATTAGAAAAAATACAACAGGAATATCTGTTATGGTTGACTGAAATGACCACTCAACAGCGTGCTTTTACGCCTTTTAACCTACACAAAGACAAAAATAAAGTTTTTGATTTAATAAAAGGAATTGAGCCAAGAGCTGTGCGGAATGCAATAGGAATACCAGTTACTGATTCAAATTATGATTTATTCAACAATCGTTTGAATATACAAGAGGGAGAAAGTAAATCAGGTGAAAAGGAACAGCAATTTATGGAACTGTTTTATTTGGCTACGCAACAATTAGTAAAAGAAAAATTTAATATCGAATAATTATGTCAAAAGTATTTAGATTATATAATATACAGGGCAATAATAACATTATAGACTGGCAAGAATCAAAAGTCTATGGCACGCAGGCAATTAGTGAAATTACCGACCCCGATGGCGCTGATGCCCAAAAAGAAATCACTTCTATCCCTTCGCCTTTTGCACGTATTGATTTGATAAAAACAGCTTTTCGTGAAGTGGTAGCAATGGCAAACCTCAAACCGGGAGATAAGGAATATGCTCCATTCGATGGAGACACTATTTATCATAAAATGGTTTCGGATACACTTGACGTAGCTGAAATTTTCTTTAATTACGACCGTTTCAAAAACTTTTTTGAAATCATTGTTTGGGATAAGAAAAAAGATTTGGATGAATATAATGTTTTTGGAAAAACTTTAAAACGTTATCTCGATTCCGATTCCCAACCTGATGAAAATGGCAAAGAGCCTTATAATTTCAGCAGATTAGACCGAATATATATGCTGAATTACATTGGGCCTGACCGTCCTTCGAGTTTAAATATTGTTGGCGCTACTTCGCCGGCTACTCTCTTTTTTTCACCTGCAAATGGTAAAAACGAAGATGATAAAAATCAATTGAATTATGTTTCTAAAAACATATCAATTGGACAGGATAAACCTTTTGATGATTCGTATCAACCACTTTTCACACGCGATTTTGAATTTCAAAAGTATCTTTATGCTTTTCGTAAAGCTTATGGCGAGGGCGCTTTTCATAAAGATTTCCCGGAGATTGAAGATTATTTAACAAGCAGCGCAGGGAAAGTCTGCAATTACAAATTTCTTTCGCAACAACAGAAAAACGAAATCGACAGTTTGAATGCCGGCAGTTTAAATCAATACGAACCTATTCTTGTTGGCGAAAAAGGACAAAACACTCTTGAAATTCTTGGTAAACCTTTTCACAAAAAATCAAATTTAATCAAATGGAAAAGCGACTTTGAAATAAAGTCGGATTTACTTAGTGTAGATAAAAAACCACTCGTACTACCTGTAGAAAAAGGAAATACTTATGCAAATCTGAAATTTACTACCGACTTATGGGGTAAAGAAAATAAAGCGGAATTTTACTATAAAACACCTTGGATAAATCGTCGCTTACCAATTGTGAACGAAGATTATCCATTCCTCACTATCAGTGATTTTCTGACCGATACCATTGTGCGTATGCCTTACGAAATAGACAACAGTAATTTCTTTGATGGCAATCTTGATAAGTCCGAAGGAAAGGATAACGATGGAAATTCGTGCAAATTTAGCTATTTGTTACCGCTTAAGGACTTATTTTTTCAGTGTTTTACGGTAGAACAATTGATGGGAACATTGAAAAATGGTAAAAAGATGTTCGAACTCAATGGCATAGCCTGCGGGGTAAAAGCTATACTTCGTATTCCCGTCATCGGGGGTGTGATTGAATACAGCCGTATTTATTTTGAAGCAGGAGCAAACTCCAACGAAACAAATAATACCAACGATGGCGCAATACTCGAAAAGAAAATTGGTTTGGGTATTATGCCGCTTGTTCGATTTCCGGAAAATGTACGGAAACACTATCGGATTGCTATGTTTGACAAAGGTGTGAACGACGTTGTTTTGTCTTGCAATGATGGTAACAATAAGGTAGATGCCAAACAGATAATTCGAGAAATAAAACAAAAATTAGATGATCGTGACGCCTGCAGCATTGAATCATATATAGTAGAAGATAACTTCGACCGTATTTACGTAAGAGTAGGCGATGTTACAGAAGGTTACATTATTCCTAAGTTTCAGATCAAAAAAGGTAATGCGCAATATACTTTTGCTGTTGATTTTGGTACAACCAACACGCATATAGAATATTGCACCAATTCCAATACTAATCCGGCAGCTTTCAACATCACGCCCGGCGAATGTCAGTTACATAGATTACACAAAGATTATGGTATAGATCGTGATATTACTGCAGGCTTTTTACAAAACTTTATCCCGAATTTAATTGGAGATAATGAATATACGTTCCCTATGCGTACTGTTTTTTCACAGCATAAAGATGTAGATTACGACCAGATGCCAATGCCTCTGGCAGATGGTAATATTCCTTTTCTTTATGAGAAAGAACCCACTCATCCATACAACGAAACTAAAACAAATTTGAAGTGGGACAGAATTCCGGAACGACTTTTAGAAATGTATTTGGAAACTCTTTTTATTTTGATGCGTAATAAAGTAGCTCTAAACAATGGCGATTTGGCTTCCACAAAAATAGTCTGGTTTTATCCCGCAAGTATGACGGAGGCAAAAGTCAATTTATTCAAAAAAAATTGGAAAAATGCTTATCAAAAATATTTTGGAGAAAACATGGAGAATGTTATCAGCATTTCCGAATCTACAGCACCATACAGTTATTACAGTAAGAAAATGGGAGCGCGTACCGAAGTGGTTACAATTGACATAGGCGGCGGCACAAGCGACGTCTTTGTAGTAGAAAATCGAATTCCTAAAATGTTGCTGTCATTCCGTTTTGCTTCTGATGCTATCTTTGGCGACGGATATAATTGGGACTCCGATAACAATGGTTTTGTAAATTTATATAAAGATTCTTTCGAAAGAATACTGATAAATAATAATTTGTCAGTATTAGAGGCTGCGTTAAAGCAAATTGAAGAACAAAGAAAATCGCCTGATATTATTGCTTTTTTGTTCTCTTTGATTGGCAGAAAAGTAAATAATAATCCTTCACTTGATTTTTTGCAACAACTTTCAAAAAATGACCGTATGCGTTACGTGTTTATTATTTTCTATGCCGCCATCCTCTATTTCATTGCTAAATCAATGAAAGCAAAAGGGCTTAAAAAACCTTTGACTTTGGCATTCAGCGGTAACGGTTCTCTTTCTCTGCGTATTGTATCTGATGAAAAAAATATGATTGCACGTTTTGCAAGACTTATTTTTGACGGTGTATATAACGATGGAAACAAGGGAGAAATACAGGTCATTATGGAAGAAAATCCCAAAAAAGCAACTTGTAAAGGTGGTATATTAAATCCGGTTTCGCAGGATTATGAAACAATTGAAGATATCAAAACTATTCTTCCCGGAAACGATTTTGATACTTTTTCAAAAGAAAGAATCACATACGCCGACATAACACCCGAAATTGAAAAGGGGGTTATAAAATCGGTAAAAGATTTCTTCAATTTTTTGTTCAAACTGCACAAAGACAACGACGATTTTTTGAGCAATAAACTCAATGCCGATCCATCAATTTATGCAAAAGTAAAAGAAATGTGTATGAATGAAACAGCGTTAAGTCAGTCGTTGTCAGACGGATTGTATAACAAACGCCAAGAAGTAACAGACGATACCAAAGTAGAAGAAACACTTTTCTTTTACCCATTGGTTGGTATTTTGCACGATTTGGCATTAAAAATCAGTGAAATGTGATTTATTGTATAACAAAATAATGCAGAGTTTAAAACTCTGTTGGAGTCATAATCAATTAGAATAAAATGAGAAAAATAATTTTAATAGTTTCAGCGATGCTGATATGGAATATAGGGCTGTTTGCTCAGTATAAAGATTCCAAACGTGATGAAAACGCAAGTATTACACAAAATGATTCAGCTAATAATGCAAAATACTCTACCGATAAACATAATAAAACAAAGGGATCGACAGAAAAAAATGTAGATATCAAAACTAAAAAAGACTTTTCTCCTGTTGACTCTGTAAGACTTGACCGGCATGAGCTTTACTTGGTAACAGGTAAGGAATCACAAAAACTTACTGCTAACATTTTTCCATCACAACCGGATAAAGATTTAAAATGGAATTCTGGGAGCAAGGGTAAAATTGTAGATGTAAGCAAGCAAGGCGAAGTGTCTCCTATAACTGAAGGTAAAGATATTATATTCGTGAAAGTAGGTAATGAAGCAGATTCTTGTGCAGTAATCGTAGAGTCTGATTCTACAGCCAAATATAGAAATTTATACCTTAATGCTTTAACGGCTAATAATACACATAATACACCTCCAATACCAACTGTAACAGCAGGAACTCCCAAACCGCATGAAAGTTTTCTTATTTATATTTTTGCAGGGCTTGCACTTATATTTATAATCCTTTTCATTCTTTCTGAAATTGATGTTAAAAAGAAAAAGAAAAATATTATCAACTTGGAAGAGGATATAAATTCGTTAAAACAAGGATACAATGTGGAACGATCCGATAGAATAACAAAATTGGAGAAAAGTGTAGGAGAATATAAAAGACTATATGAGGAGTTAAAAAAAGAAAAAGAAATGAAACAAAACCAACAAGGGCAGAAGGAGAATGAATCTTCGTTAAGATTGTCATCCCAACCACATCCTGAACCATCACCAACACCACAGCCTCAACTTCCGCAATCACTTTATGCCGATGCTATTATTGACGGAAAATTGTATCGAGTGAAAAATCAGCCAACCGGTGATACCATTTTTGAATTAAAGCTAAATAAATTGAATGAAAAACGAGCAGAAGTAATTATTTATGAAGGCGCTTATCAACTTGTAACAAAACGCCCTGAATTTTTAGAAGGTTGTGAAAAACAAATTTTAGGCAATACTAAAGTTACAATGGTACGTGATGGTGAAGCTCGAAAAGACGATACTGGCAATTGGGTTATATACAACAACATAACTCCCATAGTAAAAATAAGTTAGGAAGTTATGCTGAAGAGAATTTCGTTATTTTTTATCACATTTATTCTGTGCGGAACAATTGGTTTTGCACAGAATATTTCTGATACACAATATGAACAGTTGTATAATTACTGCCTTTGTAAATATGCCGAAACATACCTCAACGAATATTATGGTAAAATACATCCCGATTTTGGGAAAAATATAGGATATGACGAAATAAAGAAAAATTTATCTTTTACAATAAAACAACCTCTAACACCTGATAATTTATTGGATATCTTGAATAAAAATAATATAAATGCAACTACAAGATTAATAAAAGACTATTGTAAAAATACAGAACACAATTATAAAGAAGGGCTAACTGATTATGAATTAATAGATAAACTGTTGTTAAAAAGCTATGGAACACGTGCAGATAAGGTAGATTTTACAAATTTAAATAAAACCCTGACGGAAGACATAAATACCTATTTGAAAGGAATTACCTTAGAACATTCAGATACGGTAAAAACAACTTTGATAGAAGCAAATAGTAGTGCTCTATCAAATAGAAGAAAAAATGCTTCATCCGGAATAGAGAACCCAACGAAAGATGCTGCTGTCCCAAAGGTAGAAGTTGATAATAAAAATGGAGGCTTATCCTTTGGCACTATGATGCTTGTAATAATTCCTATTGTTGGTTTATTCGTCTGCATAATAATCCGATGGAAATTTTGGAATAAAATAAAAAGGATTAAGCAGAGGAAAGCAATATTTTATGGAATAACTGCTTTTTTTGTTTTAATGCTACTCTTCACTCATTTTAAAATTGTAAGAATAATAGTCATTACTGTAATAGTAATTTTTATTTTATTATTTATAATATATTATATGATTAATAATGAGAAATATAGTTATAGTAAAATATCCAAAAAAGAAAAATATACGATAATTAATTACAAACATAATTATGAAAAATTAAAAGAAAAATATCAAGCATTAGATGCAGAATACAAACATTTGAAGGAAAGTAATAATGCTGAAATAAAAGAATGGAAAAGAAAATATGGAGAGCTTGAAAGGGAAAAAGATAAATTGTTAAATGAAAACATTGAATTAGGTAAAGAAAATGAAGCTTATAAATGTAATTCAAAGTTTAATACTAATTCTATAACCGGACAAAAAGGTATTGATATTTCTTTTGATAAAGAAAATATCGAAGATACATTTACCTCCGTGCTTTATGCCGATGCTATTATTGATGGATACTTCAACCGACTGAGTAAAACGCCTAATGCAGATACTATTTTTGAAATGCATCTGCAAAACGCAAAAATGGCGACTTTCTCAATATTCTTCGGAGCTGAGCAATTGATTATTAAACGCCCTGAATTTTTGGAAGGTTGCGAAAAGCAAGTGTTAAACAATGCTCAAAATATAAGAATTGAAAGCGAAGGCACAGCAAGACTAAATGTTAACTTAAAATGGGAAATTATTAAACCACTAAATATTGTTATTAATTAGGAGATTATGCATTACATTATTATCATATCAATAATTGTTATTATCGTATTTATTCAATTACGTACTTTTATTAGCACAACAGGAAAAATTAAGAATTTTCTATGGATTTTTCCTGAAAGAAGTGATGAATATAAAATAAGCCGTGAGGCGTTGATTGAAAAAATCAAAAACAGCAAAGATGATGATATTGAAAAAATGCTTGTTGGGGCTGGCTTTGCTTCCGAGAAATATTATAAATCTCGACTTTCAGCCGAAGGCGATGTGATGACTCCTCTTTTCCTCAGGGAAAAAGCGGAAAAAGATTTAATTGCAAAATTAGGAATTGGAACGGGTATTTCCGCTAATCACAATAATTCAATATTTAAAACCATTATTGATTCTATCAATAATTATCTGAAAAATAACAAGTCTGTCAACGACTTTCATTTAATGAAAGATATTGTGGACAGGAATTGCGATGCCAAGGAGGAAGAAATAAATACACAAATTCCAATACCGCTTTATATGGGTTTAGTTGGTACTATGGCAGGTATTTTGGTCGGAATTTTTTATCTGTGGTGGAGCGGTGGTATTGGGAATTTGCTTAATGCAACTGCTAATAGTACAAATAGTATATCCGGAGCAGAAGGAGTTGAGGCATTGCTTGGCGGTGTGGCTTTGGCAATGACTTCAAGTATTTTGGGTATTATACTAACCACTTGGGGCTCAAATAAATTCAAAACAGCAAAATCTATAGTAGAAAAAGATAAACACCTTTTTCTTTCATGGATTCAAGCTAATCTATTGCCTAAGCTTTCAAATAATATTACTGATACGCTTGAGCGCATGACTCTCAATTTATCAAGTTTCAATGATACTTTCTCAAATAATACGAAAGAATTAGGAACTACACTTTCCGAAGTGAACAAGTCATACGTTTTGCAGAAACAGCTTTTTGATGCTGTAAAACAAATTGCCGATAAGGATATTTCTATTCAAAATATTAATCTTTATAATGCACTGAAAGGCAGCGCTAAGGAAATTCACACATTAGCCGAATACCTAAATAACACAAACGAATATCTTGAAAATGTTCGCGCTTTAAACGAAAAGATTGACAAGCAGGAAAGTCGCACACGCAGTATTGAAGAAATGGGTGTATTTTTCAAATCGGAAGTAGGGGAGATTGAACAACGTAAACAGGCAATCAGCCTTGCAGTTGGGAAAGTCGATGATTATTTGAAACAGGCTTTGGAAAAACTGAAAGAAAATGCTGATGCACAATTTCTCGAATTGCAAAAATCTACAACTAAGCAACAAGATTTATTGAAGAGAAAAACAGAAGAAATCAATGAGGTTGTTGACGAATTACATAATTTGACATCAATAAAGGAAAGTATTTCCCGCTTTGAACAGGCAATGCGAGCGCAAAACGGCAAACTCGACAATTTAGCACATACTATTCAGGATTTAATAAACGTAAACATTGCAGGTTCAGACATTCATGTTTATGGGAAACCTAAAATACAGGTTTGGCAAAAGGCGCTTATTTGGGGCGGATCAATCATTGGCGGGTTAGTAATATTGGCTTTTATCATTGCCAATTGGGATAATGTTTATAATGGTTTGATTGGTATCTTTAGATTATAGAGCATTAAAAGTATGGCGAAGTATTGTCCTCAATGTAATAATGAAAACCCAAGTGGAGCCGATTTTTGTATGGTTTGTGGTGTCCTGCTAAATAAAGAACTACCTCAGTGTCCCAAATGCAAAGAAAAATATACAAAAGCGGCAGATTTCTGTTTACATTGTGGTACCGCACTTACAGATAATGCAATAGAAATACAAAAAAATGAAGAACACAGGCAAATACAAAAACTAAAAAACGATATTAAAACTTTCAACAGGAAATTAACAGAAGAGCAAGAAATTAAAAATGAGATTGAAATCAGGTTGCAAAAAGGAATTAAGGCATTGCAAAATAAGAATATTGAATTGTGTGCCGAAAAAAAAGAAATAGAAAAAAAGAATGGTCAATTAGAAAAAAAATTAGCAACGATAAAAGAAACGAAGCAATTGCAAACAATGCCAAAATGGTTTTATATCGTTGCCCTTTTATTTATAAGCATTTCTATTGCAGTATTAATTATGATAATTGTTGGAACTTTATGAACAAATACAAAATATTTATTTTTTGTATGGCAATTTTAGCTATACCTATATTATTATTTCTTTGCATTAAAAACCAAAATACGATTTATTTATTAATATCTGTATTTCTCATTGGATATGTTATTTCTGAAATAGTCAAAATTAAAAAGCACTATAATACTCCTGATATAAATGAAGCCGTGGTGCTTATCATTACAATTTTAATTCCTGCGATTTTTACATTTGTGCCTTTCAATAATCCACCAATCAAAGAACAATTAAATAGATTATATTTTCCGAAAGACAGTATAAATTTTGAAAATGAAATTATTTGTGGAACCTCCAATGGAAATTTTCTAAAATTAATTTTTGCTTTTGATAATTCTGCAGAAGGGCTTACAGAAACTATTAACAAAAGACTGCAAAGTCAATTTGAAAACTATTGTAATGAGATTGAACGTTTCCCATCTTGGGTAGATAACGAAAAAAAAGAATTACAAGACTTTCGCAAGAGAAACACTTATGGTAATTTTTTGAAAGCGAGATTATGTTTTGACTTAATTAAACAAAAAAATGATACAAACGAATTTATTGTTTTAAAAATAGGAAATACTACTGATAATCGATATTATAAAAATGAATATAATGATTTTAAACCTTTAGAAAATAGCGAGATAAGAAAAACAATCATGGACATAATAAAGACAACAAATAATGAAGAATATACAGACTTTAATACTTTTTATATTAAATTGGAAAATATTATAAGTCACGACAAAATAAATGAACAAGCTGTCTTATTTACTTATAGCGACTTTTATCACGATTGTAAAGGAGTAACAGAAGATGATATAAAAAAAATAAAAGAAAAAAAAAGTGAAATTATTCAAGATATAGTCAGTAATTGTTTTATTGATAACCATAATAGAGGGAAAGCAAGAGGAGGCAATTATATCTTAAATGATAAACCTGACTTTAGGAACGAGGCCTTTTTTTATCTTGATTCAATTGATGAAGATGACCAGGTATCTATTGGAAGGGTACTTAAAAATAAGCATTGGTTTTATTCGCAAAAAAAAGATGGAGATATAAATACTAAATTTAGCATAGTTTTTCCTATATACGAAAAATATATTCGTTCCTATAATACCAATAATACGACAGAAAAAGACTATAAAAGATTTTCAATAAGCGATGTTATTTGTGAGAATAACGGAAAGCCTATATATTTTGGGAAAAATGTTACCGTTATCACTCTTAAATATGAAGGCATAAAAGTACCGAACGAAGAAACTCTATTTGAAATAATACATGATGATATTCATTATTTTGTGTATTTTGAATTTATTGAAGAATGGAATAAAAATTGGAAATGGGGGATTCCCATACTTACACTTATTTTTGGTTGTTCAATAGGAATGTTTAAAATAAAAAAACATGAAACATAAACTTCTATTTTTTACTATTATAATTTCTTTTGCATTGTTTTCTTGTAATCGTGGACACAGGACAAGAGCTCATACAAATCAGAGGACTCAAACAGAAAGAGTCTCTTCAATTCGAGGTGGAAAAACCGTTATTAAAATGCAGAACAATAACGGAGTATATCTTGTTCCCTGTAAAATCAACGGCACAGAAATGCAGTTTATATTTGATACCGGAGCTTCCGATATTACAATGTCGGCAACAGAAGCTATGTTCCTCTATAAACAAGGTAAATTAAGCCAAGACGACTTTATAGGCACGCAACAATATCAAATTGCGGATGGAAGCATACACGATGGAACCGTCGTACAGTTGAATTCTGTGGAAATCGGTAATCGTAAACTCACTAATGTCAGAGCATCCATTGTTGATAATATGGAAGCTCCTTTATTATTGGGGCAATCGGCATTATCAAAATTCGGCAAAATATCAATAGATTATAATCGTAGTGAAATAACATTTGAATAAACAAAAGAAGATTTATGTCAAAAGTTTGTCCTAAATGTAAAAAAGAGAATCCGAGCGGAGCAAAATTTTGTATGTTTTGCTCCACTCAACTTGTTTCAGACGAAGAACTGACTGCTGAAGATAAATTGCAAAAAGAATTAAATGAGGCTAATGATACGATTTCTCTACAACGAATTCGTATGTTGACTCTTGAAGATCAACTTAAAAAATACGAAAATAAAACGATTGAAGTGCAATCAATGAAATCCCCAATAATTGAGGATAGAAAAAAATATGAACAGCAAATTGCTGAAAGGGAAACTCTAAACGCGAACCTAAAAAAACAATTGGAAGATATTAAAAATCGAAAAAGTAAAAACAAATGGGCATGGCTTTTCTTTTTACTTTGTGCTATTTTTGTTGGCTTGATGATAAAATATTATAGCACAGTAGAGAACAGAGATGCTATGATTTATACGCTTCAAGATGAAATTAAACAGATTAAAAATGAAAAGCTTACAGATTTGAAAGTTGATAACGAAACGTTTAATAGAACAGAACAAGAAAATGAAAAATTAAGAGATGAGAATGAAAAACTTTCATATCAAATTGCTCAATTAAAAGAAAATAAAGAAATTTCAAATGGGAATAAAGTTGAACATGAAATCCCCGTTAAATCAACAAGCCATTATCGAGCAATAACAAAAGCTTATTTTTACGATTATAAAAATGGGCAATTTATACAACGGAATACTTATTTAGCTCCAAATGATGCAGTGAGCATAAGTGTGTATGTGGGTGGATACGGATATGTTGATGCAATAAAAGGCTACTTGAAAATGTCGGATTTAACAAAAAATTAAAATAAAAAGAATATTATGGCAAAGGAATGTCCCAATTGTAAAAGCACAAATCCGAGTAATGCAAATGTGTGTATGAATTGCGGTACTCGGTTCGTAGAAATCAAAGATCTGTCGGAAGAAGAAAAATTGCGTAAGCAATCAAACGAAATGCAGGAAACTATCCAATTACTAAAAAAAGCTTTAGCAGATGCACAACAAAACAACGATTCTTCAGATGAAAGTACGCAGGGAATCAATAATCTGCAAAAGCAAATAGAAGAAATGCAGAGTAAAATTGATACATTACAAAATCCAACAAAAAAAGAAACTCCTCCAAAAAACAAAAAACCTTTTCCTACCGCTCTTTTAATTGTTGGATTGGCATTGTTGGTTATTGTTGGTGGTTTGGTTGGTTATTTTGCTCTTTATAAACCATATATTACCGATAGAGATGCTCCACGCTTTTATACTTATACCAATGGAACCATACTGCGCTCTTCTGAAGAAGTAGGTGCGGATTATAACAAAATAGGTTCAATTCCTTACGGTTCAGAACTTATTGTATATAATAACGGCAATATGTGGTCGGATGTAAAATGGAAAAACAATCAGACCAACAAAGCTCTGAAAGGATATATATCTTCTGCATTAATTTTACCTTCTGAAGATTTTAAAATTCTAAATAATATTTGGGGTGATACTGATTCAAAAGATATAATCGTTACGGGAAAATGCAGATTAGCATTATTAAATTATTTCAAAACCAACAATTTAATCGGATGGAAAGTATATTCTAAATTGAAAAGTTCAAAAACTAACACATCCTATTTCCCGAAAATTATCAATCCAAATTCGAAATTTTCTGATTTTGCGGTGATAATCAAAAATGATAGCACAAACGAAAGAAAGTGCTTATTATTCAATTTTGATGACGATGAAACACCTCATTTAGCGTATGAAGAACAAGCTCCTCTAACGGGCGATATAGTTTCGATAACACGTAATTATAATCCAATTTCAAATACTTATGTGTATCATATCACATACAATTGATGAAAAAGAATATATTGCTTTGGGTTATCTTGTTCCTGCCTTATTTAGGTATGTTATTAATATGGCAGTACCACAAAAATGAAATTGCAAAAATTGAAAATTCTTCTTTTCTAATTATTTCCAAGCAAGAAATGACCTTGTCTTTATACGATTATAAAGGAAAGTTGCTTGAAAAATTTCCGATAGCCTGCGGTAAAAACTTAGGAGATAAAGATAAAATCGGAGATATGAAAACTCCTGAAGGCGTTTTTCACGTTTCTGAAATTCAAAATGCTGAAAATTGGGATCATGATTTTAAAGACGGAAATGGTAAAATCAAAGGCGCTTATGGGGCATACTTTATTCGTCTTTATGTACCGGGGCAGAATGGTATCGGTATTCATGGTACTAATGACAACAATTCACTTGGGAACCGTGTTACTGAAGGCTGTATTCGCTTACAAAATGAGAACCTTTTGAAATTGGTAAAACTCATTCATCCGGGAACAGTTGTAATAATTACGCCATCGACAGAAGACTTGAATATAAACGAAGCAATTGACGATTAAATATGATAAAAAATAAAAAAGAATCCTTCTTTTGGACAAGTTATTCCGATTTAATGACCAGCCTGTTTTTTGTGATGCTGGTATTATTTATTTTGGTTATTGTGTTATTGCACAATAAAATTACTCAACAAGAAATCGAATTGGAAAACTACAAAACTGTTCCAATTGAAAAATACAAGTATCTTGAAAAAGCTGAACAGGCTTTAGCAAAAATTGATACTACGTATTTTGAATATGATGTACAATACAAGCGCCATACATTAAAAAATATCAGTATTTCTTTCAAAACAGGAAGTTCTAATATTTATGATATACCACAAACAGATTTAGAAAAATTACATAAAGTGGGGCTTGTGATTCAAAGTTTTATGCAACAGGCTGTAGATAGTATTCCTGATATTAAATACTTGCTTATTGTAGAAGGACAATCGTCGAAAGACAACTATAATCGTAATTATGAATTAAGTTACGAGCGCGCCTTAGCATTAGTGAAATTTTGGTTTGCAAATGGCATTTATTTTAACAACAACTATTGCGAAGTAATCATTTCCGGTAGTGGTCAGACAAGTCCATTTCGTGAAAAACCCGATATTGCAGGAAATAAAGCCAATCAACGCTTTGTGATTCATATTATCCCAAAAACAGGAATTGTTGATTCAAATTCCGAATAGAATTATGAAAAAATATTTCATTTATATAACAATTTTTGCTTTGTGTCTGTTCTCCAATTTCTCCTGCCACACAAACTCACATAATAGGAAACACACGTTTGCTCAGCAAGCCAATACAATCAACACAACTTCTCAAATCAAGAAAGGTACAAGGTTGTCTGTAAAAGTCATTGCAATTGCTGATGGAGATACTTTTCATGGACTTACGGAAGACAAAGAAGATATAAGATTCCGTATTTATGGTATTGATGCCCCAGAAAAAAATCAGGCATTTGGGAATAGATCAAAGCAATATCTTTCCAATTTGATTTTTGGACAAATAGTTGTTATCAAAGTTCAAAATAAAAGCGACCGTTATGGTCGTCCAATCGTTTGGGTTTATACTCCTGATGACAAAGATGTTTCTGCCGAGATGCTGAAAGCCGGAATGGCTTGGCATTATAAAAAATATGATTCAACACCCGAATATGCTGAATATGAAATTGAAGCAAGAAAAGCAAAATTAGGATTATGGGTTGATAACAATCCTGTCGCACCATGGGATTTTAGGAAAAATAAAAAATAATTTCAGAAAAAAAATCAACCTTTCCTATTTTGCGGACAAAATGCGGACAAAATCCCGAAATCACCTAAAATCAAAAACGCTTTAACTGTTTATTATCAACAAATTAAAGCGTTTTACTACGTAGGGTCTGCTGTTAAATTCAATCACATCAGCAGGTAACCCGGCAAACATTCTGGTAACAGATTGGAGTCAAAAATTCTTTTCCAACTTTCAATATAAACGGTTGACAAGTCGTTGTTAAATCAGGATGCAATTTACGAATTAGACACGGAAGTGCCACCTCCGCCAACTTGACGAGGTTAAGCACCATGAAGATGCCGGCAATCCACGATTCGCTTGTATTTTTCAACCGAGCTTTGATGCGGTTCAAACCGTAGGCTGTTTTGCCTTGTCCA
>Ga0123354_10005912_pt1 | contig 17990 bp, 11 predicted proteins | sample TergutLab28metaG_2_FD_97872 | JGI IMG/M metagenome (GOLD analysis project Ga0123354, IMG submission 97872) | Labiotermes labralis P4 segment gut microbial communities from Petit-Saut dam, French Guiana - Lab288 P4 | ecosystem: Host-associated > Arthropoda: Insects > Digestive system > Gut ...
TAAAAATTTTATTTTTTTAAAAAACATTTTCAAAAAGTTTTTTTAATCCCCCCCCATTATTTCCCCAATCCCCCTTTTTTTTTTTTTTAAAATTTTTTTTTTTTTTCCTTTTTTTTTGTCCCTTTTTCACCCCACATCCAACCCCCCCCTTCCCCCCCCCCCCCCCCCCAACCTGTTCTGCTTTCTTCGCCTGGTTTTCCCATTTACATTTAATCTTTTACGTAAAGGTGCCTTAATATCTCAATTCAGTGGCATTTTTGGCAGGGGATACCTTCCTAAGTGCTGTTTCGTCGTTGATATATGGTCATTTACTGTACAGGAACTCCTCTATCCACCTCTGTGTTGCTGGATATTTCAGCAATAGGTGGGTTTCTCCCGTTTTATTAAACATTGCGTCGAATCCTTGGGATACGAATTGTGCATACGCTGTTTAGTTCTTGTGCTAAATAACTGCTAGGTACAGAGTTGATAAACGCAACAACTTGAATATTTAATCTCTTGTACGTTTGTTAGGAGTGGATGTAGAGAGAGCTTTAAGAGTGGTACACAAGTAAGTGCGTAAGAGAATGTATATGTGTTTAGAATAAAACACTGTTGATTTTTAAGAAACGGATAGATGAAGCTTAATTAAGAATACTCGGAGGTAATATTTCTATTTAGCGACACTTTCAAATGCTCAGAATATACAGCTTCGGCAGTCATGAAAGAAATATGAGTGTACAGCATTCGGGGAATGATACTAACATGGGAAAACTGAAAGGCTACAAGAATGCTTTGTGCTTGTTGATACTGTATCTGCACAATAACCTACGGATTTCTTGGGCGAAAGGAACATGGCACATATAAGTAAATCAGTCACTCTCTGTATTACTCTTACACAAAGAATGCATTAGGAAGAAAACCCCTTTGACGTGCCCTAGGTACATTAGTTTACGGAAGTTAAGCAAACAGTTACACAAAATACTTTTATTCTCCTCAGTATTACAACTCGCAAGCTAATACAAACAGTCTTCTGTATTCGTTCAACTTTATGTCAATAAATATCTGCAATCTACAGGCGCTGCCATGAATCTTCTTAAACTTGTGGCTGTCCTGTAACCCTCCCATGTACCGTGCGGCCAGGACACTGCACTCTGTCTGTAGTTGTATTTTTTTTTTTTAATTTCTTGTCTCTCCACTTTTAATTTTCACAGTCGCTCTGACACTATTTCATACTTAATGGATTTGGCAGTTTATATATCGTTGTTAAATAAAGTAATAAATTTTATTTTATCCATTTCTGATTCCATACGCTTTCCCCTTTGACGTCACATAACCCCAGTGGAGTTATTAGGAGTGTCAGCTGAAGAGCTAAATCAAAACGTAAGGGGCGATTTACGCTTTAGTGTCGTAGGGTCGAGATCTTACTTGTCACCTCATTCCCAACCACAATTTTTTTATAAACATAGAGCTGACTTCCAAACATTTCTAATATACCATTACGTGCAGGTCATAGAATTAAAAAGCACAACTGAAATAAGGGTGTATAAAGCTTTTATTGCTGAATTTCCAGTTCATTTGCTGTCAAGTCTGTAAAAACGTATCTCGAACACCGTTTCCTGGCCGACGAATCGGTCGCGATGCTCTTCAGAATTGGCCACATAGGTCTCCGTACTTCAGTGCACTATATTTTTATTTGTGAATGAATGTGAAAATCTGGTATATGAGAAAAACGTGGAAATGGGAAGTGCATTGTTGTTTAGCGTCTCTGCACTTCGCATAAGAAACGACCTTAATGAACTTACACGAGTTAGAAGCGTAATTTGCATGTTTTTCAGACAGAAGGGCTTGTTGTACTGTACCATGTTTGATACTTAATACATTCCTGACCAGAGAGCTCCATCATACAAAGTTATATTAGCAAAGCTGGTCTAACTATATATCTCCTGCTTATATGGAAACCAAAAGTTAAAAATCGAGTTTACAAGAATCCGCATTTAAGCTGTAATAGGATGCGTTTGAATCCTATCACACACTCAAACTAAACTTCTCTAAATTCTACCTCACTGTTACCTTTTGCCTTTGACTGCATTTCAAAAGTGGTGTGTTCTATACAGATATGCTCTTGTAAAATGTATATATATATATATATATATATTTCTATTCTTCTTCACGCTCCACGCAAATCATCCTATTTGGGAGTAATCCCTTAATGACATATTTCCCTTATTCCTCTTATTCCCTGTTTGTTTAGTCCTGATATATTTCTGACTGCTTTTCCATTCAACAGGCTAGCAGAGAGGTAAGATCCTATCCTTATATTTGGAAGATGCTAGGTTCGAATCCTGTCTGCCATACTGGCTAGCCTCACTGTTCCAGTATCTGTACTAAAATTCGGGAGTAAAATCTCAATTCGGCCACGACCACTTCCTTTCACAACCAAAGAATGCTTCATTGTTTTGCTGTTCTGATTGAAGGCACCACTAATTACTGGTGCCACTAAATCCTGCACCAAACAAGGTCAAACTCGCATAAACTGATAACGTAGAAGAGGGTGTTTACCATGAGGATAAGGCTAGGGGTTTTAGTGTGACTAATGATGTGGAATCGGGAAGGAGCTTTTTCTGCGCCTCCCAATAAAACTCACACTCTCCTATATACACTTGTATTACACCAAATATAGTAAGACATTGTCTGGAGGTTTCAGATTGCGTTTCCTCATCGTAAATTATGTGTGCTAATTTATTCTTAAAACAACTACAGCCCAAAATTGGAGCCTATCACCAAACGCACAGTACGTTACAGCAATATTAAGGTCCTACCTTCAGTACTGGTTGCCAGCTGAACCATGATGAGGAAGGCGAAAAAGAGTACGACATTTCGTAATATTACTAAAACGGGTGAAAGATTGTCACTTAGTAGACCCTGCAAATGTAAAGATGTATCTCGTAACAAGCTAATTCTACGGGCATACGTACATTCGTATTGCAGGGTTAGCTGTTAGTTACCTAACTAAATGTAACTCGATGTTTTCGTTCATATTGCTGCATCAATGTTTGGGTTTTTAACACACCGCCGGTTGTTTCCTTCTGTCCTGACACGGCTGACATAGGCTGTTTGCAGCTTGTCATCCTCATTAGATTAAATTGTAATTTTGACAGGGTTTACGTCACAGTAGTCATAGACATTCTGTCGCTGGACGCCGTATAAACTTCGACATTGACATCTTCTTTAAATAACACATAAAATCATCTCCCATTCTAGGTTTATAGCCTTACCTTAAGGTGAAAACCCAAGTTTCATGTCGGTATAAAGCAGAAGTAAATTGAAAGAAGGTCTACTGTGTTCGTGACGGTTTATACCTTACAATTACTACATGTTGTAAGAATTCAGGTCATTAGTTGAGCAATACACGCTCTGAAAACCTGGAAATTTACATAAGCGATAAATTAATGGTAGTGCATACTTTAATTTTCTTGTTTATATTTAGGGCTGACTTTCTTTAATTTGTTTACATTTCACGCAGTGTGACTCGCTCACATTTTAAAACGCTAGTTATGCTGAGGGCGCTTTGGAGGTAATGTATTTATGTACGGATGCCGGGTTTTTTTCGTAGTGGGACAGAATATACTTTGTGCTTCCGCAACATAATAGCCATTCCAGAGATGGAAGAGATTTATCAAATACAGATACTTTCTTTATGCTTAGAGAAATCGATCATGACCCACATACCGTGTGACTTGTAGGCAAATCAAACCACCCTCCCCTCCGTTTCGAGCTTGGTGGCATCCACTGCCTGATGACGTAGCAATCGATAGAGTTCCCTCCATTCCTCCAGGTCGACCCCCGCCCTCGGGTTCCATTCACTTGGCTGAAGTCAAGATTATAATCATGTGTCTGTAACCAACGACTTTGTATCAGTTACTGATGTCGTTTCTTTTGGCAATAATTAATTTAATAGGAGACAGAGAAACAGAGAGAGAGAGAGAGAGAGAGCTATAGAAAATCAACAGTAAGCGTGATTTTTTAACATAAAACATCAGATTACTGCAGACTGAAGTTGTTCCTCTATACTGTATTTTAATTTCAGTTCGTACTTCAAGAGAACTCACTGTGCCTGCCTTACAAAACCAGTCTTGGGAAGTAATCTCTGTTCTGAGAATAATGTAAACCCCGTAAATACAATCTAAGGCAAAACGCAGAGGTTTTGAGGTTAGTGGAGGTCGTACATAGAGTTATCACTTTCCCTTAAGGGGTTAAAGTTTTCCTATCATACCAAGACGTACCTTTGAGCGTACAGTCACCCGTCGCTCTTCGCGGGTTCGTATTTTGAGGTTTCGCAAATTCCTAGGGTTGCCTCGAGAATGAAAATAAGAAAACTGTCCGAACTTTCGAGAACATTCTAGAATATTCTAGAGGCTGTGAGTAGAAGTGACGCTGCTGGTCATGCGATGCCGTCTGACTTACCCCTCCGACCAGCGAAAGGCGTCTGGCCGCAGAGTAACATTAAAATTGTGTCAAAGTAAATTAAAACGCTTTCGGTGTGTTATTTTTGTTGATTTTAGTTAAATAACCAAATGGAATTGAAATTTAAAAAATTTAAAAAATATTATTATAAATAGTAACACTAAGAATACTAAAATATTGCTTGGGGTGGGCGCTGTGTATCATTCGCGGATTTTAGCTTTCCGCTGCAGTTCTTGGAACCTATCCGCCGCGAAAAGTGTGGGGTGACTGTCTAGGCTTATTTTTCCATCACTTTTCTAACAGGCCGGTGAAAAAGAGAGGTGAAATGGGTAGACAGGTTGGTTATTGAAGTCTTCTGTGATACGACTCTGTGAATATTGCTAAATAGTTACCGAAGTTTCGAAGGAGTTTGCTGCCTGCTTCTTCAGAGTCTAGGCAAAAAAACATTGTCCTTTTTCTGCATTGACCCTAAACCCATATTTACCGGTCTAAATGGCGCCATATCTGACAAGATTTGGATCTTCATCAACATTTTTCTGAGAACTTCAAATTTCTTGAGACACATTACTGTTACGTGAAGTTCCATTTTTAAATCGATTGACTAAATTAAATGCGTAAATTGTCATATGCAATTCCTTCTATGAATTTTATAGGTAAAAATAAACGACTGAATGAATGAAGATAACTATATCAGATATCTTATTTGTAATTTGCGATTTATTGAGAATTGTGCATTTTTGAGAGAATTAGCATGGCGGACACGCAGTCAAATGAAGTTTCTTTTGCGTCTGAGTTTAGAAGATACATCGACACATTCAAAGCTTTCCGCATGTTTCTGACTGCGCTAAGAAGGAAATGAAAAGCAAACGATTTACAGCAATTAGAGGTCACCGTCTTCAGCACACCATCACCAGTAAGCTGGCATCACTTGCCTGGCAGCTTGTTTAGTGGTTGACGTGATTCGTTGTTATCGACAGTCCACATATCATAACTAATTTGCAGTGGGCTTTTTGTCTAATTTATGAACTTAAAACATCAGTTTTATATGCCTAATGTAAAACTTAGGTGAATACAGATTTGGTTCTCAGTTTATCCAAATGCTTGAATTCTTTTTTTTTCTCCCCGTTTAAAAATACCTCAAATATTCTTTTTCGTGCTATGTGTCACTTTTAGGTAAATTCTGCATGATTCTTGCCAGATGTCTACATTTTTAAATTTTAAGAAATTTAAAAAATACCACGTAAGACACAAGCTAAATTTTTGGTTCGTCATTAATGGATGTAGATAAGTGGCAAATACTTAGCTTGGATTTTAAAAACTAACATCTTATAGGCCGTTTGTAATCAATGAATTAATAAAAAAAAATTTATGTATCCATATTAACCACAAGCTATGTCAAAAATTGAGATCCAGATCTCCGTACTTAGCAAGTGTAAAATATAAATATTTCTTTATGTATTCTTGTGGACCATACCTGAAGATGGCTTAATACGAACAGGCCGAGACGTGACATCTAATTCTGTATATTTACAACACAGGTAGAGAAGTTATATCTCACTTACATTTTCTTCTTTATTAGTCACTACTGTGCAGTTCTAACGTTTCGACATTGCCCTTGGCTTGAGGAATTTGTCCATAACATTTTTCCAGAAAGTACAACTAGTAAAAGAGCAGGTTATGATACTTGATCAGTTTCCTTCATATGGTGCGAAAAGTTGGGAGGCACATACTCAGATGTGCACTTTAGAGAAATCTAGAATACGTTGCCCGGTGATTTAGAACAGGAGCTTCTACCAGGCCCAATCCAGGAGGTGATTTTCCACCTACTTTCCTGAGGATGGAAACGGGTCCAGTTTCAGTTTTCGAAACATTTCTTTACTTTTTGTTCTCTCTTGAACACTAGACGCTGGGCGAAATTCAGAAGCCCTGGTTTCCACTTCTCCACTATCAAGTAACCAATACGAACTGAACAACAAGCACGGAATTTACAGATCTTGTATCCAGAATTTTAAATGCGACCTTTGCGAACTTCAAGATTGTGATCTTATCGTGTGTGGCACCATGTGTTCTTTTACATGGATGGGTACCAAAATTTTTGGGGAATATATTCCTTCATCTTCAGGATCAAGTTGACTGGGCTGAAGACAGGGTTGACTCATGCGGACAGTGTTTTATGTTGATCTAAGAACCACAGTAGGGGGAAAAACATGGCACCTTGATGAAGCCAATGGGAACGGTAAATGGGAAATCGCTACCTTTCCTGTGTAACGGATCGCATTCTTATTCCACTCACTTTGACACTCCAGTACGAGTTGTTATTGTCCTTACACCCTTCAAAACAACAAAATGCCACAGCCCAGAAAACCAGAATATGAACCATCGATACTGGAAATTCTCACATTTTATCACTCGAGGTCCTGACAAGTTGCTCATAACAGGAACATCATAATCGAATGAGAGTTATTGTCGGAAAGACAGTGAACAGGTCAAGGAAACAGGAGTACAAAATCTCTTCCTATTTTTTTGTGTCATGGCGCCGTACGTTTATTTTGGACGGGTGGAGGGAATCTCTTCTGTGCATTATCAGCCTAGTTGTAACGTACATACTTACTGCTCTTATAGCTTATTCGCTTATGAACTCAAAATTTTACAGCAACAAATGAGAAAAGATAGAATAATTATGTGTAACACATTATGTGGCAGGTGGAAGAAAGTGGCCATAGGGTAATATGAGAGATTGTCCCTATATTCTGCAGGTGCAGCTGAGGAGTGCCAGGAAAGAATCGTTAAAAGAGTTAATTCCTCTTTGGTACTCGATGTAGGTGCGTGTTGAATGCGAGTAAGTTAGGCTACAGCTGGGCAGTCTTGCTGTGTTCAGTATGTTTTAGCGAAATGTAATAAATGTTAATGTATTTTTAATTGGCTTTGTAATTAGGATCACGTTTATGTGGAATAACTCCAGTAGTATATTTAATATTGATTTAGAATGAATGAATCATATAAATAATTCACAGGATGTTGGATGCTTCAATGCCTTGTTTAAATTTTAAAACGTGAGAATAGCATTAACCCTTACCCCGCTAACGTGGATAATAGGGTGAGCTCCTAATAATGCCAGCAAATGGCAGATGGGATTTAACTCGGCATTTAAAGGGTTAATACACATTTTACTCGCTGCCACAAACCTTTCGCTCACATGCCTTTACTTGTTCGTTAAAAAAATTAATATCATAAAGCTTGCTAATAATTTTCGAAATATATTCGGAGACTTTCTTCGAACGATTAAGGTCGGATGACAGAAAACAATTTTTTTTCTGCGATGTAGGTTTATAGGTGGGTCGTTTGAACATATTTTCAATTATAAATTCGAAAATGAACTAACAATTTGTCCATCGTGTCCATGTACTGGGTATACTGAATGTTGTGTCTGGAATAAAATACAGGTCTAATTAAAATATAAAAATCCTAAAATCTCATTAATGGCAAGTCCTTCTGTATTTCGCATCTGTAGCATCTGGGCTTTCCAATTAACTGATGAAACAAAAGAACTAAGTTTAGTCCAGTTACAAAGCAATAAGAAGTGCGATCGGAGATCCGTTTCTACTACGGTGTTACGTCATGTCACTGGTAGATAGTTACCAATAAACGTTAGTAATATTTACCAGTGTACAAGGTGTAAGACCCCAGAAGCTTCAGATCTTCACCAATACCGCTGTGAAAATCTCATATCTCTTGGAAATATTATCGCTTTGAAAGTTTCCCACATGTACATACCAAGAACATGCGCCGTGTGCTTTACGAAGTGGTGTGTATTGACGTATCATTCCTTCACATGAATGTTATGCGTTGTTAGGGCTGCAAAGCTTTCAAACTCAGTTTCCAAGAATCGACAGACGGGCGCCATTCGTATGAATCATGTTGGTCAGGGGCTTCCACAAGAATGTCCACATTATTACAGTAGGTCTATACTGAGCTACCTGTCAGAGGATAGAAACAACATGAAGTCTGGTGGATGCTCGCAACAGAAATATCATAGTATCGTCCGTAAACATCTAAACCTGCCAATGATGAAGCTGTACGTGCAGACTACTGACAAATTCTGACCACGGGCCAGGTGGCTTGGATCTACTCGTACCAACTTTCCGTTGTTTATTTTATACCTACGTATGTTTAGTTTAGAGTAGAACTAGCTAATAACTAACTAACTAACTAACTCCATCCAGTATGGTTCTTCTTTAGAAGCTGACAGGTCTTCACCAAGTCAAGAAATTCCCTGCAGTCTATAGAACCCAAGGTTCATTACCACATTCACAAGTGCTTGTCACCTGTCCCTATCCTGAGCCAGATCAATCCAGTCCATGCCTACCCCATCCAATGTCTTGAAGATACAATTTAATATTAGCCTTCCATCTACACCTTGGTCTTCAAAGTAGTCTCCTTCTCTCATATCTCCCCACCAAAATCTGGTATGCGTCTCTCCTCTCCCCCATTGTGTTATATGCCCCGCCCACCTTATTTTTCTTGATTTGATCACCCGAATGATATTTGGTGAGGAGTAAAGATCATTAAGCTCCTCGTTATGTAGTCTTCTGCACTCCCCTGTTAACTCGTCCACCCTAAGCGGAAGTAGCTAATTATTTCTTTACATCAGAAATTCTGTTTTCATTCCACAAGAGTAGAAAGCTTATTTCCACTATTTGTGCTGCATTACATTTGCCTTTCGCAGCCACTGCCCATATTTCAGAGCAACTAAGCAATTTATGTCCCTTCTAATCTCTCCCTACTGTGCCACGCAATTGGAATTTTGTTATTTTTCCTCAATATCTGTGTTTGTCCGACACGAGACTTTGAATTCCTGATACATTTGTTTGTATAATTATTTTAACTTTAAGTATTGTGGGGATTCGGGATAGGGTAGTCCGTATGGTGAGGGCTATGGGCTGGATGGCCAGGAATCTTGGTTCTGTTCCTAGTAGGATAGGAGATTTTTCGCGCCCATTAATCGCCACACCCGTTCTAGAGCATACACACCCTCCCATTCGGCAGGTACCGGCCGCTCTTTACCTCGGAGCAAGGAGCCCGGTTCGTGAAGGTGTCATCTCCGCACAGTGTTAAGGCTAATAAAAATGGAGCCGTATTTCCACTCCTCCATGTGCCATTATGACGTGCACAAGAACAATTATACCTTTTACTTTGTGTACTTTCTCAGCATAATCAGCTTGCTATTCTTTAAGTATTTTGGTGGTTATCGAGTGAAAAAGAAAGAGATGGCGGAACATGTGACATGCATGGAAGAAAGGGTATATATAGGATTTTGGTGAGAATATCTAGGCACAGATGGGAGGGTAATATTAAAATGAATTTTAAAGAAATATAATTGGTGGTTCTAGACTGTGTTCGTCTGGTCCAGGTTAGGGACTATTGGACAGCTGTTGTCAACACGGTGATGAACCTTCGAGTTCAATAAAATGAGGGTAACGTCTTCACTAGCTAACGAAATTTTGATTTTCAAGAAGGACTGTGATCCGTGGCAATAGACCTATGTTGTGTCGGTGTAAAGGCCATTGCTTATATTTCTAAACTGACAAAGTTAACTATATGTAACCATAATAATGCTCGAAATTTCGGTTCGTACGTCACAGGGAACGTTGCGTCTCCAGTGCAAAGAACAGCCGGTTAGTTTTAGGGTATTATCATTCTTTATTCTGAAAATTAAGGGAAATATAACACTCCCCGTAGGCAAAATAAAGAAATAGTATTCAAGCAGGCGTTACTTATAGTAGCCTAATATTTGTATTTGAAGGGCTCAAAGTATAAAACTGAATTGTTTTCTAAAATCTGTATATTCGTGCTCGTTCTGCATGCCGTGTTCTAGCAATACTACTTGGTTGTCGACAATTTATTTTTTACTGTTGTCGGTGCCATCGATTTCGTACTGTGTTGTGTGAATACGAACAACGCCGAAGAGCAAACATTCGTCTAAAGAAACAAGGAATATTGAAGAGTATCTCATTTTGCAAACGTGTTAACAAGATGTCCTATTAAGTCAGGCGGACGGAGGTTCATGCGTGTTCCATCCATTTAGTGTTCGTATTACAGGGAGAATATGTTGTTTCAATGTATAAGTTGCGTAGGCTTCTCTTCGTGCTAAATATTGGTATTACCTTCAGGGATATGAGTGTTTGACATACTTTCAAGGAAACGTCTTTAAACAACCATTATTTGATATCACATTTCTAACAATACCAAACCTTGCTTAACATGTTCCAAGAAATCCGGTGTTTATGAATCCAAGATACTGCTCGTGACAGACTAGTTTAATTATGTAAGAGAATCAACATCAGTCATCGAAATTCATTCACTCAAATTTCTATCCTCATCACTACGATGTTTATTTTTACATCTGTCCTCAGGTTTTGGCTTCATATACATGATCGTAACATACCCATAGCCGCTTCTATCCCCGTGTATGCGATACCAAGAGACTTTCTGAATATTGTGGTCAATTCTGTCCTAAGCAGATTATTATTATTATTATTATTATTATTATTACGTTAAAATTTCGGATATTCCTATATAAAATTACCACACCCAGGTTACACCCTGTTACATTATACACTACACATTCATGACTGATCTTGTGTGTATAAAACATGCCAGCAATAGAGAATAAGATTATCGCGATGTCAGCAATAGTTTCCAAACTGGCGAAGAGATCAGTCACATGTCCTTTTTAGGACTAGGTAGCCATGGCTTCCATATCAATTACAGTCCCCTTCCTGGTTTTAGCAGCTTCTCTCCAAATTGCTCACATTTGGTATACTTGAACGTGATTTATGCTGTTTAAAGTTTAAATTAAATATTTTTCAGCATGTTTTCACTAAATCCAAAAGGCCATTACCAAATTGTTAAATTCTTTTGACTTTTTAATTAGCTATAATTCAGCATCAAGTCAATGCCATATATTTTGATCTTAGTGGTGCTTTAGACTTTGTTTCTCATACATTGCTTTGCTGGGTTTTTTTTATCACCTGTGATCATGCAAACTGAGTTCCTACTTTCTTAAGAAACAGATTCTTTTTTTAAAAAAAAGTATCGAATTTATTCATTGCCGTTTTTTGGTATTTTAAGCATTTCACGAGGATCTGTTATGTAACTTTGTTTTTCGTTATCTCCGCAAATATTTTATGTAATGTAACCATTCCCTTAAATCCCATTCGTTACTTTACCGACCACAAGCTAAAGCATTAAAAAATTCTAAATTCTGCTCACACCTGCGTTAATGTAGTTGGAATGGAAATCAAGCCAGAGAGCGAATATTGACCTTTGCTGAACTGAAGGATTGATTTTCATAAACGAGGTCTGGTGTATTCACTGCGCGGTACGAAATGTATCTTTATATATAATTCAGATAAATGTAGTTTTTAATGGGCGAACCCTGTGAACATATGAAAATCAATGCCCTTTCTGAAAGAGGGAAGGATTGGATGGAAAAACAGCTTCAGTTTGTTTTCTTAAAGTGCTAAGTACTCGCTGCTGGGGTAGAAAATCGCGCCATTATATCTCATAATAACTTCATTCTGCCACAATATGATATGAATTCTATAAGCCGTTGGTTCACTGCTAATTTTAAGAAACTCAACGTTAGTAAAATTTAGAATTGCTCCTTTCTCCACTGCCATTCTGGTTTATGAGTATAGCATAGTGAAACTGTACAAACCGCACTGATTGTATTAAAACCTGGGCGTTCTTACATATTTGACTCTTTGTTCTAATTATCTTCGTTATTAAAAGTGTCTCAGTCTGAAGGTGCAGAACCCATTTCGTACTCTAAGCTTTTCTCTTTTTCGCATTATTGTTTATTGACCTTACATCGTACCTGAAGGAGGTCCCTGTTATTAAGGATTCTGTTATATCCATGGACGCCCAACAAATCGGAACGCATCCAATAGAAATTCGAAACTTTTTTTTTTTTATATTTTCTTACCCCAAAGCTATTCTAAAATTTTGACGTTTTGCTGACCGTGCATCTCAGTATATTTATCTCAGTAATTAACCAACTTGATGCACAAAATTTTTGTTTCGCAATAAGTTTATTTCATTCCTGTACATGTTTCGAGCACATGTGCTCGAAACATGTACAGGAATGAAATAAACTTATTATAAAACAAAAATTTTGTACATCAAGTTGGTTAATTACTGAGATAAATAGCTATTATAATGCATTAGATCATTTAAAATATTTTACCTTACCTGACAGGAAGCATCAGCTACACCTATATGTTTTATTAATGTTTGATCTTGTTTCAAATTTTGTGGGTTTTTTTTGTGGTACTGTTGGTCCTCCAGATCCCACGAGGAGAGAGACTTTTCTGTGTTCAGTCCGTCAGTCCGTGTTCAGTGTGGGTTCTTCATACAAAAATAGTCCTTTCGCTGGGTACCCGTCTGATCCTAATTTTGTTTATAGAGTGGCTGGTATATTATTAAAAAAAATTTCCACTTAAAACATTTTGTGTAGAATGTGGTCGTTCTTATTTATTACAATGTATTTTTATCTATTAAAATGCATTTGTAATAGTTATACATATTATACTTACTTTTGGCTTCGATATGTAATTGACTCCTGTTTGTTACAATGGTTTCTGTTTTTCTTGGGTTTTGCTCCTATTTCGTCTTTTCTATCTCTCTTTTTCTCCTCCGGACTTCAAAATTGGTTATCAGATTGTTCAGGATGTTCTAAAACTAAATAAAAAAGAACAGAATTTAATTAACAAAGTGATGTATTCTGACCGTCATAAGGCTGTCTATTAGCACCGAGGTTTTTTGTATGTTATCCATGTACTGGATTTTGCTTGTCCTTTATTTGTATTTATTCCGATTTGTCAGCAAATTTTCTGCACGCTAAGCATTTCCTGTCTTTCAAACTTAAAATACAAAATTTCAGTCTAAGTCTACATTGACGAAGAAGGTAACAATTTAATTGGGCTCTAGGCGTTTTCACATGTAAGAATTGTATTTTAATGAGATTTATTTCTGATAAGACTTTACGAAATTCAGCACGGATGTACTCATATTTACGTGCACAAACTTGTGTATTTTGTTTAAATACTTCTTCTAAGTACACAATCACAAATATGGGGACGATGCGAACTCTGAACTTACATAACTGCAGTGTTATAGCCACGCATTATAGCAAACCTGTACTCTGGCCTTTCCGTGTCTGATTGTTTGCCAGAGATATCTCTGGATTTCCTATAGCAGTTGTTGAATTCAAATTTTAGCAAGAGTTTTATGAAATGTTTAAACATTTGTGGAGAAAAACTTGCTTTTTATGTTGGTATCACAGGAAAGATTTTGTAAAGAGGTTTATGACTGATAGACAGTGCACACGAAAACATTTACAAAGCTATATTACCTTCGAGACACTTTAGCAGTTAGCAAACAGAGTACAGTTTCTTACCCAAGCTTGTTGATATAATTAAAATTAATTAATAAACACCCACTCTTTGTGTGTGTAGCAAGGCCTGTATGATCTTTCGTTTCTGGTTTGAAGGTGATGGTTATATATCTCGCAAAGAAACAAATTCTACGACGTGTGTGACGTCAGACTATCTTGAATGTTCAGGTTCCTTATGCTGTTACATACTTTCTTCCAAGTAACCTTAATTTGAGGCCAGACACTTGTAGTACTAGTGCGTTTCTCGGAAATGTGCATAACCTTGTACCTAATTGTGGGTGACATCACCCTGTTGCTTATTGCTTATCACTTAAGTGTTATATTAACCAATAAACAGAACCATACAGATCTAACACATTGGTCCTTTTTTCAGCGCTGCTACATGTTCCGGCTGTCTACATCAGCCATCATCAGGTAGGAATCAGTTCACAATAATAATAAGAAGAAATGTATACTGCAATAAACATTCGTATCTGCACTTTACATGGTTCATGAGTCAAAACGTTGGTGCACGCATATTTATTTCGATGTTATGGAGATTGGGTTTAATAAGCGGTGGAATAAAAAACAACTTTTATGTTTATATCGTGACACTTTCGTTCTACTGCCACAACTTAATAGTCTTGGGACAATTACATTGCAAGGGGCTGTAAACCGCAAACATGTCGACTATAATGCTTTAAGCACGAACAACAAGCAGGACTGAAAGCCTACATTTCTTATATTTGAATGATGCCATCCCGTTGTGCATGTGTAACAAAACTTTATTGCAAAGTACCGTCTATACACAATAATTGAATAGCAGTTGTAGTTTTACAACTAGTTAATCAGGCTGCATGTTTCGGCCGTTTTATCCGGCCATCATCAGGCCTACAGAGTAATATTGTTAATTAAGGTACTATACCAATGGGATCCCCATTGGTAGATTTACCGAATGTACCTCAATTAAAAATATTACTCTGTAGGCCTGATGATGGCCGGATAAAACGGCCGAAACATGTAGCCTGATTAACTAGTTGTAAAACTACAACTGCTATTCAATTATTGTGTATAGACGGTACTTTGCAATAAAGTTCTGCTAAATATCTACTGCATAATTTTCAAGTTCTGCATGTCTCTTAATATATATATATACATACACACAAACTTTTCTTGCGAAAAATTTTCTAACTGCAAATTCTCTATTCTAATTTTGTCGGATGTATCGTCAATAATTCGCATCTTCACCATACATGTAACTTTTTACTATAAACACTATTCAATACGTTATGTGTATCGATGTTAACGGTTTGTCTGCACTCAGAGCTCTACCTACGTAGATCCACGAGTTCATGAATTATCAACATAACCTGCAAGCGCAAAAAATTTTTCCTACGACCACCATTTTCTTATTACACAATCTAGAAAAATATTGTCTCAGCTAAATTTGGACACCTTACCAAGACTTATTACCATATATTATTTCAGACCTTGAAAACAAATACCCCTATTTTCGGTCGCTCTCACAAATTCGCACACACGCCATGTTGTTATCATTGCTGCAGACAACTGAAAATTACGGCTTTGACGCACAATATTTGTTTCTTTGAAGACCGACATTAACCTCAACTGTAAATAAAGGCCACTCCCTGCCGCGCAGTGAAAACACGGTTTGTCCTTTATACAGTCCTGTCATTCAATGCTGAATATGAAATAATCACTGTGTTTTTAGATCCACACAAAATACATAAATAAACTCTGTGGGCAGAACTTGGAATTTTTTAATGTTAAACTTTGATGACATATAAAGTAACCACTAGTTTTTAAAGTTTTAGGCTCTTGTGGCCGTGCATCATGAACATAGGTTGAAGAGAGAGAAAACAACAAGATGCAACTAATCTGATGTTTATTATCAAACTTCTATCTCAACATGTTTCGGGCATCATTATGCCCATCATCAGGAGAACAAGACCGTATACTACTGCATATGGTGTTCTGCACTGCACACGGCTCGCGTCCCAGCTCCACACAACCACAGCCAGCACAACCAGTGCAGAACACCATATGCGGTAATATACGGTCTTGTTCTGTTGATGATAGGCATAATGATGCCCGAAACATGTTGAGATAGAAGTTTAATAATAAACATAAAATTAGTTTCATCCTGTTGGTTTCTCTCTTCACCCTAGATTTTAAAGGCTCAGACCAACTTGCATGTAAATCTAAGGGATAGCTGTACACTGTCATACAAACAGCATAGTGATGTTTTAAGGCTAATTCTTTCATTTTTAGGAAGGACATTAATACGATAAAAGTAAAGCTTTTGGTTGCATATCAGCTTATGGATCGTTTTTATTTTCCTGGTTTTCATAGAGTACTGCTGTAAAATTTCTCGCTTACCTTCGCGCTGTTAGATAAAGTTCTTCATAAAGTATTGACACAAACATTGCGGTAAAAGGTTTAGTAAGTTTTGGCCTCGAACCCATTATTACAAGTCAGCAAGCACTATACGCTTCTAATACAATAAATTCGGACAAAATTTTATGTCTTCCTTGAAAGTAATTGTGTAGGCCTAATTATTCTTTAGGCGCGTTACCATTACGGCGATGCCACATAAGCTAAATGTAATCGTGTAAAGAAAACCAATTTGATGCACAACTTATTCCTAGTATATTTCTTCAACCTCCCATCCAATGAGCACAACAGACAGTCATCTAAAAAGAATAATAAATACCAGTTGTTTTATACCTAGGTTGTACCTCCTGATGAAGGGCCTAGATACGCCCGAAACATGTAAAGATTGAAGAAATATACTAAGAATAAGTTGTGCAGCAAGTTGGTTGTTCTTTACACGATTATATCGAGATGAACGGTCAGCAAAACAAAAAAACCTAGATGTAGTCGCAAAGTATCAGTGGTCCTTAATTTTCAATAATCTTGCTGAGTCTAAAGGTTGTGTCATGTTATATCATGTAGGGTAAAATATCCATTCACGTGACATTTGTTATGATTTACGAAGTCTTAAAAATCGAAACAACAGTACATTGCATACACTGCCTCCGACTGGTTGGACCATGTCTACGGATCGCAAAATTTAAAATGTTCATTTCTTTATGCACTTTTTTTGGATTCAAAATTGGACATATATGTCAGGTGTAATGTACACATTTCCACTGCTATATTACCCGCTGAAAAACTAGAATAGATATTAATAATTTTTGGTGGCGGGTTTTATTGATTTTTTCAATCATCAGTCATCAAAGGAATAAACAATCAGAGCATCATTATCATTTATACGAAGTTCTAGACAAAAGGAAAAAGAGAAGACACAAAAGGCGTCGAATTTTTTGGAATGAGGATATTAAAAACTTGATTGAAAACATGAAGAAGGCTTATTTACAACACGTTCTGAAACTGACAAACTAGAATAAAAAAGGTTAGTGGGAACTGTGGAAAGATAAACAAGAAAGAAGAATTTAAAGGCAATGTTGGGAAACATTTGTATGGAGAATTGAACGTGATTTACATAGACACCAGATAAATGCATATAAAATTATTAGAAATGTAAACATAACTGAAAAAGATAATTTGCGACTTAACCCAATAGTTGAATACACATGGCTAGATTACTATCAAATACTCTGGACTAAACAATTTAATGATAACATCACAGAAAGGAAACGTGCAAAATTAACAGAAAATTGTGTTGACTTAATTACAGTGGAAGAATTGGAAACAACTATAAAAGCATTAAAAGCCAGAAAATCTTTAGGATCAGACGGGATTAATAATTAGTTGTACAAACATGCACCAAAAAGTTTTTTACATAAATTTTTGAATTTCCTAAATGTTTGCCTGATTTACGGAGATATTCCTGAAGAATGGAGGGCAGCCGTTGTTACACCAATACACAAAAAGAAGACAGAAATAATCCATATAACTAGAGAGATATTAGTTTATTAAATACTGGATATAAAATCTATTCAAAAATTATTGCAAAGAGATTAACAGCAATTGCAGAGGTCCTACTATTAGAAGAGCAGAACGGATTTGGGAAAGGCAGATCCTGCATGGACTGCATATTCTCAGCTTCACAAATAATTGAAAA
>Ga0123354_10005916_pt1 | contig 17985 bp, 9 predicted proteins | sample TergutLab28metaG_2_FD_97872 | JGI IMG/M metagenome (GOLD analysis project Ga0123354, IMG submission 97872) | Labiotermes labralis P4 segment gut microbial communities from Petit-Saut dam, French Guiana - Lab288 P4 | ecosystem: Host-associated > Arthropoda: Insects > Digestive system > Gut ...
AATGCACATAACAAAAGACTACAACTGCTCACATAGCAAAGACATTCATGGGTGACCCAGGGGAAGTGTTTGGGACACAATACAAGCAGTTGTTTATGGTCAGCCTCACCCCATGTGACTTTCATCTGTGACCATTAAATCAGACCATTTACAGATCAAACACATCACTCACATAATTGATGAAGGGAAGGGAAAAATATGAAAGCAAGTTATCAGGTATAGCAAGGACCAATTTAAACTTCTTCAGAAGTGTCAGGAATGCGTGTACAAGGACAAAGAACATTTCTGGCAGCTGCTGTATTCTCAGCAAGTTTTGCAGGATCTGAGCTTCTTACGCTGGTGCTCATAAGGATTCAAGTCTTTTGGGATATTACATCATGTAGATTGAAAATTTACCATTCAACTTGGTGCAGCATCCAATAAGACTCTGTACTTCATCAGTTAGTTTTATTTTTAACGTGTTTAGGCTGATGCTTGTTGCTTATGCTAGCAGTATGAGGATATAAAGCATCACACTTTGAGTCTCTGCTCCTAAGCTAAGATGGAGGGGGTTAATGTCTGGTTTTCCTGTCTGGATGGATTGTTGATTTGCAAAATACTGTATTAAATTTTCCCTTTATAAAGAAGTTCACATAGTTGTTAATATTCAACCCTTCTATATACTGTAATATTAACAACTTTTTATCATTCTCTAGGCATGTCAGTGTATAACAAATATTTTGTTCTCTGAAGATTCTTGTTTTAATATGGGAAAACTCTCACTCACACAGGGATGGCCAGGAGTGAGCAACTTACTCGGGAATGGCTGAGCTCTTCCTCACCCGCACTTCTGCTTCTCCTCCGGGCTGCAGGCAGGAAAAACTTGTGCGGGTTCAGGTACAGGGATTCAGTTGGCACACGGGGATCTATGAAAGTTGTCGTCTTGGTTGTGTGATCAATGAAGAATTGCTAGAAGAGGAAGCCACAAGTCTATTCATAGACAGCCCAACCACCATGCTAGGAACAACCATGTTTAATAGGAGACACGAGACACAAATCTACAGTTTACTTCTGCAAAACACAAAACATCTTGCAACAAAAAGATAGGAAGCAGAGATAGCAATGTGACTGTTTGTGTACAGTAGCATACTGTAAACAACAAAATATTAAATGCTTAAAGTGGAGCATATCCTACAGCCTCATGTAAATATGGTTTGAATTACAACATGATAACCTACAGGTGCTACACAATGAAGTATACGTCTTTTCATGGACAAGCTCAATACCTTCCTGTCCATATTTATTTTTGTCAGTTCAGAGTACCAGTACTCTGATAAAAATTAAAAAGCTCGGATAAATCCATCACTAAATTAACCTGCCATAAGTGGGAACACTGGGCTTTAATTTTGGGCACAGGGAGATTCTTTATTTGCAGAGCAGCTAGGGAAGCTCTGGGGTCCACCAAGTCTCCTATCCAATGGGTACCAGGGGTCTTTCCTGAGAAGTAAAATAGCTGGCTTCAAGACAGCGAGCTCAGTTACACAAACTCACATTTTGCCCTTTTAAATTCAGTGTTAATTAGTCAGTAATAAATATTTGCTATTTAATCTTGTCAATGTGTCTACAGTGTGTGCAGTAATTACTGAAGCAATTTTCTATACAAACAACCAGGTTCCTGCCTCAAGCATCACACAGAGAATAAAGAAATTTCCTGCATTTCACAATGGAAACTTCCTTGTAGAAGAAATGGTAGAGTCCCCCCTCTTTGGATTCTTGAATCTTGAAGATGGGACCAATAGGTTGTCCCAAAATGTCGGTAAGGAATTACCACTAGTCACTGCATGATAACCCATAACAACCCAGTTCTCATCTACTTCAGCGCAGAAGCCTAAAATCATGCTTGGTACAGTCCCCAAGTTTGTCATCTGAGTATTCAGTAAAAAAGCTATTTCCTATCTACCTGCTGTCCTTTATCCACAGTAAATGGCCATACTTCATCATTCCTAAAACTGTGAAGAAGTACCATTATGACTTTTCCTATGAATTGGAACAAGAGACTGTTTGAACTGTTTGCTTCTGGCACATTCTTTTAGAGAATATATACAATGGGAGAAACCACTACACCCCAACTGAAGCAATTCTTCGACCACACAAGGGTCCTCCATTGAAAACAGAATGCAGCCACATGATCAACAACATTAACACTATCCATGCTTTGGTGCAGATTAACTTTACACTAACTAGTTGAGACAGCACAGTCAGTACAGTGAATATGCCACAGGCTGGATGAGGCAGGGTTTGATCGTCAACAGAGGCAAGAGGTTTGTCTCTTCTCCTTAATGTCCAGAACAGGTCTCCGGCCCACTAAGCCTCCAGTTGCGTGGGTACCAGAGTCCTCTCCCTGGATGCAAAGCAGCCAGGGTGCAGATGATGACTCACTTCCATACAGGACCAGGAGCTATGACTCTACTCACCTCACAAGCCAGGATATAGGGAAAAATTTGCTTTTCACTTTTTACCTTCATACTACATGCACTGTGTTGCAGCTACTGTTACTACCACCACCACTGCTGCTACCACCACCATCAATGCCACCGCCACCGACGCCGCCGCCACCACCACCACCACCACCCCCCCCCCCCCACCACCACCACCCCCGCCGCCGCCGCCACCACCACCACCACCACCACTGCTGCTACCACCATCACTAGTACTACTACTTTCACTCCTCTTCTTCCCATTTTTTTTTTTGCACAAGTTCTGAAGCTCATGTGTTCCAAATATTCAGCATTCTCTCTACTTGCTTCACTCCCTGTATACTCCTTACTACCAATTTCTCTGTACACAAGGACATCTTACCTCTTCTAAAGACATGCTATATGTGATGGGATTTCTATGATAGTAACTGGATGGTCTGCAAAGCCATACAGCAGTTACACTTTCAAAAGCTGAGAAGGTGCAGGTAATTCTGATAGACAGGACAGAGAAGCATCAGCACACAAGGTCTCATGAAGAAAGGATTACTGCTCTCCATGTTAAGACCAATATTTTGTTATTGCAAACACACATAAAAGCTTAAGAAGACCAGAAACTTAAGCTCTGTATATTCTTTACATAATATCTTGTTAAATTAATAAATCCTTTTACCTTTCCATTTCGATCAAACTTTGTTTCCCATCCTCGAGGAAGATCCCTCAAAGAATCAGCAAATAAGTTGACCAATGTAACAAGGTCTCGGTTATGTTGATAGCGCTCAAATGCCTGTGGATCTCGGCGGATCTTGGAAACCATGTGTTTCAAAGAACCATTACGATTGTACAATGTTAGTGCCTCCTGGAAGATAAAATGAGAAACAAATTGAAAATAGGCTGGTACCTCTAAAATTTAAGAAAGCAGTGCCATCACATAACAATGGCAGACAATTAGTCAAAATTTACAGGAAATACGTATGTTATCAAGCAGCTACTCGATTGTCATTACTACACTTTGTGTGAACAGTGTGTACACCTGTGCATACAAGAATTCACGGAGAAGGTATTTATTTTCTGCGGGTATCTTGTTCAAATACGAAATTTCAATTCTTTGGTAACTACAGCACTTTGTATAAGTCCCAGCATATCTACATCCAGTGCAACAAAATTACATTTTGAAGTTTCTTTCTTGCTGTAGCATCTCTTTGACATGCTTTAGTTAGTAACAAGTTAAAAACAAAAACTGAGGAACCACAATCAAACAGCAGACACATTATGCAGAAGTCATAAGATGACCAAAAATCAATTAAAAACCATGGCACAGTTGAGCCACTAAGATACAAATAATTGTTGTAAAACCTTTACACACATTAAATGAGAAATTTAACATCAAAATCCAAACAAAATCAACTTCTAAATCAGGGAAACTTTCAAACAATAACATTATGAGCATGAAAAATAAACATTACTCTAATGGGAGTTTTGGTGGTCATTCAAAAATCTAACTCTGTACACAGGAAAACCTTGTATCCAGGAACTTCTAATAAGGAAAACACTGAACAGGCAGGAATTTCACAGGGTAACCACAGGCAAAATTCTACTGCAAGGTACTTGTACTCTAATAGTTCATTAACTACACCAGTGAGGACTACAGTGAATGGGTTTTAGAAGTGCATTTATGCTGTTCAATTCTTCTAGTAACAAATGTGAAGTACATAACAAGTACCACAGGATTCTTTAAAGTATATCATGTAAGTTGAGAGTGATTTTAAACAGCCTTTATACCTAAGCAGTCAATGAATCTAAAATTAATGCTAAATGGAATCATAAACTCTGGTGAAGAGTGAAGGCTGCAGCAACAGAATGGGCCAAGTCTTCATCAGACTCAGTAACTCAGTAACCAATCTCTACAACCTTTGCATAAACCAACCCCATTACAACAATTCTTAAGCCCTGTCACACTGACAGATATAAGCAGCATTCAATGATGTTTGTATCATTCAAGCCAAATGAAGCAATGTGGAAATAGACAGTGCGGTCCAAAAGTTTTAGTACTGATTTTTTTAAAAATCGAAGACACATGAGGAAGACACACCTTAATTTTTCTCATTCAAAATAAGCCCCCTTGGCATATATAGTCTTTTGCGTGGTCCTACAGTTTCTGAAAAGCAGCTGAAAACTCCTTTTTAGACCTTCTTTAATTCACCAGTTATGGCTTCTTGGATCCCAGCAACATCCACAAAGTGGAGTCCTTTTAACTTCACGTTCAACTTGGGGAACAGAAAATAGTCTGACAGAGATAAGTATGGGGGGTTATAAAGGGTTGTAACATTTTTTGGGGTCAAAAATCGGCAAACAATTGCAGCTTTGTGGGCAAGCGCATTATCGTGCAACATGAAAAAATGGCTGGACAAACCCAATGAATGTGCTTCAGGAGGTGATCCATTACTCCTTTATAAAATTCTGCAGTTAGCGTTTTTCCCTCTGGTACGAATTCTTTGTTTACTATGCCTTGAGAGTCGATAAAAATTATCACCATGGTCTTGATGCGGGACCTTTGGAATTTCAGTTTGTTTGGCCAAGAGGATGTCTCACCAACCCATTCAGAACCCTGTCGCTTTGTTTCGGTATCATTTCCCGTAACAATTTTGTTGAAAAGATTTTTGTCTGCATCGGCTATCGCGATAATGCCTTAGCAAGATGTGACTCGATCTTCGCTTCACTCAGGTGCAAGGACTGTGGAACAATATGCACACACAACTTTCCCTTTCCCAAATCCTCTTTCAGAATCTGAAGAACTACAGTCTTGGGATGTTCAAAGATTCTGCTATCATTCTTGATGCGATTCGACGGTCATTTTTGACCAAGTCAGCAACAGCAGCAATGTTTACCTCAGTTCAAGTCAATTTTGGATGACCACCTCTCTCATCATCTTCTACCGGCTCTCTTCTGTCTCGAAATCAAGAATACCGCCTAAAAACGTTTGATCAGTTCAGAGCCTCATTCCCATAAGCCTTCTGCATGAACACTAGTGTTTTAGTCGCAGATAGACCAGCTTCGGAACAATATCTCACAGTAACTCTCCGTTCATTTCCGCCATCCATGACGTATAAAGAAAACTGTCTTTACAAGACAAGTTGTACGCTGTCGAAGATAAACAAATGAAACTCAGTGTGTGAACAGATGTTGTCTGATAGTACTTAGTTAGTGGGTTGCTCAATAGATCGCTCTAGTTCTTTTATTTTAAAAAAATCAGTCCTAAAACTTATGGATGGCACTGTGTATAAATTAAGGAAATGACACAACTGGGGGGTTTCTGTATAAATCACAAAATAATTACTTGGCCATGAAGTACATGGAATTAGTGAAATTCACCATAACTACCATATTTACCTGAAGGTAAGTAAAAGAACCCCCTTACAATCCTCAATTTTCAGAAAAATACTTATACAGAGCAATCTTGACTTTGTGTGTGATTATAAGTCTTCAGGCAAGTTCATTCATGTTTGGGTAAATATAGTAGAACATGCAAAGAGAATGATAAATAATACTGCTTTCTGGAATGTGGCTTTGTAGTGTTATAATCTGGCAGAAATTTACCAACATTTGAAGGAACCTGCTGCCGTCTACGAGGCTATGTAACATATCCCACACTTCATAGTTAATGCAGTGAGAACCACAAATACCACACATTCAACACCGGTAAATTTATATCAGTCTATATGCTATCACATCCTACAAGACCGTATACTTTCCTGCCACTGCTGTGAGCACCTCAAATATCACACAGAGAGATGGACACCACACAAGGATAGCGCGAAATAAGAGCAACATTTCAGTAAAAATAACAATCATCCATGTGCTGCTTCTACAGAGAATATAAATACCTGGTTCATGTGCAGAATTGAGAAGAAATCAGGCCTAGAGATAAACCGCACGGCAGGCATGTGATGCACAATATCTGCATTTTGTTGTAATCGCTGCTGCTCTCCACCACTGCTACTACCACTGCCATCTGATGACATGGCCTGGGACTGGCCCTGAACACAACTGCCACTGCCAGAAATAATATCCTCAGAGTCCAGTCGTCTAGATGTGATGGTTCGACGAATGCTCTGATACCTGCAAATTCCACACATTCATCTAAATCACATACATCCAACAACCTATGGCCACTAACAAAATAATGAGAAACACACTGAGAAGTACCACCCTGCGGTTGTGCCTGTATGGAACTCCATCTACTGCCAAGGTAATGAATGCATAGAACTTTACCTGAATCCAACCTTTTGGTAATTACTTAAGAACAGGGATAACTTTCTCATTTTCCTTCTTAACCTTTTGGCGCCGGAATTATTTTTTTTAGTTTTAGCACACCCTGTATATAAAATGTGAATAATACTGGAACCAAACAAGTTAGAATTATGAAACAAAATGCATTTTGAAGAGAAAAAAACGCAGATTATACACCATGTTTAAAATATTCAGTACCTATATTTGTTGAATAAATATATAAAATGCAACTTTGGAGGTTAGCGGTGTGGTACGTCAACCATAGTTGACGTTAGGCGTCTAAAGGTTAATCTTACACCCTACTTCTCTAAAGACTGTTTTAATAAGACCAATACTTTAACAGAATGTTCATGGGTTCTTGTCACCTCATTAGGGAGTGTCCATAACGGACCAAATTTTGATGGCAACTTGACTGAAACACCATGCTTACCCAAATATACGATGAACCCCTTCACAATCTTGAATTTTAAGAAAACTTACCTGTGCAGTACATGTACAATTATAAGGCGACTGTCCCATTTTTCTGATAATGAATTTGCAAAATATTCTCATCTTACATTTCGGTAAATATAGTATATGATGCAGTCAAGTTAAAGTCCCCTGCAGTTCACACCAAAACAACAACTCACTGAAAGTATTAATACAGGAAATGTCTGATGAGGAGATGCCCTTGTTCTGTATTATTTAAAATGCATTAAACGGAAATGCAAGACGATGGGCATATTTCTGTTTCACACTAATCTATTCTAACAGTTCCTTTGTGGTTGTACGTGAATTAGACAAAGATCAAGTAAAATTTCACACTCATCACTATAAAAAAAAAAACTGTTCCTATCCATACCATTAAGACATATACTGTTCTCTGTACACTTATCACAGCATGAACTGGCAGCACTGTTTGCTAACTGACATGCTACCAGCACCGTGCCCCCCTTACGCTTTAACTACTGCTAACTCCGTAACTGCTGCAATTTGGACCCATGTATACATGAAATTTCTGACCCCCATTTACCTCTGCAATTCAGTCTTTAAATATTTACCTCAAGTCCTGTAACAATCTGTAGCGGAAAAAGTGGTATAGGTACGCTCATTATTAACCTCAGCACTAGATGGAGGTGAATGGTCATCTTCACAGAAAAAAGAAAAAAAAAAAAAAAGAAAGAAAAAAACCAGTATCCACTGAACAGGAGACCAGCCAGAGCCAGTATGAAGTTTTGGAGAAGAGAAAAATCTCTTGCCCCTACCAAGATTCTCAGCCCAGAATGTCCAGGCGTAGCCTAGACACAATACCGACTAGTGCAATTACTATATCAACAGTAGCAATAAAACTGTGTTTAAATTTTCATTTACTTTCATACATGACGTCTGTCACTTAATGCCGAGTATAAAAGTCACTGAAATATTGGAGATATTATACACTTCAGAAAAGAAAACAGTGAAGGTACAGTCATACCAACACCTTATCCCATGACTGATGTTTTCACTGGCTACTCACATAACATGGTTCCTACATACTAGTTGCTTTACATTGCAAAAAACAATGCAGATATTAACCTTTCACTTCCTGTTCAGTTTGTAATGATCATCAGATAAAACATCAGCTTTACGATAAACAAATGACATGTCAGCCACAATACATACAACAGACTTACCTTCTGTCAAGCTGCTGTCTCTGCAGCTCATTACTGACTGGTCTTGCTCGTGTCACTGAATTGGATGTAGGTCGCTGCCACGTGGTAGTCCTGTTCACATGGTCGATATAGAATATGCGTCCATGACTGTCAATACGGGCCTCCCAGTCTGAAATACAGATGCAACCTCAACAATATTCAACTTGTGGCATGTGAACATAAAAAGTCAGGCTGAAACATCCTGTCACTCAATAACACATTCAGACTTAGCTTTGACGAGGTGATAAAATTGCGCACCATTAATCTGTCATGAAATTGTTACATTACCTGGCAGACTGTGAATGCATTTAACTCCCGTCATGTCAAGCCTAGCTAAGTAGGCTATTAAAAAACTGCCACACAAATGAATTAAACTTGAACAGAACACTCAAGAGAAACACCAGTACCCAACACAAGGGTGTTTGAAATAAAACAGTGTACATGGTTCTGCCATATCTTTAACATATTTGTATATAAGCCTATTTCACGCAACAGAAAGCCAGACTCCAACAACCAGACATACCAGATAAAAACATAGCTAACTAAGCGTGGCTCATCAGCACATACTTGGTTTAATGTCAAACAAACATTTCAATCCATTCACATTCAGGTCTCATTCAATTGTCCAGAAATGTTCACAATTTTGTTTGTTGACAATAAGTCAACTAACATGTCAAACTTTAGAGAATAATAAACATTTCCTACACTTCGTACAAGTACATTTAATTTGTGGCTGTAGCAATTCTTTCTGTTGCTTATTAAATGCCAAAATGGACAGTATACCTACAAATTGGCACCATACTGCAAGTTGAAACTTGAGGGCGCACAGTAATAAACTTACAGGCAGATACTCTGTCCATGAGATGTCTGTCAAACACAAACAGGCAGAACTGTTTGCCAAACATACTTTTCACTGTACATCCCTTTCAAGGTCTACATTTGTCCATCAGCTTTATTACTTACAGCAACCACATGCATTGGTTCAAGACAAAGCAGTAACAGCTAAAAAATGTTGAGATTTTAGTTTCTAGGCCAAAGTAAGGATATATTCTTTACTTGGAGTCTGAAAGGTCTTTCAAACTGAGGGGCTCTGGAGAGCTTTAAAAGAAAAGCTCAGCACCTCAAACATTTTCATATAATTGTCAATTATTTGCTCCAAATGAACACAATGTATAGCCATAAAATGCACTCGATTAACATTATTCACAATTAATTGGGAATAACTCACTGAACTTCATTTGATGTTCTCAAGGTGTTCTGACATACATTAAACTCAACACAAAATGGGCCCCATACAAATTTCTCACAAGCATGTGCTGGTACAGAAAAAAATAAAATAATACATTAACAAATAAATAAATACATGCATATATAAAAATAAAAAAGAGTCCACATCCAGTACAAACTGCATAACTTAAGTGTTTTCATCACATTATGAATCATTTAACACTCTTATTTCTTTGTGATCATAGCACTTGCTGTATATAATGTATGATCAATTAAGATCTAATAAAAGACAGCATTGTTAACAATATCTAACTGCAGTGGGCAACACATAAAGTTTCACAAATGGCATCTGGCCAGGGGTCTGTGTTGTACCAACCATACAAGTCTGTAGCGAATCCTCATCTTGATCTCAGGTCTAGCACAACAATACAATGCCACATGGTGTACCCTCCACTTATACCTGACCTGCAGATCAGGATTTGCCATTTCCCATCATATGTTAGTATGAGCCTATGCCATGTGTGAAATTATACAGCTAAGTTGTAAAGATCCAGTTTAGTTCAAAGTGCATTCTTCCCATGACACACTTGAAAATTTTTGCATGCCTACTGTATGTACTTACAAGGTGGCAGGGGTTCCTCCTCAGCTGGTAGCTCTAATCTCTGACCCCTTGTTGACCTCTCAGGGATCGAAGGCAGTCGGGTTGCGGCCAGATGGCATACAGGAAGAATGGAAAGGTTTTCTCTGACTCCCATGTATGCTTGTCTTACAGCTGCAGTACACACTTTATCAGGTATGGGAGCTTCCTGAGAGCAGTTAGGCAAAATGCCACATGCACGGCCAACAGCTGCGGAAAACATTTAACGTAAAACTTTCATACACAGTACGTAGGCCTACTTCTAAATTATTATTCATTTAGTAATAAATGATTCAAACTAAGTTAATATACAGTGTGGATTTATGTTAGCACAAAGTTGCATGTTGAATATATGTATCCATAAAATGGTCATTTCAAAATATGGAACTTTGTTAAAACTAAGTTAATATACAGTGTGGATTTATGTTAGTACAAAGTTGCATGTTGAATGTATGTATCCATAAAATGGTCTTTTTAAAGTATGGAACTTTGTTATCAACGCAGTACACTGCAGAGATGGACCATACAGTAACATTCTAACCACAAAAATTCTAGAAAATTTTAAACTGTGCAACACATCTTTAGGCAGTGACTCAGGTCACTGGTACATCTATCACTACAGCCCAGGTATTTGGAAGAGAAGGGATAAATCAGTCAGTACAACAGAAATATGAAAGGAAGAATGCTTTATTATTCATAGCAAAAGTATTTTTCCTGCTTGTTACATAATATGTGGTACTAATCTTGATCCCACATCACAAGTTTCTTTGCACAGCTGCCATACCTGCATTATACACTAGTTATGGTACAGAATTTAGAACGTAGATTACTAAGTGGCTTCTAGAGGCATAACAGTCATAGTAAATAAATTAAAACTTATCCATTATTTGAAAAGTTACTCGATGGGGGTATGGAACAGATACAATGTGTTCGAATATTGGTTTCTTCTTAAAATAAGAATAACAGGTTAAAATGGAAATCTTCCTAATTACCACACAAAAAAGGCAAACTTCATAATTTTGGGGCCTCCATTTTGTAATTAAGAATTCTGTGTTCCATTCATGATGGGACAAATTACACTTTTCTTCCATTCGTCAGGTAGTTGCTCCTGCTCCCAAATAATGGTAAATAAGTTATAGATAGCAAATTCATGAAAACTTTTTCATTATTTAAAAGTTACTGGACAGTGGTGGAGAAATGAGAAAGCATGATCCAATTAACTGTTTCCATTTAAAATAAGAAGAACAGGTAAAAATGGAAATATTCCCAACTGCCACATAAAAAAACATATTTCAGAGTAGCTTTCAGAACTCTAGCTTGTAATCGACAACTCTGTGTTATCACCCAAAACCTGAAGTCATCGCAACCTCAGAGAACAGAAATGTTTCTGGTGGCAAGGATCAGATGCACTACATAGTATCCAAGTGTGTAAATACAGGTGCACACAATCTCCATCTTGGCCAGCCCAATGAATGAGATTTTGTTTATGCAACAGGTCAGTAACAAAAGTGATGGAATTCCGAAGGGAGACAACAGTATCCCATCTGGTGGATACTCCATCAAAAATTGGGTGCTTCCTTTCACCAGGTACAAAAATGCAGAGGTGAAGAGACTGTGGCATTAAACATGTACACAACAACAAATTAACCCTTTGGCTCGGAAAGTCGACTATGGTTAACTTGCAGTGTGGGGCTAAAATGCCCGAAATCATACATGTCCCTGACAGGATGTGAAGTAATGGCTGGCATATACATTCACAGCTTTTTCAGGGAACATCCTATACTTAATTCTGGTGACAAAGAGTTAACAATTTACATTGCTTTAAGAAAATACCTAAATCAGCAACAGCTACTGCAGAAGAAAGTTGTTCTTTGTCAGCACACAGCTGTTGCTCCAGTTCCTGGATGGGTTTATTCACTGGACGTGCATGGTGTGTGGGAGTAGGAGGACACTGGGGGATGCCCACAGGAGATGTAACAGCTGCAACACGACTCAGCAGCCTGCCAATACAATGAACACAAGCAAATAAAACGCCTATTTTTACAATATTTGTAACATATTTACCTATACTTTAAAACACACACTCAAAAGGGTGTACCCTATACTGCAGTACACAAGGGTGCCAATGACATACATTTCATTTTAAAACAATGATTTCACAACACCAACAAAGAGCAAATCAGTTACACTCTCAAATAGCAAATTTCAATTAAATCTACAGAAGAGTTTACAGAATACAAAGAGAAGTTCATTTGTGGTCGTCTGTAAACTAGGCTGCATTACTGACCAATATGGTTGAAAATCACTATTGACAAAGCAATATTTAGTGACAGCACCTCACACAGAATTTCAACCAAGCCTGCAAAACTACTTATCAAATATGGTATATGGAAAAGCCCACTTATTGTCTTATGTTACCAAGGCTTTATCCTGAATTAATATGGCTGAAAATGAGAAATGCCCAAGAACTTTTGGTGGAAGTCTCTGATGTCAAACTTCAACAAAATCTGTGAAACAATAGAGGATGATTTTAAAAACATATATCCAAGGCCCTGATACCAGATCACAAATGCACACACCACAGCCACATAAAGCATTTCTGTGCATGTGTAGAGACTGCATAAAAATCATGACTCTTTTGAGCACAAATCAATCACATAAATTATCTTCCAATTAAAAAACACATTTAAAAAATTATAAAAAAGTACTGTGAAAACAATGTTCATGTAAATTATAACACAACTTTCCTTCACTTTCTACACACTTCGCTTTCCGGTGTGATTCGAAGGACAAATTCTAAAACCCACTCGTCAGTTTTGCCATGCCCATTCACTCATAACAGGCCCAAATTACCCAAACAGCCTGATTATTTTTAAAGTCAGACACTGGGGTTACACTAAATGCCATTATATCATTTTGGTTTTGGCTTAGGTTTGATCACTTTACAGCCCACTTTACTTAGAAGACTCAAATGAACATTACATGCACTCTCTAGAAAATTCCAAAAAAAAAAAAATCACATACATTACTTACATTGTAAATACATTACCATGAGAAAGTTTCACTTACTACACATCATTTTACAGGTCACTTTATTCACAAGTACAAACCTAAACTGAACCTTTATGATTTATATTCTAAGTCCTTTGAAAAACATTTTATACAACATTAACACATGATATGTACATACGTATACACAACTATACTGTCATGAAATATCGATGAAAATCTCCAACAAAAATGGACGGCATACTCCAATAAATGAAAAATACGCACGTTACGTTCAATTCACGACAACAACTTCGACCTTCACAGCAAAGAACAAAAGAGGAAATAAGACTTAACTTGCACACACAAAACACAATTCCACTTTGCCCAATGTATTTTTAACCAGAATACATTGGTTACTGGTCATAAACGCCCAACAGTCTGACTTCCACCTAACAACTACAGCCTATGCCAAAGCCATTCTCCTGAGTCAATCACCACATTGACATAAATGCACTTACAGTGCAACACACAACACATTACGTCAATAGTAACTCAGTGACCTGCAGTACTGAATGTCTTAAGGCCTACAAATTAAAGACAGATTTAGCTACCCACATACCTGTTATGAGGACGTGGAACAGTAGGCGAGCTCTCAATCACAGCCTGACGCTGAAGAGGCAACCTTGCAGCACTGCAGAAGTGTGCTGCACTTGGATCTGGTCTCTGGACAAGTGATGTTAGGGATGGGTGACTGACCTGTCTTGACAATGGTTTGTGACCACGAAGTGGACTGTTCAAAGATCCCAGCTCCTCCATGCTAGCATCAACAAACTTATTACTATCTTCTGCAGCATTTTCCTCATTCACATCAACAATATCAATGCAGGAAGGAACTGCTTCAGCACCTTCTGACTGCAAACCAACGTTCATATTACAGCTGTCCAACTCCTTGTATCCAGAGTCACTACTGGTAACATCTGCATTTGCACTCATCACAACACCAGCACCTAAAGAATCTGTACTTGAACTATGGTTACTAAGAACCATCGTATTTGCATCAGAACAAGAACTTGTGCTGCAGTCTGTAGTAGATGAAAGAGCCATTCCAGAGTCTGACAATGAATTTGGTGAAACAGGTGAAATGGATGAAGATAATGGGTTCGGCACTGATAAAAGAGATGAAGTATAAATGTTGTTTAGATCAGAATTGGATGAACCACTTGTACCGCTAACTGCACCATCGGCAGCATTTTCTCTATTTGGCACATCTGTTAGTATGACTGGCATCTCACACACAAGACCTTGGAAAATGACTGCACTAGCAGAGTCCAACTGAGAAGCAGAAGCAGTGAAATTTTTTGGCCTTGAAATTTTAGAATTTTCAACTGCTAATAGACACAGTTCACATTTATTAGCATTTGAATGAGCATCTGTTAACATGCCATTAGTACTGACCTCTAGGGAACCATGCTGGTCAGTTTCATGACTAGAAGACACACTAGCTTTACTCTCATTGCTGTGGTTAAAATTACAGAGTGCATGCATGTCACTTACTGGCCAAGAATGTGTACAACTGTGGTATTTATTGCTTTCATTTGCAGTGACAGAAGAATTTGATGGTGTGATATCCTGTTGCATACTGGATGAACTGTCTGGTAAATGACATGTATAAGTCTCTCCTGCAGCTGCTTCATTGTCTGGTGTTAGGAAAACAGCATCTTCATCTTCATTCAGAAGATTTTCTAGTGAGGAACTATCAACCAGACTACCGTCCTGTTCAGGTGTTGCTAATGGAGCAGACACAACAGGAACACATTCACCTTCTTTCAGGATACCATTAACATTACAAGGAGCACCTTTCACTGCTAATTTCTTTGGCCTGTCACAGTTATTATTTGACAATGATATTACCTCAATGGTGCCTTTCAATTCATCAGAGTTACATGGTACATCTGCTGCACCTTCTTCTGGTTTCTTAAACCCACTTTTTGACTCTGCTGAAGAAACAGTGGCAATCTGAGAACAATCTTCATTGTTATTGCTTTTAAGATTGGCATCAACATTCAACCCATGGGCTTCACATCTTCCAGTCTCTTTCAGCTTCGTACACGACACTACACAAGATTTTTGTAGATTCTGACTAGAACAGCTAATGACAGGCATGTTTACAGTCTGGAATGGTTTTATTTCATCAGTATCAATTATTTCAAAAGCAAAACTGTCTTCTGGATTTAATAATTTTTTTGGTTTTGGAGGTAAACTTGGTCCTTGTTGATTTTTAAAATGTCTATTCCTCACTTTACTGCTTGAACAGTCTGTCTTCTTTAGTAATGTAGATGATAATACTGGCACTGGCTTATGCTGACGATGAACTTCTGGAGGATTCATTGCAACACAACCCCCTTGATAAGGCAGTGCCCTTGTTCTTTCTAAAGGGCGGTGTTTGGAGTGTTGTACTCCTACAGAACTGCAAGGAGGAAAAGTACGTGGGGGTAAAGGTGGGGGAGGAGGATCTGATAATGGATACAGTGTCTCATAAATTGACATCAGTTCTTCATTTCCTTGATCCTCTGGAACTCTGCAATCAAATAAATTGAGACTAATTTATAAACCAATACATAAAAATATCATATTAAGAATTACCTTCAAATATTTCAGGCCATTCAACAAATGAAAATAATGCATGAAAAAGAGAAGTACAAGAAACTACCATTCCTTTCACAATCCGTTATCTTCCATCATCCTACCCAGGGGTGGAAACAGGGGTATACAAAAGATTTCCAGTAACTAAAGCTGTTTCCAACAATGAGACGTATCTCAACAAAACCAGTATAGCTGACAACAGAACAGCTGCACACTCTCAACAACAGCACTTCCTGGGAAGATAGAACTAGCACTCAGGTTATCCCTACTGCACATACTGTGTAACATGGTACCATTACTGAAGTGACTTGTGACTACCCATACTGGGAGTATGGCGTATCTCAGAACTTCGTAAATAAGAGTCAGTTTTACCATGTTGCAGTGGGGAGTAACAAATATGCCAAACAGAAAACATTTTATTTAAATTTTACACTGTGCTATCCCAAAAAAATTAGTTCCACACGCAACAAATCAGCTTACCTGTTACGCGAAGGTAAGGGAGATTTTGTCCAGATGGGATAGTAATCCACATTATCATGTAAGTTAATTTTGTCTCTAACCATACCAGAACTATCTTCTGGATCAAGTGTTCTCTGAGCAGATTCATGTGAATTCCATGTTTGGAGTTTGTGGCTTGGAACCACAGATGTGTCTGAATTGTCTGATTCCTCTTCTGCACCACCATTCACATGTGATGGATATCCATTCTCAAGTCTCTTTCCTGTACCATGCACTACAGCCACTTTCTTCTTCAATGGTCTTGCACTTCTCTGCTTCCTGTATTTACCTGAAGTTTCAACTTCAGAATCACTTTCAGAACTATTGTTTGCAAAAATTCTACTTCCCCAAACTCGCGCAAGATCAGATGATGGTAATTCTCTGTGTTTAACAGCTGACTGAGGTGTTTCACACCCCATTTTCACAACACTTTTCTTCTTGAAACTTATAACAGGGCTGCTTCTTGGTAGGGTTCCCTCTGCAACTGAAGGCATCACACTGCTGGTCGACAGGAGAGTGAAAGGCTCCGACTGTGCAAGGCAGGTCAGGCTCATACCACTGTAGTATCGGAAACACATCAGCTTCCCACATTCTGCAACATTCAATTGGCCAACTGATACCTGGGGCAGACTTGCATGTGCCACGGTAGTCATTCATATGATTCCAGGAGTATTCAGAGGAACTTGAAATGAAAGGATACCCACTATCTCTGTGTATTGCATGTGCAGCAACCAAACATAATGGAATATGATTTTTTTGTTCAATTTAGGCTAAATGTGGAGGGAAAATATGACAGTTCAACTCTTCAACAGAGTATTTTAAAGCATGCCATTGGATTTAAACCTTCGGTGTGCTAATGGATCATTGTTCCAATACTTAGTACCTATCACTAAAAACATCGGCATTAACACCTTTAGTCGCAAAACTGCAAGGGAATCAATCACTTGGGAGACCCAGACATGGAAGTGCGTGAATGGTATGGATAAAACTGGTAAGAGACTGAGTCCAACTGCAGGCTTTTGTGGACACAATAACAAATTTTTTGCGTTCCCATTTTATGACCGAATGACTACTTCCTTCTTCACCAGAGTGCATACCTGATCAGACCATGAGGAAAGAATCTGTGCCTCCTGTCTTTGAGCTAAGCTGTGCACCCACTCCCCCTACCATAATTAATCACACATGCGCCCATCTCTGTAGTAGGCACAGCAAGGTGAGGCCATCGTTAAATTGCGTCAACCAGCAACGACTCTCAAACGCGGGGTCACATTTCGAAGCATAAACTTAAGACCAGATGTGTCAGTGGTTACTGCTGAATGTTTAGTTGGACAGAAATAACTACCCTGTAATTTTTATGTGCGTCATCCCCGTTGTGTGATATACAATTAGTATGGCAATATATGTGCGTGGCACTTACCGTCAAAACACAACTATTTTATTGGTTAATTACTGCAGGTTTACAACAACATGTTTCGGCCCTATTCCTGGGTCATCATCAGGTTGTGTCACGACCTAGAGTAGGCTATACTACATGCTACTTATTGGATGTTTTGGAGAGCTCTCCATAATACTGCGT
>Ga0123354_10005917_pt1 | contig 17983 bp, 10 predicted proteins | sample TergutLab28metaG_2_FD_97872 | JGI IMG/M metagenome (GOLD analysis project Ga0123354, IMG submission 97872) | Labiotermes labralis P4 segment gut microbial communities from Petit-Saut dam, French Guiana - Lab288 P4 | ecosystem: Host-associated > Arthropoda: Insects > Digestive system > Gut ...
AGCCGAAGGATGAACCGTCTCTGATCGAAACGGGGGACAAAGTGGGGGATATGACTTCCGAATTGCGCCCCTCTGAAAGCATCTCAGAATTTGTGAGTGGAGGGCCTAAAAATTACGAGTACAAGATTGTGACTGAAGGGAAAGAAGAAGAAAAAACAGTATGTAAAGTCCGAGGCATAACTCTAAATTACAGCGCGTCTAAATTAGTACATTTCGAAAACATCAGGGATATGATTCTGAGGACGAGATACGACGAACCTCCGACCGTAGTAAATGTACATACCGAAAAGAAGATCAAGCGTAAAAGGACGGGGGGAGGATTAGTCGCGATAGTCACAGAACCTGAAGACAAAAATTACAGAATTTCATTTTACAAGAGGCAGCGGTTAGACGACCACACGTCCGTCCCGTTCGGGTATAAATAGGAGAGGTTCCTTGGGGATGACCTTAAATTTAAGCATCCGTTCACGTGCATAATAAGTGGACCCAGCTGATCCGGAAAGTCGTCGTTCTGCGTGCGGTTCCTGCAGAACCTCGACGCCCTGTGTACGGAACGGGATTTCGACGGCGGGGTGACTGGTGCTATAGCGAGAAGACCGCGGTTCCGTCGCCGACAGAACTGCCGAAGAAGAGTGACGTACATTTTAACGAGGGCGTCCCGACAGATTTTTTGAAAACGCTCGCGGCAGACCGTGCTCGTGATCCTCGACGATCTGTTGAACGACGTCTATTCCAAGCAAGTGTGCGACCCGTTTACGAAATGCAGCCATCACAGAAACATCAGCGTCATTCTGATCACGCAGAACCTCTTTCACCAGGGTCGTTATTGTAGGGACATTTCTCTAAACGCGAAGAATCAGTTCATGTTTTTGGCCCGTCAAGTTTACCCCGAAAACAGTGCTAGTCTCTACAAGGCCTACCTGGACGCGACTCAAAGAACCCACGGGTACCTGCTCCTAGATCTGTCACAGGATACCGATCATCGCTTGCGTTTTCGAACCGATATATTCCCGACTGAACAGACTATCGTCTATTCGCCCTAGATAAGTGATGAAGCGAGTGAAATCGAATTATTACGCCCTTTACGTACTAAGGACGGCCGAACCGAAAATGCGTAAGGCCGCTAGAATTTGACACCTGCAACTTCTACTCCGAAGCCGTCAATCCCAAACGGGTACTACTGCGACGCCTCTTTTTCATCGACGAAGACAGGACCAAATAGATCTCAGTCGGTTTGTACCCCTCTCGAGATTATCACCCCTTCGTGGAATTCGGATCCGTAAAAACAACGGTTCCACCATCCTCATTCTCGACAATAGGCAAGTTGACAAGATGGCGGAATGTCTGCCTAGAATATGCGAGTCCATGTGTGGCAATGAACAGTATGAGTGCAAGAAGGGCGATATCAGACCGAACACGACGAGAAGCTACAGGATCGCTCGATTGTATCTCGGCAAACAGTACATCGGCCTGAGACTCGGAGACTTGCAGTATCTCTCGAGAATGTTTCGCGTCCATCAAAATCAACTTAAAGTGTACACTCTCTCTCTCTGTCCGACGTCTTGACATATGTGACTGTAGCATTGACTTCGGTTAATTATGTCGAACCGGCTCCTAACGCCAGCAAGCACATAATGTATTCTCAACTGTTTGACGAACTCAAGACGGCATTGTAAAAAAAATTAACACACAAATACTCAATATTGTTTAAAGGTTTATACTTGCTTACACTCACAGTAACCTTACTTATTATTATTATTGTTAAAGCACGTAGCAGCTTTCGGTTAATTATGTTGAACCGGCTCCTAACGCCAGCAAGTACATAGTGTATTCTCAACTGTTTTGACGAACTTAAGACGACATTGTAAAAAAAAACAATTATTACACAAACACTTAATATTGTTTAACGGTTTATACTTGCTTACACTCACAGTAACCTTACTTATTATTGTTAAAGCACGTAGCGGCGTGTAATAAATTTTTTTCACTTGTAAACTAATGTTCATTGATCGAAAAAATTGAACTACTTCATACCAGATAAAAAAAAACAATGTATCGCTTTATATTCACACGACGCGTGTAGCCTACTTTCATTTCGAGTCGACGGCAATGGAGTACAGACCTAATTCTAGGCCAGAGCAAAGCAGCCCACTGCAAAACGCCACGATTATCTGGCAGGGACCTAAATATTTAATCTTCGATACCAAAGATTCGCGATTGATGTCATACACACATTGGCCTCACGATATGAATCCTTCTCCCGATTCTTTGAGTGCTGCGGGTTTCTACTACACAGGTATATACATCATCATCACTATCTCTCACTGTATCACTATTAGAATCTTTATCTTCGAGTCTACATACGACACTTTATTTACAGGTCAAGGTGATGGAACAATATGCTTTCACAGTGGGGGAGGGTTAAAAAATTGGCGTCCCGCAGATGACGCGTGGAGGGAACACGCACTCTGGTTTCCGTTTGCGCCTACATTCGTTATATCATGGAAGAATTCATACGCGAATGTCGGAGCTTTTATACAGCAATCGTGTTTTTTTTTAAAAAAAACAGGTTAACCTTCAACAACCGTGTCGAATTAGATAATCCCTTGTTACATTCACGTGAGGAGCTTCGAGACGCGTTCCACTAACGAGTCTACCTCAACTTAGTGAATGTAACACTGTTTTATAACATGATCCGAGCTCAAAGTTGACCGTGCCGAGTGTACTCATTCTTCTATATCATTGCATCAGCATTTTAATGCTGCACACCAGTAAACAAATAAATTACTCACTTTTTTAAAGGACATGTAATGCAAGACTTGCATGTGTATTGATTGCCATTGCATCAGCATTTTAATATTGCACATCGGTAAACAAATAAATCACTCACTTCTTCGAGACTTACAATGACGCATGTACATTAACTGCCATTGCATCAGCATTTCAGTACTCCAAACTGGTAAACAAATGAATCACTCACTTTTTTAAAAAACACGTAATGCAAGTTTTAAACTGACGCTTATACATTAATTGCCACGTGTGTCAGAAAGATTCAACTTAAATAATCCCTTCTTACACTTACATACATAGTTTCGAGACACGTTCTGCTAACGCGTCTACCTCCGTATCGCGAATGCAGAACTGTCCTATCACCACATCACCCTATAGAAGACGTGTTTTTCTACGCTACCAAACTCTACGGCGGGAGGGCTTTTTTACTGCAAGACTGTACGAGCGGGCACTTTACCAGACTATCAACAGTGGACTATGAAACCAGTACTAAATGACCGTCTGAAAGTTTTTCAGAGGCGTACAGTAAAGTGAACTTGCGGATCAAACCAAAGCACAAAAACTGGATCTCCACGAAAATCGACGTTTACAGCTACAGAAGGGCTCACAGGTGTGCCTGTTGTAGTTCTGGGACACACTGTAGGGAAATGTATTCAAATGACGTGGACAACGTTAATTAGCGGAATTTTACCCAGCATTCAAATCTTAGCCTTAGGTCTTTTTGCTGTCACCCTATAAGCTTACTCTATCTTCGAGGCATTTGGTTTCTGCAGCTATAGTTACATCCATACTACACAACCTTACTCACTGCAGTATGTGCTACGATGGCCGGAAAGAATATGAAAATCGACGAGCTAGACATTATTCAAATTCTAGTTGCTGACACAGACTCGTAATCAGGTGATGAGGCTAGCGATTTAGAAGACTCGAAGAACAAGAAGCCTCAGCACAAGAAGACGAGCCCCAAGCTGAAACAAGTGGCGGACGATCACCAACCTGGGGACCGCCTCAAGGAAGGAACATAAAAATTAATCCGTTTGTTGGTCCAGCAAAAGGCTTGAAAAACAGAGAGGGTCTACACATCAACAAAGACAGCTCGCCACTGGTTCTGTTGATGCGGATTTTCACACAAATTTTTCAGCTGCTGGTGGAACAAAATTATGCTACTGTTATGGAAGTCCATTTGTAGGTGTAATGTTATTTACATGTTGCTTTTCTTTTCCATTTCTTTTGTTGGTAATAATTGTTTTTCATTCATATTGTGAACAGTTTGAATAAGGTCTGTTCGAATAAGTTATATGATGGGAATAGTTAATCCTTGAAAGCGATATATTGTCACTTGTACACGTGGAGTTACAAAGGAAGCTGTAGTACGAGCACATCCTGATTATGATTAGAACGCATTTCAGTACAGTTCACCACAGCTATAATTTCGTAACTCTACCAGACACAAGGTGGTTTATTGTATACCCGTGTAAATTCCAGTAAATCTCCGACACGAGGTTGTGTATGTCTAAATAAGGATTAACAGGACGTTTGTCCGGTATGTGATGTAAACGATGAAACACCAATCAGTTATTTCGTTAGTACAGATACTTTGGTAAAAATGGGTGTGATCCACCAATGGATGGTATTCTTCCAAAAAGGGGGGTGGTCTATATTTTATGACCACACGGAAATAAGAAATGTTAAATAACCTTGGCACAGAGTTTTTGAGTGATCCTCTTCTTCTTGGTGAGATTGTAAAGACGACGTAAGAACTACAGGAGATCCTGCCAAGGCTCGTGCTGTGAACCGGGAAGGAGGCATGAAGTTCACTGCCAGAAGATGTTAGCGGCAATTGTTAGTTTTTGTAAGTAAAGATAGTTCACTATCACGCAGGGAAGTTTTTTTTACATTGTTTGAAACCGATGGGTGTTAGGTAAATAAGGGCTTAGTAACAAAATTATTATGTTTGTTGTTCATTAACTTTTCAATTTTATTAGAATATATATATATAGTTCATTGTAAGATTACTTTGTTTATTTAGTAATGAGTTGCTACAGTGAGTTACTCCAATACTAAAGGTACTCCTTCTCCTTACCCCTCATCACGTACCATAACACTACAAGGAACACTTGGACAGAAAACGGACCTAGTCGCCGAATGCCTGACATTACGTTGCCTGACATAATGACCTTCACTGAAGAGAATTTTTGAGATGACAGCAAACCATCTGTGAAGCCCCAAATCCTGGCACGGTATAACCGGCGCATGGGTTACGTCGACAATTCTGATCGTATGGGGTACAGCTACTCAATCTGTCGACGTAAGTTCAAGTGGACCACGATATTGTTCTTCCACCTTCTAGATCTAACAGTACTGAACAATTGGATTCTGTTATCTTCGCGTGGGGCTAGATGCACCCACCGAGAATTCAGACTTCCGGTGAGGAATTTGATGGAAGAAGCTCGAAGAAGCCAAGATCGCCCCACCCCCATTTTCGTTGCAAGGCCAAGTTCGTCTGCAGCAAATGTATGAGATTGGACATTCGTCATAACCAGCACTGGCCAGCAAAATGCAGCAAACTCCGCTGCTGTGTTTGTTCAACGCGCAGCCAGCGAAGGGGTACAGCGTAGAAGTGCGCAAAATGTAATGTGGGTCTGTCCTTGGTAACTTGTTTCGCCGATTACCATACAAAACAAATTTGTAAAGCCGACAATTACAACTAGAGTGTGTGCGTGTGTACGGTGACTAAACGGCAACCAAAGGTGCCACGGAACCTCTGCAGCAGCCAGAAGTATGTGAGTAATAAAATATTTACACTACATTTTACGAAAGTGTATCCAAAAGTCCCAGGACAATGCTCCTAATACGCAAGTAGCTTGTAGTTCACGAGTTTCCCGCTAGGGTGTGTTGCGGTGGTGTCTTGTGAGTGAGCGTGCCGAGTGGCGTGGTTTGATGTAGAAGCGTTTGATTGTTGCACGTGTCTTTGTGTGTATTGCATCAGCCGTTTGCGATTTTGTGATATCGGTGGTATGGCGGAAGTTGACGAACAAAGCGTGTGCATCAAGTTCTGTGTGAGACTGGGTAAAACGGGAAGTGAAACTCTTGAAATGTTGAAACAGGCTTCTAGTGATTCGCGCATGAGCAGTAGCAAAACTTTTGAGTGATTTGTACGTTTCAAGAATGGCAGATTTTCGATTGCTAATGATGATCGATCAGGTCGGCCAAGCACGGCAACAACCCCCTCAATAGTGGAACACGTACGGGCGGCTGTCAACTAGGATCGTCGTCGTACCATACACGATCTCTGTGCAGAGGTTGGAATTGGTTATAGATCTTGTCAGCGAATTCTCACAAAACAGCTGAACATGCATCGGATTGCAGCGAAGTTTGTGCCGAGAGTGTTGACGCAGGATCACAAAGACAGTCGAGTTTTGGTCAGTAACTGAAGGAAACTGTGATAACAATCCCACACTCCTCTTGAACGTCATTAGAGGCGATGAAAGCATCGTTTATGCTTACGACCCAGAGACAAAACTGCAATCTTCGCAATGGAAGAGTCCTGGGTCTCCAAGACCCAAAATAAAACGTATGAACAAAAGCAAAATGACGAAGATGCTCATTTGTTTCTTTGAACAAGAGGGGATCGTACACCGGGAATTTGACCGACCTGGTACGACGGTCAATGGAGACTTCTGTGATGTTCTAAGAAGGTTACGTGAAAATGTGCGGCGCAAGAGGCCACAGAAATGGCGAAACCAGAACCTCATTATCCACAACGACAATGCCCCGGCTCACAGGTCCTTTATAAAGTTTCGCAGTTTTTGGCCAAGAACAACATGACAATTATCCCCCATACGGGTGAGTACGGATGAAAGGTCGAACATTCGACACCATTGAAGAGATTCAAGAGAAATCAAGGCGGGTACTTGACACAATTCTAAAAAAGGAAACGCTGGGACCGCTGTATTCGTGCAAAAGGAGAGTACTTTGAAGGCGATGGAGGAATTTAACAGCCAAGGTAAGAAAACTTCTTTTTACAAGTACTGTCCTGGAACGTTTGGATACACGCTTGTATATACTGCATGCAATAGCGAGGTCTACATTTATTAAAAATACGTTAATTTTTGTTGTTGAATTGAACAATTCATAAACACACTGCGAAGTTTAATTTCCTTATATTTGGAGGAAAAGTCTAAGATTTTTTTTTTAGGAATAAGGGTTGAAAATTAAAAACCCACGGTGGCACTGTGCGCGGGGATTTAAATCCGGCGTCAAAGGGTTAACCTATACAGCTCGTGCGTCCTACCGTCTAGGACGGCATTTCGCCATTTCCGCGCTCCCTCACGCTCAAAAGTCCCATACGCTAGGACAGCCACAGCCCCAGCCATTTAAATATGTCGCTCTCAAAATATTTAGGGAGATTTAACTCATTCTTAGCACCACACTACTTTTTTCCAGCTTCATGCTCCGAATGATCACCGGTTGAGATAAAAACAACATGTATCCATTTTTTATATGAGGCTGTTTGTCCACAGCCAATAAATTTATAGTGGCGACCATGCATAGCTTTTTTTTTGTTCCATTCGGTTGGCTAGTGAATGATTTACGTCACTACACACATTTGGGTTATAGCGATATGGTGACAAGCTACAATACAGAGAACTATAAAATGGCACCATGCTTTTTTTCCTCACATTTCTGGCTGAGTTGCAGACTAAGTGTTGAAGAGAGAGATTTTTTCACTACCAGTAACCACTTGAACGTGCGTGCGTGTGTGTGTCTATTGTTAGAAAATGAGCCAACCAAGCAAAAGGCGAAGATTCCTACAGTCCAGTGAAATAGCTGAACTCTTTCTTGACAATGATAGTGGTGATGCGACAGTATCAAGCGTCGCCAGTTCAGTTAAGAGAGGTCCTGAATGTGTGACAGGGGTGTCATATACTCAAACTAACCGCCAAACGGCCAGGAGTTCTAAGTCGAGCAGTTCAATTTCGTCCAGTTCCTCTGACAAAGTGAAGCCGATGAGAGTGGGCTAGCTGAACAGACTCAACAGGCAGTGACGCTACAATGGATACGCCCATCTTGGCGTCAGAGCAGTGTAGCATACATATAAAGGGGGCCCCAGAGGAAAGGACAATGAAGCGTCCCACATAAATGACGGCTCCAGTCCACTTAACGTTTTTCTTCTGTATTTTGCAGAAATAATCAGTCAGTTGGTAAAGGAGAGTAGCCGCTACTACCAAGATTACATTGACGGACTTGGCGATGGAACTTATCCTGAACCTGACGTTACTGAAGCCGAAATGTTTGTCTTTCTGGCACTAACAATACAGATGGGACATGGTGTAAGAGACAAACTGACAGACTACTGGTCAACATTGGATCAACCATACAATCCTTTCTACGGCACCATGATGAACCGGGACATATACCTTCACATCCTTCGTTACTTATATATCGCTGACAACAGGAATGAATCTGATAGGACAGACGAAAATTTTAAGACTATGGAAAATACGAGACCTGAATGAAATTCTAAATGACATATTTTCCAAATGGAGGTCTGCGGCAGCAAACTTTGGCCTACCCCGTCTGAGACGCAAACGAAGTGTCGTGTCTATAACGCTAGAGGTGTGACAAAAAAGTGTTCTGGAAGTGCCATAAGTATGAAGTCGGACTATGCGTTAAGAATACTTGTTTTGAAGATAACCACACAAGGGCACAATTCTAACATCACGTCCGACCTCATTAAGAAAAACTGGAATCAAGCCAATATGTAAGTAAAAGAAGAAGAAATTTTTACATATTCCATACAATTTATTTGTCTATTCATTATGTAAAATTATTACTGATTTCTTGAACACGCGCAGATATGGCTCTGCCTAATTTCCCCAAAAATGCTGCTTAATCCATTATTAAATCTTTTTTGGTTCCTAGAATAATAGTTTTTTTTGTAAATCACTACCAAAACTTAAATGTGTAGCGAAAATGATGTACGCGGTTAACTGTAGCCATTTAAATCCCGTTGCGTAAAGGTTGATGTTATCCTTTAATTGATATTTATACTTTTAATCCTCTGTTTCTTATTTCATATTATCCGTTACGTCATTCAAGTCATTGTATGTATTGAACACTGACAATTCCTTGATGTAATTCCAATATTGTTCATACACATGGAGACGAAAGGGCGTTGTGGGAGGATATCTGATGTTTATTTCAATGCACTGGGTGTTGGTAAGCCAGAGGGATTTCGGAAGCTTTTTTTACCACAGCTCGCTGCATCCTATTTCGTGTGCACACGAGCGTCAAACAAAGTTCAAACGGAGGAAAAGAGCGTTTGCCCGGGACGTGGTGACAATGAAGCGCCAATCGGTTGGCCGTTATTAAAACATTTTCGGAAATATGGATGTGATCCGCTATTACACATATGAATTGTTGAATACCCCGGGCAGACAAGCTTTAGTCATTCTTGTATCGATTTTGACTGTCTAAAGAGCACGAGCTAAGCAACTAGAGGGGATCCTGTCGAGGCCTGCATTCGTGACCACAATGAATGGAGTTGAGGCTGACAGAAGAAGATGCTAGTTACAACTCCTGCATTTTGAGTAAGGGTTGTTTACCTTCTCAGCCAAGGCAATTCGGGTTACCAAACATTAAATGGGGAAAAAAATTATTATGTAACGTTCGTCCTGATGCCTTGCTTATTGCTGTTACCTTTTCTCTCGAATATATTTATTGGCGTTAGTTGCTTACACTGCTCATTAAGATCGTACTGGGAAACGTACACAGTACCTAACCCACGAAGCTCTTTACCCCTACCTTGGCTTTATAACAAGCTCATGTCTACGGCAAGAATTAGTGAATTTGCCGTGGGGGAAAAACTACATACGACGACTTGTTCGTAGTAGGAAATCTTATGTGCGGTTAAGATAGTCTTCCGGGAACTTGTGTGCGACATGTACGAGACGCAAATATCAAGACTGAGTGCATTAATGTGCCCATTGTAATAGCAACAATTGTCCTAACGGATAAAGTGAAATAAAAGATTTGATAGTGACAATAAATTCAGAGAATAAAATATACGCAAGGGCATTTGTTGCCTCGCAGGCTTATTACGTAATTACCTACTAGGTGAGATATTATACGGCGCATATCTTTTTCAGAATGTGGCCAGACAAGAAGCTAAGGGGTGAATGTTATTTGTTGATGACTGGCCATATAAAGGGTGTTGCAAGTAGAGAGGCAGCTAATTCACCGTAATTTTTGACGTCACAGCAAAACATCCCAACTACCGACCCTATGACGTCACAGACAGGCTCCGCCCCATTTTTAAGCGACCGATCACAGTAAAGCACTCCTTCTCACGCGCCGAATCATAGTAAACGGTTCTACTCCAAGCGAACAATCATATTAAAGCACCTCCACCACCGAACTTATGTCTTGACGGACAGGCTCCGCCCTCTTAGGACGTTACACGAATAACCCTGTGATACCTGAAAGTATGTCTTCTTAATTGGAAATAGCCTAATTGATATGCAAATTATCTCATTGATATTTATGGTTCTATTTTGATATGCAAATGATGTACTTAACATTCATATAGCCGTCAGTGGTATGCAATTCATCCATTATGCAAATTATTTTAGTGTCAGTCGCTTAGTTTTAGACCGGTAGAGTTTGACGCACATTTCTCTCCCATCTTAGATGGCACTATCTTACAATAAGACGGGCGCGTGCATTTTTCAAACTGACAACCAGAGCGGTGTTTATCAACATACTCTATCTTTTAGCAATAAGGCGGGTATTTTTAATTTATAACCTAACAACTCACAATAGCGCTGCCAGCGCGGATATTTTAAAATATAACTTACACATGTCATAAATGAAACGCCACTTTCTGCGTGAGCTGACTACATTACCGAAACTGAGGGTTGGTATTTGCCTCAGGTTAGGCAGGTTTGAACATGCACACAAGGTCACCAGCAGAGATAAAATTACACGCACAGGGTGGTCATCCCTACGCCTCGGGCTAAAACCATTATAATTTTATTAGACCTATAACGCAAACCCACTTAGAAAACCTGTAAATGCATCGTGCCACATCCATTATCGTTAGTGTCACACTTAGCTGACTCGTACCTTTCACCCCCTGGGGCCAAACCCATTAGAAAATTAAAAATCCCAAAAGCCAACAGTGAAGCCACTAGGAGTATGCCATAAATTGTCGTACCCGACACGTACTGAGATATTCTCAAACTTGCTTCTGCATTGTCAAGCTCTCTGCTTCGACAACTACTGCGCTTCGTTCGAGACCTGCCAAATACAACAGTCTGCGATATCTGCTAAACACAACCGTCCACGATACCAATTTCTAGACCTGTCTACGGTACTGTCTTCGATACTGTTTGATAACCGTTGCCTGCAAGTGTCTACGGTTCTGAGATTAATAGTTTACATTCAAGTAAGTGATATTATTACAAATCAAAATATGATCGAGAAAGTGTTTCTTAATGGGGAGAGAGCTATTCCTTCTGTTCAGGCCCCCTCTGTAAAAAGAGCGGAATTAGCATCTACTAGTAGAAAAAACCCGGTGTCGGAAGAGCTACCTTTTTATTTTGGATGAGACCTCAAAATCTTTTCCGAAATTTAATGCGACCGGACGTAGTTTGCTAATTAATTTTAATTCTGCGGGTAAAGAGCAATACTCGCAACGTAGAGGATAAAATAGTTGGCATTAGTTTGCGTCGTCGTCACCAGCTTAAACCCGATGTCGTGAGACGTACTCAGAAAAGTGATTCAGAGCTAGGTTTGGTCTGAGTGACCGTCTCTTAGTTCATTTGGACCATGTTAGGATGCCTGCTGGTAACGGTACAGTTAGAACGAAAGGGCGCTCATTGGATGTGATGATTCTATTAAAATTAGTATCGCTGTTATGAAGGCGGGTCTTAATTGTCTGGCAATGCTTTTATCATCGCAATGGTTCGTGTTAATGGTGACCCAAATTACCAATCATATAGGGACGGCAGAGGTCTGAAAAAACCTGCTGAAGATCTCATGAAGGCTTCCGGTGTCCATCTAACTAATGGTGGAGGTTTTCAAGAACGTCAGCAGTTTCAAGACCACCTTTCGGACTACCAAATTATTGTTTGATGGCTTGAACCCCGATAGGGTTACGTTTAGAGGAAATTCACTTGCGGCCAACAAATTACATTTACTATGTGATCGGGAAATGAGTACTACAATGTAATTACCAACCTTAAGGATGCTAAGGCGAAACAATACATATGTAACGTGTGACACTTCATATGAATTTACGCAGAAATGTGACAAAAGTTTCTTCCCTGTGTACTGCTACACCACACAGTATTTAGAATCGGACCAAGTATTCTAATACATGCAACAGGGTTTTTTTCATAATCATTTAACGGTCAAATTGAAAGGCAAGCTTTTATGTCAATTGAGACATGTTAATCGAAATTGTAGTTATTTGGTAACACCAGATTCCAAACACGGATGTTTAAAGAAATTTTGTAATTTTTGTAATAAGCAACAACCTTCAGGCCACTTTTGCTACGTGACTCCACTTAAGCCTAGCATGCTGTCAGACAGGTTTTTGTATGTGTTCCTCGATACGGAGTGCACATAAGCCCTTGAAAAGCTCAGAAAATGTGTTCTAAATGTGAAGCCGTGGATGATTTGAGTGCCGATTGTGAACAGTGTGGGAAGCGTGTCCATGCGTTCTGGCAAGACACTGTAGGTAAATGTATTCATTATCTCCAGCGGTCCCCACCATTCGCGGACAAGGTTTATGTTATTTCACACAAATCTCGTGGATACGACGCACAGTTTCTTCTTACAAGGTTTTCGGAACTGAGATGGTCCCCGCAACTGACAATGGGCGGTAGTAAATTTCTTAGTACGGTTGTGGAGAATCTTCACTTTCTGGATTAGTTGCAATATTTGCCAATGAGTGTCAAGAGCATACCTAAATAATTCGAACTCACATGCAAGAAGGGGTACTATCCCCACTTCCTCAACACTGCAAACAATTTGGATTATTTGGGTTCTCATCCCGAACCCAAGTACTATGGGGTAGACTTTGTGTGTGCTGATGGAGCCCAATTTTGGGCCTGGTATGAGGGGGTAAAAGACAAAATTTTTAACAATAGGGAGGAACTGTTGGCTACTGCATGGACGACGTCATTGTACTGGAGCAGGCATGTTGTTCTTTTCGGAATTTGAATTTAATTTGGTCAAGATGGACCCCTTTCGACAAGCCATTACAATATCGTCCATTTGAACAACGTATTCCGGACCATGTTTCTGAAACCAGGCTCTTCAGTGGCTGGCGTACATCGGTAGGACGCATAACAATGTTACTCATGCCGGTAATGGGAGGGAAGTTCGTTTGCCTGGGGTACCTAATGTGAAAGCTAATGGGAACTGCGCTGAGACGAATGAAATCTTTCAGTACTTCGGGTGCTTGTGGCATGGTTGTCTTTGCATGCCCAATCGACACAAACCCATCGGGAAGACTGAGGAAACTTTGCAGAATAAGTATGAGGAAACTAAAGCGAGGTTGCAGAAAATTGAGAGCGCTGGTTATAAGGTTGTTTCGAAATGGGGGGTTAGTTTAGAAAACTGTTGCGCGAAAATCCTGGCCTTGAAAATAAACTTTGCTCGTAACCGTATGTGAAGAAGTCTCCAATAAATATTGTCCGGTGGTAGAACCGAAGCTACCAAAACATATTAGAGTCATGAAAGGGGAGAAGATCCACTATGTGGACGTTATAAGTCTGTTACCCTACATTTGTAAAAATGGCAATTTCCCTCGGGCCAACCGAAAGTTTACGTCGGTGCAGACTGTCCCCCTCACTCCAGACACAAATGCCAATTATTTCAAAACATTGTGTAATGAACTAATGTATAAAAACAAATTACTTTATGATAACTAAGTGCTTATAAGTGTGGATAATTTAATAAGACTGTATTTTTTATAACCTACATTGTATTCATTTATGCTATTGAATAAAAACCCTACATCATATACGTTTGAAAATTGAAAATTGTATGTGTATTTATTATCCTTATACCAGGTGTAGGGTCCTTTAAAAGGGAGAAGGTTAAAGCAGCAGGATTCGAAACTACAATATTTCAATTATGGGTCCGCAATGTTACCGCTTCAGCCAACTTTTTGAGAATCAGAAGTCATATAAATTTTAATTTAAAGTTAGCGCGCTGGCCGCCCTATAGCAAAATGGTGGACCTTAAAGTTAGGTTTGATTTAAAAGTACCGCGCTGGCCGCCATATTGGAACGCGCCAATTCAATCTTAATGTTGGGTTAAACCAATTTTAAACATACCGCACTGGTAGACATGTTGAAAGATGGTGGAATTTAATCTTAGGTTAGAAGAAATTTAAAAATTACCTTTATCCAAAATGGCGGACTTGAAACTTGGGTAAGCTCACATTCAAAATAACAGCCGGCGCCAAGCTGTCTAGCATAATTAGTTCATACGCCATGTCGGTTTACATACTACGTCATTGGTTTACATACCATATGTTAAAGTGAGGTTAGGCGCCATATCGTCTGCGATTATTAGGTCACGCGCCATATTTGTTTACATACTACGTCATTTGTTCACATATCAGAGGTTCAAGCTAGGTTAGGCGCCACACTGTCTAGCATACGTAGGGTAGGCGCGATATTTTTTTACATCACGTGACCTCCCGAAGGAAGACCGTCCGGCATACTTGTTTATATACGTCATTTGTTACATATCAGAGGCTAAAGGTAGGTTAGGCGCCACAACGACGAAATTAGGTCATCCGCCATCTGTGTTTATATAACGTGACCGCTGGAGGGAAAGTCGTCAGCCATATTAGTTCACGTGACGTCACTTTCGGTCCAGTTCATTGACTACGCCGCCGTTTGTTTATATCACGTGATTGTGACGTCACTTCCGTCCCACACCCTACTTCCGTGTGACTTCTTCTTGTACCCACAACTGAAGAAAACAATGAAAGGTCGCCGATTCCATTACGTTGGAAACATTCAAACCAACGCGACGAGAAAACTAATGGCCATTACAAAAAGTGGCTAACAGAGGTGCTTTCGTCACTGGCAGGAGCGCTGGAGTATGTGCATACAAGCAGAAGGACACTATTTCGAAGGAGACAACACCAACTAGCCGTCAAGTCTACTCATTCACTCACAAAAAATCTGACGCGGAATTAAATGATGAGCCCACGCATTTAAATGTTTGTCATTAGGCAGTTACTCATACTGAAATTTAACACGACTATCAACATTTAGTGATGAGAGACACAACAGGAAACCCACAAAGCTTCAGCATAACGACGGGGACGGGTGCAATATTCAGAACATTCGTATTACGATAAACACACGCAATTAGCTGTGTCCAAAACACCCATAATATTTATACAATTCATGTCCCCTTCAGACTCTCCACCAGTTCTGTTGATAATGTAATGATGTAATAATGTAATGTAAAGATTAATACCATGTCATCCAGAATTATCGATTTAAACGCCTTGGCAGTGTAATATAATGTGCACGCAGAGCAAGACAAGCTTCTACTAAGTATCAGTGGGAGAAAGGCCGGACCATGGTATCCGCAGTTTCCGGCAGGATACAGTTTAGGCTTTAAAAACGTCGGGACCAGCGAGCAGTCAGTCGCGATTCCTCCCGCTTGCCGGGCATAGGTAGACCAGGCAAGCGAGGGATAGCGGCTTAATATGAACGTAATGACCCTTTCCCCCTTGGACACCTCGAACCCAAGAAGTGAAGGTCGTACCAGAGATGAAAATCGCGGTCTTGGGACCATTTATTTTCATTTATGGCGGCGAGTTGTGCGAGCGACGACTGTCCTAATTTTTTCTTCCTTTCTTTTTATGAGACAATATCTGGAAGGGATCAGCAAGGGATGTGGGAACACGTCCGTGATGAGTAGGCCTTCTGCAAAAGGAAAGTTACATCAAAACACTAGGCTTAAATAGAACCCACATCCTGGGAAACGGGACGCGGTGCGTAGTCATGTGATCATGCATTCCGTTGGGGAATTACGCAGAGTAAGACAATCGCAATAAAGGGTATGGACGTGGGGAGTGAAATCATCACCCGAGAAATTGCCACATTAATACGCAACGGATTTGTATCCAGAGAGGCAACAGATTGTCAAGCGGTTATAGTTATCAAACTGTCATGGACAGAGTAATCAACAGTCTTGTTTTGGGGCGACTGCTGTCTGGCCCTGCCGAAATTCAAATTGCCAAGGATATGTTAAATTAAAGAATGTATTCAAATAAATACTAATGCGTAGGTTTGATATACTTAGTGGATCATTTGTCTTTGCGTTTCATTCATTTTCACTTCTTTGTTAACAATTTTTACTTTATATTACTGAATATCCAATGTTAAATTGAGAAAAAATACCTCCCCCAGTTACATTTTCCACGTCCTTAGTTTGTGAGTCTTGTGGCCACAACAAACTGATGGCAGTGTCGGGATATAAAGTCTCCTATTCGGGGACTTGGCCCCAGTTTCTGAAGTACTGTTATTTAAAAAACCATTAGTGCCACAGATTCAGACCGCTGGAGGTGTAGCTAGGAGCAGTTGATTGTCTTGCGTAGGAATCTTGACTATGAATTGCTTGCGCTCGGGTAGACAAAAGTGTGACATTCAGAAATTTACTGTGTTACATGTACAAGTGGAAGACTCCACCCCATCAGCCCTTTGTCATTCTACGCCGTTTGTCAACCAGTTAGTACAAGAATTTCTGAACACACTGAGATAGACATACGTAAGGTGACGGAAATAAGCGACAGGTTTCGCAATTTAGACGTCGATTCGAGATTACAAACCGTATTCGAGGGGAAGCCAAAGGGGTTTGCGGCCTAATCACAACCTGTCTTCGCCCGCCAATCAGAATATGGATTAGTTATTCTTGAAGTGGAGACGCGAGTAACGGCCAGGTATATCAATTCGAAATTGAACGTAGACTTTCTGAAATGTTATATTGATAGTTCAGACATTAGGGGTGAATTAGGGTCGCGTCGGGTTTCCTAGACCCCACATTCGGCTGGCTGGAAATTAGGGAAGTTGTCGTAAAAGACCTCAACTCTGGGTCCGGCGCCACGTGACTTACACCTGTTGATCCCCGGGAGACGACTACCCACTACTAAGGCATGCGCGCAGTCGACAGTCACAGCTCTAATTCCGCAACAGTAATCATCTTTAGGTTAGAAAAGTTTTGGGCTATTTTTATAGCTTGACACTACTCATCACCTAACTGCTGAATTTCCAATCCAAATTTCGTAATACATGTTTAATAACAACTACGCCTTCAAGTACTAACGTACAAAAATTCGTTCCGTTACGTCACACCTCCACCCCTCACGGAAATAGCGCTGTCGCGGACGACTTCGCAATTCGCCGACATGTTTGGCCGCCATATTGGTCCACTAATCTGCACTCGATTCGCGTTCTTAATAGAAAAAAAATTTTACCAATATATTTTTCCTTCAAATAATTTTAAAAAATGACTTATTGATGTTTTCACAATAGTTACGCCATTATTAAGTTCAGTTAATTCATTTTTAAACTTCAGCCACATCATTATTATAAATTCAAACTTTAACTGACGGCGACTACATTATATTAAACTGCGTGATGAGGCTGTAAAAGATGTTATCGTGTTGTAGTTGTCAGGCCTTAAAGATACAATAACAAATATCGCCATTTAATTTTAGCAAAATACGTAAATGAAATTTACTTTGCATTGGTCAACGGTGCCTTTTACTACATTTCCCGTCTACGCTCTTAGGTATTGGGTCTGAAGCATAGCTCCTCCTCCCACTGCTGAATGCATGTATTAAATTCAAATATGCGTCCGGGTGTCCCTGCACGGTATGTAACAGGAGGCTGACAACCCTGAAGGGGGGAGGACCATATCCAACTTGAGCACTAGAATTTAGTATGAAAAAAATTCAGATACGAAGAAACAACCTGTCGAGGGTCGGAGAACCGACCCTTCCCAAAGCATTACCCTCTATTGTCAACCTTTTACAGAATGCCGGGGAGAGATGGTCTCCTCCAGACAACTGGATTGAGAATACATTTTTCTTTAATCTAGTACATGAGATCAAGCCTTAGCCATCTGACATACATAGTTTGAGCATAGA
>Ga0123354_10005918_pt1 | contig 17982 bp, 13 predicted proteins | sample TergutLab28metaG_2_FD_97872 | JGI IMG/M metagenome (GOLD analysis project Ga0123354, IMG submission 97872) | Labiotermes labralis P4 segment gut microbial communities from Petit-Saut dam, French Guiana - Lab288 P4 | ecosystem: Host-associated > Arthropoda: Insects > Digestive system > Gut ...
CAGCATTTTATCTTTGCCAATATGCGACATATCAGTGCCTTATAGCGACATTCGTTACCTATTTTGATTTTAGGAAATAGGTAATGATTTGGTAACGGAAATATGTCTGTCTTTGGCTTTATCTTGTCGTTATTTGGCATTGAGGCAGCAAAAAACAATTCCGTAAATGTTGAAATTAACAGGCTTATTTGAGGGTTTAAGTAATTTTTTACTTTTGTGAGCGTTCCTGTCAGAACGCGAACCCTCAAAATATTTTGTTAGATTTCAACGAATTACACTTAATCAAATTCCGCAGGTAATGACTTAGTAACGAAAAAGAGCCTGAAAATAAATATTTCAGACTCTCTTTGTGAATTGATGGAAAGTTAAGTTAAAAACTCTTTTTACCTTTCTACATGATACTGAGCGAAAAACGGGACTCGAACCCGCGACCCTAACCTTGGCAAGGTTATGCTCTACCAACTGAGCTATTTTCGCGTTTAGAGAGCGCAAAGATACAACGTATTTTCGGTTTTGCAAAAAAATAATTATATTTTTTCGCTATCTTTACCCCTATTGTAATGTTTATTGTTTTGCAACTACAAAATTACAACTTCTCTTCCACTCTCTTTTACATGTCCATCATTGGCGCATCCTTTGTAAAATTTTTAGAAACTTTAACGACAATTCATAGGCTCTTATCTATATTTTCTCATGGTTTTCAGATTCAACCTTGTAATTTCGACAATGCTTTTTTCAACGTCCATTTGACGCTGCAAAGCGTATTCTCTTGCCACGATTTCAAGCATCTCAACTGAAAAATCCAAACGGGCGAAAGTTTTATAAGCCATTCTTTTCGTTACTTTTTTAAATTGTACGCGATTCAGATCTATCAATATAAAGTTTATATTTCCATTTTCTCTTTTATATAAAATATTTCCGGGGGAATAATCGGTATGATAAATTTCTTTTTCATGTAAACCGGCAGTATAGCGGGCAAAAGCTTTCAGTATGCCGGCGTCTTCTTCCGTTAATTTTTTATTAAGATGAAAATTTCTCATCAGTAAATAATCGGTGTGCGTAGAGACAAAATAACTTTCAGCAAGCAAACCCATGTTAAACAGTTCCATATAAGCAACGGGAAGAGGCGTTTGAAATCCTCTTTTAAGAATTTCCAAGCTATAATCGTACGACCGTTCGGCTTTGGAAAGTCGCAGGAACGTATAGGCAAAGCGATTAATAATATGCGGTATCTGAAACGATTTGACTACCACCGTTCCTAAATCCGTATTGAAAATTTTGATTTCATTTCGCCCTTTATAAACAGTTTCGCCTTGAGTAGAAAAAAAAGAAGGAATATTTTTAATCCAATTATTTAAATGATTATATTCAGGATTGACAACAAGATTCATTTATTAAATTTTTTGCAAAGGTAGCAAAATTTTTAGAACAAAAAGACAAAATATTATCCAATGTTTTTGATGTAAATCCTTGCTTCTGTCTAAATAAAGCGTTAATTTTGCAGTAAAATTAAACGTTTTAATCATGGCAAAAGAAATAAAATTCAGTTTGGTTTATCGTGATATGTGGCAATCGTCCGGTAAATATCAACCGCGCGTAGATCAATTAGTCCAGATTGCTCCGGTAATTATTGATATGGGTTGCTTTTCAAGAGTTGAAACGAATGGGGGAGCTTTTGAACAGGTAAATTTGCTTTTTGGAGAAAATCCCAACGGAGCAGTCCGCGCATTTACGGCTCCATTCAATCAGGTTGGTATTAAAACGCACATGCTCGATAGAGGATTAAACGGACTGCGGATGAATCCTGTTCCTGCCGACGTACGAAAATTAATGTATAAAGTAAAGCATGCGCAAGGGGTGGATATCACCAGAATTTTCTGCGGTTTGAATGACGTCAGAAACATTACCGCATCTATTCAATATGCCAAAGAAGGAGGAATGATTCCTCAAGCCGCCTTGTGTATTACTTATTCTCCGATTCACACTGTGGATTATTATGTGAATATGGCAGAACAGTTGATAGCGGCCGGAGCGGAAGAAATATGCCTGAAAGACATGGCGGGTATTGGTCGCCCGCATAGCATCGGGCAGATTATCAAAGGAATTAAAACAAACCATCCGGATATTATTATTCAATATCATGGGCATACAGGACCCGGCTTTTCGGTAGCCTCTATGCTGGAAGCCGCCTACAATGGCGTTGATTACCTGGATGTGGCAATGGAGCCTTTATCTTGGGGAATGGTTCACCCCGACGTTATTACGATTCAAGCAATGCTGAAAGAAGCCGGTTTCTTAGTCCCGGAAATCAACATGGACGCCTATATGGAAGCGCGTCGTTTGTCTCAGACGTTTATCGACGATTTCTTAGGATTCTTCATAGACCCAAGCAATAAAACCATGACTTCTTTATTAGTCGGTTGCGGACTTCCGGGCGGTATGATGGGTTCGATGATGGCCGACCTGAGAGGAATGCACAATGCCATCAATATGGCGCTCCGTCAGAAAGGGAAGAAAGAAGTCACATTGAATCATCTGGTAGTTCAACTTTTCAAAGAAGTAGAAGATATTTGGCCCATGTTGGGTTATCCTCCACTGGTAACGCCTTTCAGTCAATACGTAAAAAACATTGCTTTGATGAATATTTTAGCTGAAGCCAAAGACGAACCGCGTTTCTCGAAGATTGATAAAGACAGTTGGAATATGATTCTTGGTAAAACAGGAAAACTTCCCGGTCCTTTAGCGCCTGAAATCATTGAATTAGCAAAAGCCAACGGATTTGAATTTTATGACGATGATCCGCAATTAGCTTTCCCTGATGAATTGGAACGCTTCCGTTTGGAAATGGCGGAAAACGGATGGGAAGAAGGGCTTGACGAAGAAGAACTGTTTGAATTCGCCATGCACGAACGGCAATATCGCGATATGAAATCCGGCGCTGCTAAAAATCGTTTCATTCAGGAATTGGAGCAGGCAAAAGAAAAAGCCGGAACGCCCATTATTGTTAAACGCCCGGTTGTTGAAATTCCCATGTTTAACTTTGAAGAAATCAGCAACGAGTATCCCTCAGCCAAGCCGGTACATGCCCCTTGCAAAGGGCAAGTTATATGGCAATACGATTTGATTGACGATTCCACAGCTCCCTTTGAAGGTGAAATCATTAAAAAAGGCGAAAACCTCTGCTATATTCAAAGTTCTTATGGAATCGAACCGGTTGTAGCCGGATATGGAGGAACTATTGTTGGAACGTACGTTGAACAGGGAAAGATAGTCAAGAAAGGCGAAATCATGGCGTTCATTAATTGAGAAAGAAGGAAATGATATGACTTTAACAGTAGGCTTAATTCAACAATCCGGCACATCTGATATTGAATCGAATAAGAACAGGTTGGTTGAAAATATCCGGATTTGCGCTTCACAAGGCGCGCAGTTAATTGTTTTGCCAGAATTACACAACAGTTTATATTTTTGCCAGACGGAAAATACGCAACTGTTTGATTTGGCAGAAACGATTCCCGGATCTTCTACGGAGTTATTCGGAAATTTAGCCAAAGATTTGGGTGTGGTCTTAGTTCTGTCTTTGTTTGAAAAGCGCGCTCCGGGTTTGTATCATAATACGGCGGCGGTAATCGAAAAAAACGGGACTATAGCCGGAAAATACCGCAAGATGCATATTCCCGATGACCCCGCCTATTACGAAAAATTCTATTTTACGCCCGGCGACTTGGGATTTTGTCCTATTCAAACATCGGCGGGAAGTTTAGGCGTTTTGATTTGCTGGGACCAGTGGTATCCCGAAGCTGCCCGCATAATGGCTTTAGCCGGAGCTTCTTTGCTGATTTATCCTACTGCTATTGGCTGGGAATCTTCCGATTCTACTGAAGAGAAAAAACGACAACAAGAGGCATGGCTGATCGCCCAGCGCGGGAATGCGATTTATAACGGGTTGCCGCTTGTTGTCGTTAACAGAGTCGGACACGAGAATGATCCTTCGGGTCAAACGCAAGGCATTCAATTTTGGGGCGGCAGTTTTGTTGCCGGTCCGCAAGGTGAAATTATGGCACAAGCTTCGTCCGTGAAGGAAGAAAACCTGATTGTTAAAATCGACCTCAATCGTTCGGAAGAAGTCCGCCGTTGGTGGCCCTTTTTGCGTGACCGTCGAATTGACGCTTACGGCGATTTGATGCAACGCTTTATTGATTCGGAATCTTGCTACACGGAGAAACACGGAGTTTAAAAACTGTATCTTAACAATCCGGAAATATCGGTTTTGTTTTTTCCTTGAATTGTTTCCAAACCCGAACCGATGGTCTCCATGTCGAAATACCGTGTAGACGCCAGTTTACAATAAAACGTCAATGAAGGCTTGATTTTCCATTTGACGACCGAATAAAAGCGGACGCCTTCTCCATAATAGCTTGGAAAAGTAAACGCATAAAGGATATTCTTTTCATAAATACTAATCCGGTTGTTCCAAACGCCGGCATGAAAATAAGCTAACGCCCCGTCGAATTGGAATTTCGATTTTGTTGCCAATGAAATCGTTTGAGTAAGCGACCACCCTGTCGTCGGATTGGAAGCGCTCGTATAATTATTGTAGTCGGCTTGCGTTTTCAATGAAAAACCTTTTTCGCTTCGGTAGTCAAACTGAAATCTCCAGCGGTTTTGCTCATAGAGATTTATTTCCGTTTTACGCGCATCTTCCTGAATTTGATTCCGGTATTTTTCTTTGTATCTATAACGTAAATTCAATTGAATCTGCGAATTATGCTTATAAACCATTTGAATTAATCCATCGGTTCCTGAAGACGGAGAATTTACCCCGTATTTCATCCATGGAAATTGGAAATAATCGATATAAGCCGATATCTCCCATTTCCGGAAAGGATGAATGCAAATTCCCGTATAAAACCCTGTTTCATTTTGGACTGCTGAAGCTTCTCCAAAAGCTTTGCCGTAAAAAGCATTGTAATCCCGTGCATAGTTTCGGTACGAAAGAATCCAATCGACAGTTGAAATCGGATTAATCAAAAGATTATTGATTGTAGCCCATTTGCCCGAAGCGTTTGCAGCCGTTTCTCCTTGAAAAGAAATCTTTTTATTGTGATATTCATAGTTCAGACTGGAATTGAAATGATTCTTTCCTCTCAAATAAAACAGGTTGTAGGGTTGAGGCGTTGGGTCGAGTTCTTTTCCTCCGAAAGAATAATACACGGCGGTAAAACCGAAACGGAAAGATTCACTTTGCCATTGAATATGAGCGCCACCCATATCTGTTTGCACGGTATTTTTTTTCAAAATATCATTCGGGACTCGATGATATCCATCGATTTTAAATGAATAAATACGGGAGCTGTCGGCATTGGCGTCGTGGTTCCGGTGAGAATAGAACAAATAGAATTGCATTTTTTTATAACTGATGGTTCCGGCGGCGCCTCGAAAATAACAGTCTTCATTGGTGGAAGTATGCCTTTTGATTCCACGGGTTTTGAGACTGATATTTCTGACGTCGGAAGTTTTTCCCATAGAAAAATTTGTATTCAACACAAGTCCTTGACCGAAAGATAAACGATAATCGCCCAGATGCAAATCTTCCAGAATTCCTATGTTTTTGATATTCAAATTAAATGTATAATAATCGAATCCTTTGTAGCGTTTGTTCCAAAAAGCTTCGCCTGCATCTTTCTCTCCGATTATACTTAATTGAAGATTTTTATGCAGATACCCATATCGAAAAGAAAGATAATACGGTTCACCCAGGTAATATTGATTGGGATGAGCGGAACGTTCTTCATCCGAAACATTTTCATAACCTGCTTTTTTTTGAAACGTATAATCCGAACGGATCAGTAGTTCCTGCTTAGCATATTGTTTTCCGTTTTTTCCTGAAAAATTTGCAGAACTTTTATCTGCTTCTCCGACATATACAAATGGCAATAAGTAAATGATCGTTTGAAAATCCAAGCCTTCAACATTTTTCAATTCATAGTAGTCCGCCAAAGGAGCGTATTTATACAGGTAATAGAGCAGATTTTCAATTTGGATATCCGTTAAAAACGGCAAGCGTTCCAAATCCTTTTTTGTAACTGTCTGTAAATTGAAAGGATGTTCACTCAAATAAGACAGATCATCGAAAAGTTGCTCCACATCCTCCGGATTACGCTCCTCCGAATCTGCCAAATCTTCCAAATACTGCATCCATTCCGAGTTGTTGGCGGCGATTTGGGCATTTAAATTAATTGTAAAAAGAACGAGAAAAACTAAAAATAATAAGGTTTTCATAACTTTAATGACTTTAAGTATTTTAAAAGGAATAGCCAACAGAGATTCCACTGGAAACGCCCAACTCCGGATGAAACAAAAAAGCGGTTTCTATATTCCAATGCTTCATTTTATAAGCAAAACCAAGAGAAGGCGTTTTCAGATTATTACGAAATCCGCCTCGAATCGTTAAGTCTTTAACAATTTCGTATTCCAATCCGGCGCTTACGCTTAGCGAGTTTTGAAAGTCATATCCGAATTCCAATAAAAGACAAGCCGTTGACGCCAATTGACAGTTGACTCCCGTAAAACAGAAAACCGGTTGTGAATTTTGGGTATGAATCAGGTTCTGTGTAGTCAACGCCCAATCGAAAACATCGTTAACCTGCCAATAGAAGCCGGCGTCAGCCTGCAAGCAGGTTTGGGTTCTTTCATCTAAAATTGAATTTTTAGTAAGGTAACTAACCGATGTTCCGATAGAAAAATGCTGCGATAGTTTCTTAGCGAATCCGGCTTGTCCCTCTATCAGCTGATATTCATCGTAACCGAAAACCGATAATCGGAAACTCAAATCCAGCAAACGATTGGGAATCAAGCCAAAGACGCTTTTGGTAGATAATTCTTTCATCTCAAAGCGATTCAGAACGGAAACACCGATTTGTTTACATTCTGCAAATGGAAGATAAGCTGAGTTAACTAACCCTTGGCTCAAGGCTTTCACTTGTCCCAATGATAAGGCTCTGACATCGACAGACGTCGCTTCTTCAAATGGATAAGCTACTTGGAATTTGCTGACAAACAGGAATAAAAATACGATTTTCATTCCTCTGAAGAAATACGCTCTCATAGTTGTTTAGGTTTAAAATTGTTAAAATGTATATTGGTTGCAAATGTAATTATTTATTTCGAGAGCGACAATATAAAAGATAATTTTTGTTATACGATTTCGTTAGATTTTTCACTTCGCTCAGAATTTTTCGTTAAAACTAAAACTTTAAAAAATTATTTTTCACTTATTATTAGTACTTTAACAAATTTTTCGTTAATTTTATTTAAAAAAGAATTATATTATTAAAAAAGTTTATAACTTTGCATCTGCTGACAGTATTTTATATACTCGGTGTGTAAAAAATATAGTAAATATTCATATATCTAAAGAACACAAATTTTAAAAATTAGATAATAATTGTTTAACTCATAAAAAATTTAATTGCCTATGTAGAATAAAAAGATTATTGATTTATGCAATGCACTATTTGGAATTCAGTTTCCGCTTAATTTTTTATTAATTCGTTATTATTAAAATATTATACGTAAAAGTATGAAAAAATCTATTATTAACAAACAAACAAACATGCGAAAAAACATTTCAGCTTTAATAGCTTTTCTATTGCTATTTTGCGCAACGACGGTTTTGGGCCAAACAAATCAGGTGACGGGAACTGTTACCGACACAAACGGCGAACCGCTTATCGGCGCAAACGTTACTGTGAAAGGAACCACCAATGGGTTTATTACCGATGTAAACGGAAAGTATACTCTCCAAGCGGTACCGTCTCAAGCTACTTTGGTTGTATCCTATATTGGGTATCTCACCCAGGAAGTTGCGGTAGGCGGAAAACGGGCAATTAATATCCAATTAAAGGAAGATACTCAGAATTTGGATGAAGTAGTTGTCGTTGGATACGGTTCTCAGGTGAAACGCGACATTGCGGTTTCAGTTGCCGTTGTCGATGCTAAAAAACTTCAGAAAACATCCGGTTCTTCGGCTACTCAACAATTGCAGGGTAAAACCGCCGGCGTATATATCGGTACTTCCGGAGCGCCCGGCGCAGCAACTATGGTACGTATACGTGGCGTCAACACTATCAACGACAACGGACCGTTGTATGTTATCGATGGCGTTTCTTCTAAAAATCAGGATTTGAGTACTATTAACCCGAATGATATCGAAAGTCTCCAAATCTTGAAGGATGCTTCGGCTGCCGCTATTTATGGCGCCCAAGCTTCCAACGGGGTCATCCTGATCACTACCAAACAAGGATCAAGGGGTGGACAACCGGTGATTACTTATGACGGCTCTTATAGTGTCCAACAAACCGGAAAACGTTATGACGTGCTTGATTCCCAGGGGCTGATGGATTTGGAATGGGCAACGCAAGTGAGCACGGCGAATCTTGCAGGAGTCACTCCCAATCCTTATCATCCATTATTAAAAAACACAGGTAGTGGATTTGCTCCTTACAAATACATATCAAATAAAGGAGGAATGGATGCTATTGATATGAGCACATACAGTTATCCCGATTTGATTTATTCCGATTTTGGCAACACCAATTGGTGGAATGAAATAACCCAGAAAAACGCACCGATACAAAACCATAATTTGGGAATTAGCGGAGGTAACGATAAAGGTCAATACAACATCAGTTTGAATTATTACGACAATCGAAGCGTTGTGAAAGATTATTATTATACGCGCTATGCAACCCGCGTCAACAGTACCTATAATATACGTCCATGGCTGCGTGCCGGTGAAAACCTGTCGTTCATGTGGGAAAAAGATTTGGGAAGGGACAATAGTTCAGCAGAATCTTCTGCCTATTCATGGACCTACCGTAATTCACCCTACGCGCCTGTTTATGATTTGGGCGGAAACTATAACGGTTCCATTTTGCCCATGACGGGGAACTGGCAAAACGCAGTAGCGGTCGTAGAACGGCAAAAACAAAACTATTGGACAAACTCCCGTTTACTTGGTAACGCATGGGCTGAAGTCGATCTGTACAAAGGCTTGACTTTTAAAACCCTTTTCGGTTTGGATTATACAAACAGTTATTCATATCGGATGAATAAATTGAATTTGGAATTTAATGAATCTCCGGGGCAAAATAACTTTGAAGAAGAATCCAACTTCAATATTCGGTGGCAATGGTCGAATACGCTTACGTATAAAGCCACTTTCAACGACATCCATAAATTAACGGTACTGTTAGGTACGGAAGCTATTCAGGACGGTATAGGACGCGACCTCTACGGGCAACGTTTTAACTATACTTTTGAAAACAACCCGGATACTTGGGTTTTGAATATGGGTGAAAAAAATACCCAGATGCAAGCAAACTCTTCGTATAACGGCGCAATGGCTATATTCGGTATTTTCGGACGCGTCGATTATTCACTCAAGGACAAATACCTTTTGACGGTCAATGTCCGCCGCGATGGATCTTCCCGTTTCGCTCAGTCACAACGTTACGGTACCTTCCCGTCTGTATCCTTGGGGTGGCGTCTTTCGGAAGAAGGTTTTATGGCGTCTACACGCAGTTGGTTGGACGATTTGAAAATTCGCGCCAGTTGGGGCTTGACCGGTAATTCCGATGTGCCTCGCGCTACTAACTTTGCCTTTGAATATGTAACCGAACCTATGTCAACCAATTATGATATATCAGGAACCAATAGCGGTAGCATGGGATTTCGTTTGGGAAAATTCGGTAACTCGGAAACCAAGTGGGAAGCGGTTGAAAACTACAGCGTTGGTTTGGATGCCACAATACTTCAGGGAAAATTCGGCGTTGGATTGGATCTTTACCGCAAAACAACCACCAACATGTTGATTTCGGCAGCTTACTCTGCATTAGCAGGTGGCGCCGATGCACCTTATATCAATTTTGGGAGTATGCGGAATACAGGATATGATTTGAACTTGAGTTATCATGGTAATAAAGGCGATTGGAAATGGGATGTGGACTTGAACCTTTCCCATTATCACAACGAAGTTTTACAGTTAGCTGCTGCCGACGATTATGCATTATGGCGCTCCGGAACACGGTTTGACGACCCTATAACGCGTACAATCAAAGGACATCCCATTTCTGAATTCTACGGATATAAAATAACCGGTTTCTATACGAGCGTTGCAGATGTTAGATCACTCATACCATTAGGCGCTGACCCCGGTATGTCGGATGCTGAAGCTGCAAGATATATAGGCAAATATAAATATGCCTTGAATACAATCAAGACAGATGCAAACAAGAACCCACTTCCAGTTCAATATTTGGATGCATCCGACCGTCAGGTGATCGGTTCTCCGCATCCCGATTTAATAGGCGGTTTGAATCTCTCGCTCACGTATAAACATTGGGATCTCACGATGTTCTGGTATTCCACCCTTGGAAACAAGCTGTTCAACAACACCTTGCTTTTCACCGATTTCCAAACATTCCCCGGCAATCACTCCTCTCGTATGCTCAACGATTCTTGGACGCCGAGCAACCCCAATGCAATATTGCCGGTACTCGACTCGGGCGATACGTATGATAACAAAGTGAACTCCTACTTTGTAGAAGACGGTTCTTTCCTTCGCATGAAGAATCTTTTGATAGGCTATACTTTCCCGAAAAGCGTACTCAAGAAAGCGACTATTTCCAACTTGAGGTTGTATGCGCAAATAGAAAACGCATTGACATTCACCAAATACAGGGGATTGGATCCTGAAATTACCAATAGCGACGTAGGCGCTGGCAGTGGTGCCGACCTGCTGAGGGGTGTCGATATGGGCGCATGGCCGAATATCATTCGGATCACCGGCGGTGTGAACTTTGCATTTTGATTAGTAACTTAAAAAAACGTAAAAATATGAAACTTAAATATAAATATGCAGGAGCGCTTCTTAGCGTCGTGTTTTTCATGTTATTTTCCTGTGGAGAAAACTTCCTCTACAAGAATCCTCAAGGAAGCGTTGATCAGGAGGCGCTGACCAATCCTCAAGGGGTCGAAATGTTAGTCACAACATCTTATGCCATTTTAACTTATGCTGGCGAGCAGGATGGTTATGGCAATAACTGGTGGGGATCCAGTATTTTCAACTGGACAATGGGTGGAATGTATGGCGGCGATGCCCTGAAAGGCTCCAACGCCGGCGACCAGTCGGTATTGAACTCAATGGAAAATTATACGTTATTAAATTCCAACGGATATATCAACGACAAGTGGCAATGGGTATATGTAGGTTCAAAACGTATCAATCTGGCTTTGCAGGTATTGGCAAATGTGGAGGACATGGATGCAAGTCTGAAAGCGACCCGTGAAGCCGAATTGTATTTTCTTCGCGCTTTGGTTTATTTTGAAGGCGTCAAAGTATTTGGAGGCTATATCCCTTACATTGATGAAACGGTTTTGGACAACGACCCGAAAATTCATAACGACAAGGATATCTATCCCATAATTTTGGCAGATGTAGACAAAGCCATTGCCGGATTACCGGATACTCCTTCCGATGTCGGACGGGCTTATGTTTGGGCGGCTAAAATGTTGAAAGCTAAAATTTTGATGCAGGAAAGCCAGGATGATGGTCAAAACCACATGGCTGAAGCAGAATCCATTCTTGCCGATGTGTTAAACAACGGACACACCAGTTCAGGTTTAAAGTATGCCTTAGCCGATAATCTGACCGATAACTGGAGTTCTTATAAAGACAACACGAGTCCCGAATCCATTTTTGAAATACAATTTTCAAGCGATGGAAATGGACACGGTAATGATGGCATGTCGCTTTGCTACCCGTACAACGGTCCCGGCGGATGCTGTGGTTTCTATCAACCTTCCAGCGAATTGGTTAATTCGTTCCAGGTGGATGCAAACGGATTGCCTTACCTCAATAAAGAATACCAGAGCAAACCGAGCGTCACCACATTGCAAGATCAGGACAAAGGAACTGTTATGATTTTGGATGCAACAGGCAAACCGACCAATGAAAAAGCGCTTTCTGTCAATGATCCCACGATAGCCGTCGATCCCCGTCTTGACTTTACCGCCGGTCGTATCAACATCCCTTATAAGGATTATGGTCCTGCCGCAAACTGGGTGCGTGATTATACCAACGGCGGCTTATATGTTCCCAAAAAGCATGTTTACAGCAAGGCTGAAGGTGATGCCGGTTTGGGGCTTTCCGGAATGGCTTGGGGTTGGTCGCCGGGTTCGGCTATGAATATCCAATACCTGAGCGTTCGCGATGCCATGTTGCTTTATGCCGAATGTTTGGCTAATGAAGGTAGATTGAGCGATGCCATGGGTTATGTGAACAAGATTCGCGCACGCGCCGCTTTGCCGGTCAACATTATCTATATGCCCGACGGAACGCCGGCAGCTAATTATAAGGTATCGACCTATCCGCCCACTCATGCGGCATTTACCGACCAGGCGACCTGCCTCAAGGCGATCCGTATGGAACGCAAGTTGGAATTGGCTATGGAAGGACAACGCTGGTTCGACCTTGCCCGTTGGGGAGGCGATTATATGTCGTCTGAAATTGCATCCTATTTGAAATATGAAAATAATTATATTTCAAACGGAAAGTTTAACAATATCAGTCCTTTATCGCCTTCAAAGACGATGTTTCCCATACCTCTGTCTCAAGTTCAAACCATGGGTAACGATGAAAACGGTCAGCCGTACCTTGTACAGCCCGCTCCTTGGAAATAATTAATTAATTTAAATTGTGAAAGAGGCTGTCTCAAAAGCTTGTCATTCCGCGCTTGACGCGGAATCCCCTGAAAAGAAGTTTGAGACAACCTCTTTCTTTATAACATAACAAATCAAATGAAAAATATTTCAATACCCTTATTGCTTCTTGTGCTCTTATTTACCGGGTGCAAGTCAAACGCCAAAGACTTTAACCTCACTTTCAAGATGGAAAGCATAAATATATACAAATTCTCTATTGAAATAATCAATAAAAAATACAGTATCCAACAAGAAAACATGTTTTTCGATATGCACGCCAAAAAACAGCAAATAAACAGCGCTAAAGGTAAACTGAGCAGCAGAGAGTTTGATTACTTAACTCAACTGATTACCGATAGCCGGCTTTTTGAAATGGAAGATACCTACGGATTTGATCAAAACGAAAATTCAACGAAAGACTTGCTTGGCGGTATTCTTTATCAACTGTCGTATACGGAAGAGGGCAAAACAAAATATATTATGATACATCCCAAGCTTTCAAACAGTTATCCCGAAAATTTAGGGCGGCTTATCAATTATCTCAGCAATTTTTCTTCTGCTCATCTCAAAAAATGAGATATTTTTACTATCTTTGCGCCGTCAAATTACGGAATGAACAAAGTACTGGCTCCCATATTGGAAATTGCTATCAAAGAAAGCTTAACGAATTACGAATTGAAAGAGGACAGTAATTCGCTGAGTGATTTGTATTTATTTCATGATCTTGAAGATAATTCGTTAGCCGTTTACGACGACACGGATCAAGAATTGAACAAGGTGCAGCTTCCGAATGATCAGCCTTTCAACCTTGCCCACACGCTTCGGCAAGTTTTGCAGCAAGCGGGAAAAGATATGATTTTTGAACGGGATTATATTATCAAACCTTTCACGGTTAGTTTGGTTGATAAAGATTTTATAGTTCTTGACGAATTATTCTTTTGGGATGACGATACGATAAAAATTGACGACGTCCTCTGGACAACCATCGAAAAGGATCTGGATAGTTTTCTGGAACATTTGCTTCAATAATACAAGCCACTGTAGCTCAGTCGGTAGAGCAACGCATTCGTAACGCGTAGGTCACCAGTTCGAATCTGGTCAGTGGCTCACTTCACAAGTAGCGCTAATCCTTTCTTTAATTTTGCTCCACGCACGGGTATCGAACAGGAAACATTCGGTCATGGTATCATACATTGTTCGAAAACGTGACATGGGAATCATAAAACTTAATATATTGGCTTCGAAATGAGGACGTACCGAAGGGTCAAAGAATCCGATAAACGTTTGCTGTCCGTTTTTCAAGTTCTCCAGTACAGCATACGTCACTATCGTACAACATCCCGACCCGAAAAGTGAAACTACCGCATCTTTGCTGTTATTGTCGAAAGACGCCCACGTCGCTAATCCCGATAAAATATCGGGTGTAGCCAAAAAAAGAACGCCTTCCATACCGTCAAAACTTTTTGCTTTATCGATACGAATGAAGTTCAGGTATTTTTTAGTTACCGGCGGTATATGTAATTGGGTGGCAAAGTCGAGTACCATTTCGGGAGTTTTTTTATATTTCTCTTTTAACGAAACAAAAGAAGGAACATATTGCGGCATCTCAGTAAATCCGGTATAAAACTTACCCCCACCGCAACCGATCACATCGACGTTGAGACTAACAGGAACGCCTTCCCTTACTTTTTTCATACATTGAAAAAAGCAGCCGTTAATCTTCTCTGTTTTGCCGGCTATCGTATCAGAATACCAGAAAAGAATCGGCAACTCAGCCGCTTCACTAAAAGCAGCTTTGTAGTTTTCAATAAATTGTGTTATTTCCATTTGTATAATTTATTAATAGAGCGGATTCCATCCTTGAGCAACTAACGGTATATGAGCGTCGTCGCGTGTAACGAGGTTTATACCCGATGAAGCGTCGCAAATATGACCGATTAGTTTGACGCCATTCAATTGCTCAATTTCTTCATGAAGACTGAGCGGAACGGTAAATAACAATTCATAGTCCTCGCCTCCGTTCAAAGCGACCGTCGTCACATTCAGATTAAACTGCTCAGCCATCGTTGCCGTTTGATAATCAATCGGAATCCGTTCTTCATAGATCATGCAACCGGTATTGCTTTGTTTGCAAATATGCAGCAAGTCGGAAGAAAGACCATCGGAAATGTCTATCATTGAAGTTGGAAGAATCCGGTTGTCGTTCAGTATCTGAATAATATCTTTCCGGGCTTCCGGTTTCAATTGCCGTTCCAGCAGGTACTCTTTTCCGGCAAAGTCGGGATTAAAATCTTTTTCTCCGGAAAAAACCGTCTTTTCCCGTTCCAACAATTGAAGTCCCATGTAAGCAGCGCCCAAATCGCCCGAAACGCAAATTAAATTCGTGTTTTTCGCTCCATTGCGGTAAACAATCCGGTCGCTGTCCGCTTCTCCGATGCAGGTGAGGCTGATGCACAATCCGGTCAACGAGGCGGAAGTGTCGCCGCCGACAAGGTCAACGCCATAAATGCTGCAAGCCAATTCCAAACCGGAATAGAAATCTTCCAAATCTTCCACCGAAAACCGCTTGGAAATTCCCAACGACACAGTTAACTGTTTGGGTTGTCCGTTCATAGCATAAATATCGGAAAAATTAACGATGGCTGATTTATAACCCAAATGTTTAAGCGGAGCGTAAGTCAAATCGAAATGAATGCCTTCCAGCAACAAATCGGTCGTTACCAACACTTGTTTGTCTTTGTATTCCAAAACCGCGGCGTCGTCGCCAATTCCTTTTCGACTGCTTGCGTTTTTCAGTTGAATATTTTCCGTCAAATGTCGGATTAATCCAAATTCTCCTAAAGATGAAATAGCTGTCATAATAGACAAGTTTATATGGCTTGTTTTACAGATTTTTAACTACCTCTTCTATGATGAACGCCAATTTAGGCTGAGCAGCTTCAGCTGCTTTCAGTACTTCCTCATGCGAAACCTTCTCTATTTTCCCATAAACGCCCAAGTCGGTGATAACCGAAAATGCCAATACCTTCATGCCGCCGTGACGGGCGACAATCACTTCCGGAACAGTGGACATCCCAACTGCGTCTCCGCCGATAATTTTAAAGTAGTGATATTCAGCTGGCGTTTCGAATGTAGGTCCTTGCGTGCCGACATAAATGCCGAATTGCAGTTTTATTTTGTTCTTTTCTGCGATTTCGGTTGCTAATTTTCTTAAATTGAGGTCGTAAGCTTCACTCATGTCCGGAAAACGGGTTCCCAGTTCAGTGTCGTTTTTCCCGCGCAAAGGGTGTTCAGGAAAAAGATTGATATGGTCTTCAATTAGCATAATATCGCCCACCTTGAATGAACCGTTCATTCCGCCGGCTGCATTGGATACAAAAAGATATTCAATGCCAAGCAATTGCATCACCCGAACCGGATAAGTTACCTGTTTCATATCATAGCCTTCGTAAAAATGGAATCTTCCCTGCAAAGCTACCACCGGCTTTCCTCCTAACTTACCGATAATCAGTTTTCCACTGTGTCCTTTTACGGTCGAAACCGGAAAGTGCGGGACCTTTTCATAAGGAATCTCCTTTTTGTCGGTAATCCGGTCGGCTAAAGCGCCTAATCCGGTGCCAAGAATGATTCCAGTTTTTGTTTCTTCCGGTATCTGTGGCCTAAGCCAGGATACGGTTTCATTTAAATTTTCCAACATGACTTTCTATTTTTTGTGTAAATATATTTTTATCAAAAAGCATAACAACCTCGATGGGCAAATAGTAAATAAACGCTTTAATTTCGTCGGGAATAAACGGATTGTTAGCCAACCGCATGGCGTCTTTTTCGGAAGCAATAACCCGTTTGCTTCTACCGGCAGTCGTCCTTATAAAATCCGTCATTGCCTGAACGTCTTTTTGCGCAAAATAGTGGTGGTCGGGGCAAATAATTGTTTGCAAATCAGCGGTGTATTTTTTTAAGTATTCAATTAAACCGGAGGGATCGGCTAATCCGGCGACTAATAAAACCGCTTCATTTTCAAGATTTAACCGGTCGGAAACTTCTTCCTTGAACGGATTTGTTCCCGGAAAAACCGGCTGAAGATTTTTATACCGGTACGAACTGAAAAATAACTGTTGATGCGGCAGCAAATTTATCTTTTCAGTTTGAATTTGACAGTCGGCGGAGGTGAAACTTTCGGGACACTTGGTGCAAATGATAATATCCGCCCGCTTGTGATTTTCCGGTTTCTCGCGCAATCTTCCCGCCGGCAACAGGTAATCGTCATAAAACGGTCGGTTGCTGTCGGTTAACAGAATGGACAAAGACGGTTTCACGTAGCGGTGTTGAAAAGCGTCGTCCAGCAAAATAACTTCCGGCTTTTGATTTACAGGAAGATTCAATAAATTACGAATACCTCTTCGCCGGTTTGCATCGACAGCTACTGTAATCGACGGAAATTTACGGTGCATTTGCAAAGGCTCGTCGCCGATTTGAGCGCTATTTGAATTTTCGTCCGCCAGAACAAAACCTCGCGTTTTCCGTTTATATCCCCGGCTAAGAACCGCCACACGGTATTTTTTACTTAGTAAATCAATCAGGTATTCCGTATGAGGCGTTTTTCCTGTTCCGCCGACGGAGATATTTCCTATCGAAATAACAGGCACGGGAAATGTCTCGCTCGAAAAAACGCCCCAATCGAAGAGCTTATTCCTGAGCGCTACAGCTAAACCGTAAATCCATGCCGGCAGATACAGTCCTTTGTTTATTTGGATATTTCCGGTCATCGGCAAAAATTGTACAAAAATAACATTTTTTTTTGAAATTTTGCCTGATACAATCTATATCTTCAAAACAAGCCTGTTATTAATAATGTTATTAAACGCTTGCTCACGCAGATTCCGCGCTACCGGAATTTCGTAAGACGCGATGTGAAGCATATTTCCTTCGATGGATTGAATATGTTTGGTATTAACAATATACGACCGGTGTACTTGCAGGAAATTGTCGCTCGGAAGGGAATCCAAAAAGAATTTAAGGGTGGAATATACGACTTCTTTGGATGACGTCGTAAATACGTTCACGTAATTTTCCATGCTTTCGACAAATAGAATGTCTTCTATAAATATCTTTTTCAGCTGTTTATCGCTCTTTACAAATATAAATTCAGTTGTGTTTTTTGCCGATTCTTTTTCCATGATGTGATAAACCTTATCCACCGCTTTCATAAACCGGTCG
>Ga0123354_10005924_pt1 | contig 17973 bp, 12 predicted proteins | sample TergutLab28metaG_2_FD_97872 | JGI IMG/M metagenome (GOLD analysis project Ga0123354, IMG submission 97872) | Labiotermes labralis P4 segment gut microbial communities from Petit-Saut dam, French Guiana - Lab288 P4 | ecosystem: Host-associated > Arthropoda: Insects > Digestive system > Gut ...
ACCACGTGACACCCCTCTATCCGCAAAAGTTGGCACTAACTTCGCCGACCGGCGGCGGCCGCTCTGTCGGTATAGTTCGCGTGCGGACTAAGGCCACGGAGTTTAGTTTAGTTTTAGTTGATAAGTTTATATAAGTTTTCTTCTATGTAATGTCCCGTGGATTTTTCCGGTTTGAGCTGTTACAAGCTTTTCATAATCAGTACGGCAAAACAAGTGTTGTGACTGAAAATGTTAGTTTACAGGATTATGAACACAAGATGCGTTAGACTACATGCTGTCTTCATTATTGTACTGTCATTGTACTGTCATATTTGTTACTGCATCTTGTTTTCGGAAATTATAGCACTGAGAATGAACAATAATGAGAACAATGCTGGGTTAAACACTTAGAAGTCAAGGATCTACAGGCTTAGCAAAGTCCCTATATCGAATGTGGCCATGTCATGTTTGGAATGGAGTCTGTTGTTAATAATTAACAATTGGCCAGTCAGTTTAATTTCAGTATTATTAACAGTTAATGGTTTTAATCTTACAAGTGACACATTTTGTACATTACTTCACTTCGAGAGCATCCAAATTATGGTAGAGGAATTTGGATTTTAAACCAAATGAAATGCAAGGAACTTGAGATAGTGTGTGTGCGTTTTTTGAGACCCTATGGGGCTTCATAAATAGTTTGTGACGTCATTGAAACATTGGAAGTTACAAATATAGTTGAAGATGTCCAAGGATACTAACAAAATTTATATTGCCTCAATTAACCGGTGGACAACGGACAATGAAACTTAGATTGACGAACAGAACGATGTTGGACGAAGTCTTTCTTGGCATACGGATCAACGGGACTTAACAAAGTAGTTCTAGGAAGTTTATGGTGATGACCAGTCGTAACATGCGCTTAGATGTTTGTATGCTTTACTAGTTCCCCGTTTCTCTAAATTTTGTCCTTCTTGTGTAACTGTCCATTCGACCTTGTACAGGAAGTTATAAAGCAGCTTTCATAAACATGGCCGTCTGATTTACTTTCGAAACAGCATTTATTGAAAGCGCAATATCATCTGCAGGGATTTCCATTGAAATTCTTCACTGAACTCCGTTCTACGTTTTAAAGCATGAAGGTCATGGGTTGTGACTCCAAGCACATGGTGGTACGTTGTATTGCTTAAATTCAACACCTAGCAGCACATTTGCTTTACTGTCATTACAGGCATATCTTATGTACTTGGCAGGTGCCTATTGAAAGCGTATTTGATTTTATCCGTTTCAATCTTAGCGAGTAGAGTTTAACCGGTTGTCTGGGTGACGCTGTTGGAACACTAACCAAATCGAGTCCGGTCGAATAGAATCGAGTCTGGCTGTGGCGCATTTAGATGCTACAAAGACACACCCATTTGTTTAACTTAAAGTTCCTGTATATCTCTGTCGCCCTTGGATGCTTCGAGTCACGTCGAGTGAAGCTTCCTTTGCTGCTTGTTAACTGCGTCAGAGTCGACTGCGCTTGACTGTGTTCGATTTGGTCAGTGTCCAAGCAGCGCGGCAGCGCTTCATCGCCCTCCGTATTAGGGCCATCCGACCGACCACCTAACCAGCCAAATAATCAATCGACCAATTAACAAACCGACAAACAAATCAAGTAACCAACCGTACAACCGTCCAACCAACAAACCAAGCATCCAACCATACTACCAGCGAACCGACCAACAAACCAGGCAACCTACCATACGGCCGTCAAACCAAGCAACCAACCATACAACCGTCCAACCAAAAAACTGACCAAACAACCAACCTTACAACCGTCCAACCAAAAAAACCGACCAACAAAGCAAAAAAAAAAAAACTAACAAACCGACTATAAAACCAAGCAACCAACCATACAACCATCCAACCAAAAAGCGACCAACAAACCAAGCAACAATACAACCAGCAAACCCAGAAACAAACATTGCAAACAACAAAACAACCATCCAACCGTCCAACCAAAAAACCGACCAACAAACCAACCAATCAACCATGTAACCTTCCAACCAACAAACCGACCAACAAAACAAACAACGAACCATAGAACAATACAACCGTACAAGAAACAAACCGACCATCAAACCAAGCAAATAAATAAAGGAAACCAAAAATTAAGCGCTGCGACTTGCGCTGGGAGCAGATCGACGTCCTTTCTGAGCTAAACGTTTCCTGCACGTGAAACGTTCAGCTAAATTGTAAAGACGGTGCGTTGTGAATTGTAACTGGGAGGAAGCTTGGCCAGTAGTGTGGGCGCCTTGGCTGAAGGCCTTGACGATGAATTTCTTGGAGACGTTCATATCTTTAATTATTAAACCAACAAATGCACACACAGCTTGTACAATTGAATAGTTCTGATAAATCCTCCGACATGTTTCGGTGCTATATCACCATCATCAAGGGCGCTGATACCCAATGTCCTCTAACAACCAGTTGAAATAAACAAACTATCTTTTATCCAGCTGTTTTATACTATATTGGAAGACGATTATATAATGTAAATATATAAACCAATTTGATATATTATTCATATAAACTATCAACTTGCATACAGGACTTAGCTGAAGCAAGCTATATACAATTATTACAGATGTAATTTGTCTATTTGAACTTTTTTTCTAGAGTATTTGGTATTAACTCCCAGAGGATGGTGCAAAAGCATCGAAATATGCCGGAGGATTTATTTAAATTATAAGACTATATCTGTTGGGTGTACATTTATTGGTTTTATAATAAATACATGAATTTAATTAGAACACACGGAATGAACAATGTCAAAATTCTTGAGACGCATTACAACCAGCAGTTCCAACTGTGCTTCTCTACCAAACTGTACATGCTATACCGAGTAATGTGGCCACGGCTGTTTACCTGCTGCCAGTCGTAAGTTCAATTTAGGTTTCATCTACTGGCTAGGTGTTCAGGAAGAAAATCTGAAATAAGGGATTCTAAGATAGGCTCAGTATTGCAAGAAATCTGCTCTGAAGACAGCTGGGCCATCGGGAATTGCTGCGTCAATGTCTGTTATTAGCATTGCCAATTCTGGTGAGTTAGACTTAGCTGTCATAGTGCCGTGATTCATGTGCCACGGCAGCTGTACAAAGAGGAAATATCCCAGGTGAAGACCAGGTTGATAACTGAAGAATAAAATCCAACTAGATGCCACTTGTTACTTTTTTATGCTTATGTTAGGCTCAACATGTTTCGGGCACCATTATGTCCATCATCAGGAGCTTCGGACCGAAGGCTGTAACAGCCTTCGGTCCGGACATTTATCCATCGTGCCTACAATTAACTTCCAACCAGCAGCAACTCGACAACCAGACGGCCTATGTGGTAACCAACGCTATCGTCGTGAGCTCCTGATGATGGGCGTAATGATGCCCGAAACATGTTGAGCCTAACATAAGCATAATAAAGTAATAAGTGGTATCTAGTTGGATTTTGTTCTTCAGTTATCAAGATAATGCACGGTCCAATACTCATCAAATTTGCCAGGTTGATGTTTGGATGACTCCTGGCCCGATTTAGGTATTCGTGACGTATGTGCTTATAATTGCCTGTACGTACATATAGACACAGACTTTAACATCGTGTAAGGCAAAAAAAAAGCTGTTACATAAAGTGTAATCCTTTATGTAATGGCACTTCCTCAGCTGCTTGTGGCAAGGGTTGTGAACCTCTTTATTTGTGCCAAGCTTCGTAAAGGGATGCGAGTTGAAGGAATTAGAAATTATTCCGAATTGCTTCTCATCTTCCGTTCCGACGTCATGACGTTCTCCAAAACATTGTTTTGACACACTGCTATTTCACAAAAAGTATCTAACAAATAATGTGACTTGCTTGGAAAGTGTCATCGGTATACACACCGAACGTTTCAATTACTTTCACCCAAAGGCAGAATCTAAACGTTTAAATTTCTCAACACTGGACAGAGATGCGGCTCATACGACAACCTTAAGGTGCTTAGCACTTGTGACCGAATGTGCAAGAAAGTATTACGAATAGTTCAAAATTCTGCAAGAATCGAATATCCTTGTAGGCGCACCGCTATGTGGGCGGGCGTACGTTTGGTGATCCGTAACGCGGAGCATAATACAAGTGTCCCATTTACTGTGACCCTTAGCACGGCAGCTGTCACAGGCTTTTCGACGGATACAGGAATTCTTTTGGACGAAGTTGCTGTGCTGAGGGACATTATAAAACGGACACTAGTATTGCGTAGGGTAAAATGGAGGAGGTCGTGGTATATTTTAAGGAACTGTTAAGTCGCGAGAAGTACCATCCGGGCTGCACGATAGGAATTAAACCACAAAAGTTCCTAAAAGGAAGCGACAGCGCTGTTCTTTGCATTGAAATGTGGCATTCGATCGTGTCAGCTGAACTGGGCTGTGTTTCAAGGTGTTGTTCGAGAAGTACTTAGGATTGTCGTGTTAGGCCTGAGTCATTGACAGCAGATACTGAGCCGGACGTAAAACTGCGTACTTCCGGTAGGCATGGTTTTTCACTGTTGTTTGGTCAAGTCCGGTGTTCTGACAAGCACTAGTATGCTTGGTGATTTTGTACACAAAGTGAGACTGTCCTGGAATGGGGGTGGATATTCATTACAGAGCCACGTTTTCCATTTGTTACAGCGCTTGTTTGTCTAGAATATTCTGTTGTTTCATTTATACTTCCCAGTCATCAAAATCGATAACACATTGTCAATATACATTCAATAATTAACAAGTGCAGAAGGTTGCATGGCGACACGAGTATACCTGGTTGTAATACATCACTTTCCGTAACTCCTGCTTGGACAGTTGGCCACTAGAAATTTAGATTGGATTTTTTTTATATACGTCCGCACATTTTTCGCTTCGTCTCTGACCCAGCAGTCTGACGTTAAGAATGACATTGTAACATCCGGTTAAAATCTGTCACTCAAACGGTAGGATTTTTTTTGCCAAAGAATTTTCCTCATTTTCTCTAGGAGAATGTAGGGATTGTACTTTGAAACAGGCCACGAATCCTCGTTCCAAATGCTTACCTGCTTGCTATATATAACCCCATTGTCATGTACACAGTAGGCCTATAAGCTTTGTACTTAGAACAATGTAACCGTGTTGTTTGACGTAGTTTGTTATCGAGTATGGTAGCATATTTTTAGGTAGGTAGATTTTCGCCCTTTTTATAGGCCATGAAGGCCTTTAGGGTGAGTAGAGGTATAGCTCTACTCTTTCTAGGGTCTCGGCACTGTATATGGGGGTGGGGGCCAGCCCCACGCCCCGGTCACCTCTACCCCCAAGAAAGACCCGCTACCCATTGTACAGGAGGCTGGGTGGGCCCCAGGGTCGGTCTGGAAGCATATTTTTATCTTTTTATTTATTTTGAGAAACAAGGGTACCGAGCAGGGTTTATAAAGTCAGTATTCCAATTTATAACTTTCTGGCTGAGTAGATTTAATGCTGTTGTTTACTGACGACGGCTGTTACTATTATCATGATTATTGTTGTATTTTATTAATTCGATTTTTTGAAGAGCTCACTGAAGTGCAGTTTCTTTCTTCTTTCAGTTTGCCAGTTATGACGTAAAATTTTCGCCAAGTCGCCATGTTTGTAATTGACTTACGGTACTTGATACATAATGCGCCGATATATGTTTGATCTGTCGTATCAGATTTGATACCCATAGCTCAGTGATTCTCAAAAGTTGATTTGCAACCCAAATTTAGCCTTCGAGGGCCTCTTGATGTGTCGTGAACCCCCACCCCCCAAAATAGCAGGTGGAGTATGTGGCTTAAGTGTGATACTGAGTAGGTGCTGGTACCACTTGGGATGCAAGACAGCGGTGACGATTTTAGGTCGTGGGCAAAATACATTGCAAACTGACCTAGTTGAAGTGGTTCATTCGTTATCGACTTCAGAACGGCACCAACAAAAAAAAAAAAGAATTCGCACACCCGCCTGGTTGTTATTTTACATTAATATAAAAGTCACCTTAACATTTCATGCCATTCAGATTACTGTAGCTATCCAGCTGACTTTTATATAACATACAGTTTAAATGCTACCCACCTCTCCTTATCTATTATATATCCATCTTGCAGGGCAGTATCCACTGCTGTAAATCACAGTCTTGCGCTCCTGATGATGGGCAAAGAATGGCCAGAAACATGTTGAGCTGTTTTAAATATCAATAAATTGATATTGTTGCATCTAGTTGGTCCTGTGCTTTATTACATCGATGATGCATGGTCAAACACGCATCAAATTTACCTTAACAGTAGCTGTACACCTTTCGAAGACTTTTTTTTATATATAACGGGATCCTACTTTGACCTCAGAAGTTCGCGCCACCACCATGTCGCTATTAATCATTGTGGGAAGTAACAAATTGCTGCGGTGGGGTGGTATACATTTTCCGAACGTAAGAAGTCTCGTGACAGTCGTTTAGCTGGTCCAGAAATTAAAAGATGGGAGGTAGAGACAACATAGAAACAAGGCTATTTTTTTATGCTTATCAGAAAGAAAGTAGTATGAATGCTGATTATCTTATATCTTGATTGACTGAATAAATAGCATTTCTGCTTCGTAGTGGGGAAGCCCTGTGTTCGAATCCCGGACTAGTGACCAACCATTACGACGAAATTTTGCATAATTTTCTTCAGGCCATCTTTTCGGCTTCTTTTGAAACTTTTTCATATAATTATCATGAAAGTTGCTGATTCCGTTAGCAACATTCTTTTTGAGGCGACGTCGTGTGTTAACGTTAAAATTCTTAGGTAAGTAAGGTAAAGTTCACCCTACAACAGGTTATGAAGGCCCGGAGGGGTGTAGGGATATAGCTCTACCCTTTCTTTAACCTCAGCACTAGATGTTTTTGTGTGGTCAGCGCTAGGCTCTGGCCCCTTTACCTCTGGGGAAGAGACCCGGTACCCATTGTACAGGAGGCTGGGTGGGCCCTAGGGTAGGTCAGGACGGATGCGAAAAATTTTGCCTCCGCCCGGATTCGATTCCCTGACCCTCCAGCCCCGTAGCGATCCGCTATACTGACTGAGCTAACCCAGCCGTCACAATTCCTGTGTAAACTACAATCAAGATATGGAGATACCTGAATTTTTTTACGGCAGTACGTGGTTATTTGTCAGGAATAAGATTTGGAATGCAGGTAGAACATAGGCTACACATATGCGCTTACAAATTCTGTGTGGGTTTCTTTTTATGAATAGCACAGTGGATGTACACCCACTGTCTGATAATATTCAGCATACAGGATTGATGCACTTGAAACAGTAGTAAAGCTACAGTCCTAAGCTGGTGATAGTAGTTACAGGGACCTGCAAATTTGTCGCGTTTAGACGGGCTTCTGTTCCTAAAAAGTGACATTTGTGGAACCCTGTATGAGCAGCATTGATACGTTGGAAATGTTCAGAACAGACAGCGAGACGGTATTTGATAACTTATGTTTGGTGGAGGTCTGACCACCTGATTTTGTGTGGAGCCTTTGTATGTTTCAAATGGTGTCCTAGGAACGTCGTCGTCGTTGTTGTTGTTGTAGTTGCTGCTGTAGTTGTTTTTTTTTGTGCTGCTGCTGTTGGTTTTGTTGTTCTTGTTTTTAAGGCTCAGTGCACAAAATAGAATGACATTAGTTTGGAATCTGATGGTTCGAATACTACTGTCAGGTGACAGCTGCAACACGTGCATGAACATCCCTTTCACGTAACTTGGTGTTAAAATACTTCTGTGTGTGGAAATCAGACTTCTCAAGTTCCCGGGTTGTTAACTCGCGAAGTTTTAATGAAACTGAAGTAACAGCTTTGATATCCTGAAGCCACAGGCTTGGCAGTGAATAGTGTACGTGATTTCTTGTAGAGAACCGAAGGTTATAACCTACATGTAGCGGTGCTGCAAAGAGAAGTTGGACAAACCACCGTATGCACTGTTTGTAAGTAGTGGGTGGATTAGAAATTTCAGTAATGCGTACAAAATTTGGTTCGGTAAACTTGAAAGAAAGACCACCCGGAAGACGTAGGCTGATAGGAAGGAATAATATTAAAAAGGATGTAAGTAGTGGGTGGATTAGAAATTTCAGTAATGCGTACAAAATTTGGTTCGGTAAACTTGAAAGAAAGACCACCCGGAAGACGTAGGCTGATAGGAAGGAATAATATTAAAAAGGACCTTGACGAAATAGATTACGAGTGTGTGGAATGGATCAACTTTGCATGGAACAGGCGGTAGTGAAGGGCTTGCATTTACACGGTACTGACTCTTTGGATTTCATGAATGTGAATTTTTTGACCCTCTGAAAAATTGAATATGTTGTGTGAAATGGTCTGTAACCTATAAATGGCTGGTACAAATTCGGTGACTATAATGGAGAATTTCCAGTTTATTTTCTGTGGCTTTAAAGTAATTGTAATGGGACGTACTGTTGCAAAGACAGGAGCACGACAAATTGTATCGCAGTCATTTGTAGACAATTGGTCAGGCTTTGAACCGACTTGAATGAAGTTTCTCTAAATACTTCCAACGAAGTGTAACTAATTCATATGCTCATTCTAAAGTAATTGCACTTCTTCGTGTGTATTTTTGTCGCCATGTTTATAAATATTTATAGTGGCGATCGATTCGTTCTGTTCTATGAAGCACAGTTTGGTACGAATGTAAAGCAGTTCAAGTCTCTCGTAGTTTTTTTTTTTCTTTTAGAATCTGTATTGAAAATATCTGTGGTACGTTCCTATATTATGAAACTCAGTTTACTTGAGCATTTCATAAAAATTTCAAAAACCATATCAGTTGATTTGGCTCGCACTCTCGAAACCTCATATCCTAACGATTGGCTTGTAATATAATAATGCCGATTGAAATTACCCACATGAAATGCAAGTGTTGCGTAAATGCCTCCAAACTATTGCTACAAAACCCTTTTTCATGGGCACACAATTTTTCCAAAAATCTGTGATTCATCTCAACATTCTAGTTGCCGTAGACATGACGTGAAAGATGTTCCGTACTGCAGGTCCATAAATATTAGGTGTCATCGTACGAAATTTGGTTGCCTGGGTTTTGACATCCCTGCCGTCAAGTGTACCATGTTAATAATCAATGTGCGTTACCGTTCGCGCTTTTACTCCATGATGTTTCAAAATCAGCCAAGTGGACTGAGGTCTGACAGACGTTACAGTGATTTTTATGTATTTATTGCTAATCAACTAACAGTGTCTTCTAGTCATTATATCGATAGTGTCTGTTCCATCTGACTTGTCGGTAGTCTCTTATGATTGACGATAATCGATAGTCCCTTCCATTGACAATCGATACACTCTTCCAGCTGACGTCTATAGTTTCTTCCAATCGACGTGTCGGTAGTCTCTTCTGATTGACGATAACCGAGAGTCCCTGCCAATTGACAAATCGATAATCTGTTCCTGTTGACGTATCGATAGTTTCTTCCAATTGATAAATCTACAATCTCTTTTAATTGACGATAATCGATAGTCTCTTCCAATTGACATATCGATAGTCTCTTCTTCTTATGATTTCCAACCAAGTTTAGAATTTCTTCTTCCCTTGATATTTTCTACACATAAACATCCTTTATCTATACTTAAATGCATCTGTTTATTCCAGCGGTCATTTTACAAAAGAGTGTTTGACTCCAAGGTAATGCTATCAGAGTCACATATTTCTTTGTTAAGTTTTTGAACTCGTTTCAAGCGAAATGAACTGCGCTTCAGTGCCACATAAGCGTGCAATGTAAATAATGCACCCGAATACTTGACCGTGAGCTAGCCTTGAGCAGAGCGTGATCGTACAGAAATGTGGCCCAAATTTATATGAGCCCCCATGTGAAGATTTGAAAGCATTTCGCTGAAACAGTCGTCTTCTTAGTGTTTTCTGCGTGCCTTCTTATAAAGCGCTACAACCTATATAAGGTTCTGGCTTGCTCAACCACTTTCTTCCAGCTGTCTCTGTTCTTTGCTACTTTCTTCCAATTGCGTATGTTTATGCTCTTTTATCTTCCAAAACGTCACCTTCACAACATGTTTTAGGTCTTCCATTTGGTCTTTTAGACATGGGTTTCCATCTCTTAATCTTCTGCACGATATGATCCTCAGCCGTGCGTTCAACGTGGCCTAACCAGTTTAATCTTTGTTTTTTTAATAAACCCAATTATATTTTGTCCTTTTAATATATCACTTATTTCTTGATTAATTTTAATTCTCCATTAGCCATTAGCTGTTCTTGTAGGACCAAATATTTTCCTCATGCACTTTCTTTCAAAAGTCATAAGTTTATTGTTTTCTACATGTATCATTTAATTTCTTGGCCTATGTATTTTCATTGCCTTTTCATATATGTTGTATTGATTGCTTAAGCAAGTGCAAAGTTGAACATTTTGCCGTGTGTGTCGTGGTTCGCTCGCGTGAGTCATATGTCAGTGTAACATCTCGCAGCCAGAAATACACAAACTGTGTTCTTCTTCACTTTATTGTTTTACCTCAGCGTGTTTTCTGAGGCTTGCGAGTTTTTGTGTAGTTGTGGATAATGAATGTAAGAGCAGGTTGTTGGCACGCAATGTTCATTTATTGCCATCCAAAAAAAAACCAAGGTTGAAGATACTCGTATCCTTGAATGTGACTCGTAGTAGTTCGGTATATGCATAATCATTCACCGCAGCTGTGTTTTGGGGAGGTTTTGGGTTGAAACGTTAGCCTCGAGGCAGCCTCTCCTGAGAGCTTTTGTGGTATTCAACATAACTGCTGGGATAATTCGTCAAAGCAGGGCACGACCCTTCCAAATCCGTTTCAATTCCTCATACACTAAACAAATAAGATTTAAAAAAACAGCAAATTACAGGACTAAAAAAACAAAAGGACAGCATGACAAATAATTGCAATTAAAAGTCGGGGTTAAGAAGAATCAAAACATGTATGCCTGATTATGAGGGCATTGTACCTCTTGAGAAGGCTGTGTAGTGCTTACAGGTAATAAAGTACCATAGTAACATGCGGTGTGATCGATGAGATACAAGTACAGGAGTTAAAACTTTACCACTCTGCTGAGTTACCGTTGTCCTTGAGATACATATCTTGGACACAAGTGGTCTAGTTTACTTCCGTGGATACTCGGATTTATTTTAAAAATATATTATAAAATATTATAAAATTTTTTAAATTCGAATTATTAACTTAAAAAAACTCTTTCTTTTACAGGTAAGTGTACGGAATTTTTTGATTACTGTGGTAGTATAAAAACAAATCGAGATGGAAGATGAAGGTGAGTGTATACCATTCCTTGATTTCACGATACTGAAGAGTGGAGATGTGAGGTACTTTGAGGTGGGCACAAACTTCGTTCGTTACGTTACATTCACTGAGTCATTATCTTCAGAGCTCTGAGAACGTTTTGCTGGATGGTGTTGCAGAGGCAAGGGACCATAGCGATGAAAATAAAACACATTTGTGAATTTATTCATATTTTATCATGTACAGGCTTGCGGTGATAAATAACAAAACACCATCTGGCCACACCAGTGTTCTCAGATGTTGTTTTGTTATTTATCTAAGTGTGAACACAGGCATTAGGTCCTATAAACCATTCGTTACGTCACGAGCACTTTAGGTGCTCATAGCATCGAATCATAATCATTTCAATTATTTTATTGCTTTCATATGTAAATACATTACAAAGCCGTAATATTCTAGGATATAGCTTCAGAAGTGTATCGTTATTACCATGTCGGTACCTTCTGACTTGCACACTGTGTTTCATACAATTTGCTGTTGGTACGTTCCATTTTTTTTTGTATTTTTATTCGATACATAAACAAATACTTATTCTGTTATTGAATGTTTTGCGATGGATTTCTGTATGCGTCTAGGCTATTATATCTTCGTGCAAAATTACATGTTATAAGTTTACCGTGTCTTGCAAAATGAATGCTTAAGATACTCTTCTGCACCACTGCCATATTGCTTGGTATTCCATAAAACAGTTCCATTTTTTTGGAAAGTCTAATAAGCACAATTTTAGGATCGTATACAAAGTATCCCTAGTGTTACTTCTGTGTTACGAGTTTGTGGGTCCAACATGTTGCTATTACCGGTTAACGGAAATTTGGTATAACATCTGTGCCAAGTTATGTGAAAGTTTTTGGAAAAGTTCAATAATTGAAAGGGCACACTCGCACATAGGTAGCACTGTAATCAGGCTTACTTTTCCTTTAAAATGGGAAAGTAAGCAAAAGAGCAGCGAGGACATAAAGTGTTTTCGTTCCGTCCTGATCCTGCTCGCAAGCTGTCAGCAAACATGTATGACATATACCATTGCTGTGTGTACAGTGAAAAACTCCTGATGATGGACAGAGGAACTGTCCGAAACATGTAGAGTTTTATTCCAAGAATAAATTTGAGAAATTAGTGCATATAATTGGTTTTATTAAGAATTTATCACGATGCACGGTCACATGAACGTCAGAATGAACCGTTGTTGTTAGAGATATGGCCAATGTAAGTTTATTTTATGGGCTCAGCATTGTCATGTGACATACGAATCCTTCCGAATTTTTTTTCAGTTCATTTTTAGGCGCTTTCGCAAAATTTCGAAAAGCGACTATTAACTTCTCCATGTCTGTCTGTCCGTCCTGCGGTAGGGAACAACTCGGCTCCCACTGAACGCATTTTCATGAAATTTGATTATTTTTCGAAAATCTGTCAAGAAAACTAAAGTGTTATCAAAATCTGACACTAACGGTCACCGTACATTTATGACCATATCTCGCTCAGCTCATCTTAAAATTACAAATGTTTCAGACAAGAGTTGTGGAGAAAAAAACACATTTTATGTACAGTGACTTTTTTTTTTTTTTCGAAAATTTTGCCGTTAGTGACACAACGTGAAAAAAATTGTATATGCAGGCAGGCTACAGATGACAATAAGGCACACAACGTTGCATGCTGGATACCTAAGGATACAAACACACACTAAGAGTATGTAATACTGATTACTTTTCCACTGCAACAATGGTTGCACGTACACACCTCGTTGTTACGTAATTTATACATTGCCTGTTGTGTTACATGCTTCAGTGCAGCGTGTTAGACACGTGTACAAAAAATACAGATTTTAGAACGAATTACCGTGTCTCAGATATCTCGTGCAAAGTAGCAAAGTACCTAGGGAGTGGCAGCGTGTCAAAAAGCTAATAAAATCATTTGTAAAATTTCGACTAGGCAGTGAATATAGTTATCCTTAACATGAATTAAAAGGAATTAAACATAATGGACGGTGGCTGCGTGCACCATACAACGGCTATATATAAAGCTCAGATGATAGTTTCTATTGTTAGTACTGCATAATTATTGTAAACCCATTGGCGAAAAGATAACAGGGGTTGTCCCAGAAGAGATGGAGAGTCCAATTCTTGGGTCAGAATTAAAGGAACTCGTTAATAATCTTAGAAATCCAGTTCTTTTAGGAAGAAGTATATTATAGTCTTTGCATTGATTCTAATCGACTGATTTATTGTTATTATGCTGTTATGTAACTTGCTCCTTGCCCCTTCTAGTGTTTAAAACTTCGCCGAAATAAAAAAAAATGGACACAATTTGCTTCAGGTGTATCATACTGAGTCTGATCTAAATCTATCGGGTACCTTTGGTCTTCGTAATGTGAGGACAGGCAGACGGACATGACGAAACTGATACGTGGTTTTCGTTTCTTAAAGATTGGTCAGTAACGTGTAAGTTATGAGTGTCGTTCCGTCATAGTGCGTACTCTATGAATAATATTTTCTGTCTGTAGGACTAATCATTTAAATGTACGTTCTGTGATGAAATTTTGTAGTGGCTGGTTTTCACTAAAAGTTTTCCAGCTTTAATTTGTAGTGGTGCTTCTGCATCAACTGTAAGTCCTAGTTATGAAGCGGAAATTTAATTTGCCATATTTTTCTCAAAACAACCAATTAGAGCACTGCAAATTGTGAGTGGCGTATAGATTTCAGTTATATTTAAAAACACCTGTTCGAAACTTTTTTTGATGTTATATGTAGGTTTACTTAATGGCGGGAAAGTTAAACTGTGTGATTTACGAGTTTGTTTAATGTACGAGTATGTATAATGTTGATTAACGTTGTTAGTAATACTTCTTATGGCAGTTCGTGTTATGAATTTCATGTTAACTATGCATAAGGGGACTGTTTGTAGTATAGACTCTTCACTAGCTGTGCCAAGAATGGGTTTGTGTCTGGAATTAATGAATATCAAGGTGAATGAGCGACGCATGATCGCAGCGGAAGTGTTTAATGTATATGTGTTTACGTGCGCGTGCGCGTGCGCGTGCTTGCTTACGTGCGTGCTGCATTAGGATTCGCTTTTTCTGTCTTATTTGTTTTCGCACATACGTAAAACTTTGGCGGTGAAGTGGCTTTCTGTGTTATACGATATTTTAATGAAGAACCAGTGAATGGTCCCTCGACATGTATTTATGGTGGTTCAAGTCTTGTTATATATTTACTTCGGATGTAATATTTCTTGTGCAACAAAACAACAGTGTCTTTAGCACTGATTTTGCGGTCTTCATTATATGCTGGAAAACAGTCGACCGTCTGTAGTCTCTTACTTGCCCATAGATGTGCCCCTGTAATGAGGGGGTTCAGTCACCAGAACACTTAATATACGATTGCAAAATACTAGAATTCCAAAGTAAATCTTTACAGTATCAAATAAAGAACAGTGGAAGAAACTGGCCCACCACCAACAGCGACTTGGTAGCAAAATATCCACACGCACATTTTTAAGATTTATCAAATCGGTAGAGTTCTATATACTGCAATAGAATATATAATGGCTCTTATTCGTAAATACAGGGTATATACAGGGTATATACAGGGTATATACAACCTGCACACAATTCTTACTTTGGGAAGTTCAAATAAGTATCTGTTTTTTATATATTACTAGAACTAAAGACAGTAGCCTAAGCGAACTAAGAAGATAAGTTTCGACCACAAACATTGGTTATTTAATAAGTAGTAAAGGTAAAGCAATCCCATGACAGACCTGGACAGGCCCAGAGGGTTCCAGGAAGTTAAGGTTCCCAGATTTCGTAACAACGGCACAGGATGGTGGTAAGTTTGTCAACCTTACGCACCGGCCGCCTTTACCCCCAGGAGATATTCCTGGTACTCATTTCTGTTAGAGGCTGAGTCGACCCCAGGGCCAGAGTGCGATCGGAGGGATTTTATGTCAATGAAAAATCCACTGACACCAGCTGGGATCGAACCAGCGACCTTCCGATTTGTAGCACAGCACCTTAACCACATGGCGGTTCCCGTAATAAGTAGTATTATCTATAAACATCAGCAAATTGTTAGATTGTTAGATAAATCAAAACATGTAGTATTACTGTGTAACGGAGCATGTTGCCAATAACATAATAATAAAAAAGTTACCTGCTTCGTGGCAGATACCATTTCATTATTCACTAAGCGAAACACAGGTTTTTCTGACGATCGGAATGTTGTTCCGTGTCATGAGATTTATATCGTTGATTTTTTTTTCTTCTGAATTCATATTTCCAGTTTTCAATACTTAACAAAATTCCTTCGCTTATGAATCTGATGTTTATTGGACCGTGCATCATTGTGATAACTGAAGAATAAAAAACCAACTATATGCCACTTATTATTTTATTGTGCTTCTTATAGGCTCAACATGTTTCAGGCACTACTATGTCCATCATCAGGAACTCGCGACTATGATGTTGATTACCACACTGGTCGTTTCGTTCTTCATTTGCTGTAGGTTGGAGGTTAGGTGCAGTTAGGCTGGAAAAGTGTCCGGGCTGTAGCCCGGACACTTTTCCAGCTGATGTCGGGCATAGTAATGCCCGAAACATGTTGAGCCTATAAGAAGTACAATAGAATAATGAGTGGCATCTAGTTGGTTTTTTGTTTTTCCTTTATCCTTCGCTTAATTTCAAAGCTTATCTTTGCATCGCACGTTTAAATCACACTGTTGTCTATATTATTTTTATTTGTTACTTTTGTTCAGGGCATTCATAACACAACATGTTTGGACTTCTGTTTCTTATAATTTCCAAGGATTTCATTACGTCCTAGATCACCGTTATTATTCTAGGGGAATCCAGCAGTCAGCTAGCCAGCCAACCACCCAGTTAGTCTTTTAAAATTTATTTACACCAAATTTCTGACTCCAGAATAATATTCTTAAAATATTTAGCTCTTTGAAAGTTCTGAAAAGTTGTCTTCATTAAGCAAATTTTTAGGCGGCTTTCCTTTTTGTGCACTGTTTCTCCCAGACAGTTAATTTTCCTTCAGTTCTATCGTCTTCGTAGGTGTACCCTTTATGGTGTCGGCCTGTCATGTGTCCCTTTAATGCGTAATGCACATTGTGTCTGCCGTAAAGTAGGAACTGAATTTCATGTATTAATTAGATGAACTTTGTGACCGAAGTGATTGGATTAGGCTAATGTCACTGTCTTTCCACACGTATGCGCGGTTGATATTGTGAAGCGACTGGAATGTGGTTTCATGGAGTTTTTTTGTGGGGCGGAAGGGGGGGGGGGAAGCCTAAACGCAGTTGCTCGGTTGAAGATGAAGTTTATAATTTTGTGGGACCAGAAAATTACAAGATTCATAAAAGCCTGTCATACGGCCATATCGTGAAGAAATAAGATGCCCCTCGCCAAAGTTGTTTGGAAGTTCACGAATTTGTTAAAGTGAAGACAGCGGTAGCTTTACCTTTTTACCTTTTCGACTTCATACTCTGTTGTTGGATTTTGGAATTAGAACGTACTGATGAGATATGACCCTCAATGTGTTTTTGATGTTAATCCCAAGTTTCATTGACATTCAACCTTGAAACAGATCAATACGTTTCTCACGTATTCACGCCTTGTATTAACTCTCCTATCGGTTCTATATGGGTTCCTTGCTTGTTTCCTCTTTCCCTCCGTGAACCGAACAGGGAACACCCAGGGATATTATGAAATTTACTACTCATAGATGATTTTGCGAGCATATCGGCTAGGGAGGGCTGTTTATGCAACGTTCGAGTATAGCGGACGGATATCAGGATGCTATTCGAGTACTATCCGCCGATATGGAGGTTATTCCTGCTAGGAATGCGGTTGGTGCGCGTGCGCAAGATATTGTGATGAATGACGAGTCGCTGCTATGCATCCTGAAAACATGCGCACAGTGCACGCTGTAACTATACGCGGCTCGAAATGGTTGATGTTTTTACTCTGTGTGCGGTAGTAGTAAGACAGTATGTTGTTCGTAACAGTCGACTAGTCCGTCGTACCGCGCCAGACACGCCCACCATCCGTGGGGATTATCACCCAGTCTGTGGTCTCTAAACCTGTTTCGTATCGATGCAATTTTTCAATTACACGAATAAAACTTCTTTTTGTCTAGTATTCATTCTATGAAACATTACCTGCTGACGTATTGTGGTAGTGAAAGGAAAACTACCGTACACTGGGCAAAGAACAGGTACGTCTGCTTGCATTAAAAAAAACAAAAAAACAAGCGATTTCTTGCTGATCTGTTGGCCACTGTGTGATGTATTTTAGGGTTAATGCAAGGTTTTAAAAAGTCATTAAGAAGAGGAAGTGTAGTTGAAAGTGTTTAAAATTTAATGTGTGAACTTTATAGCCACCAATATAAGACACATAATAAAGTAAGTGGCGCTAAGTAGTTTCTATAAATTATCTAACAGGCGTGACTTACAGAAAGTTAAATTAACGGTTTCTGTTTTGTTGCTTCTATTTACAGAAATTCTGATATATATCCTTGGTAAACTTTGAAGTGTGTTGTTGAGGAATACTTACTTACTTACTTACTTACTCCATGGTGCAGAGTCCTTCTTGAGAAGCTAACTGGTTTGCAGCTAGTCAAGAAATTCCCCGCATTTCACGGAACCCGAAGGTTCATTACCGTACTCAC
>Ga0123354_10005927_pt1 | contig 17972 bp, 5 predicted proteins | sample TergutLab28metaG_2_FD_97872 | JGI IMG/M metagenome (GOLD analysis project Ga0123354, IMG submission 97872) | Labiotermes labralis P4 segment gut microbial communities from Petit-Saut dam, French Guiana - Lab288 P4 | ecosystem: Host-associated > Arthropoda: Insects > Digestive system > Gut ...
CCGCAAATCGAGATGGGACCACAGGGATCCCCATGGGGGCAGTTCCGCAGGCTACAAAATATTCCCCCCCCCCAAAAAAAAAAAACACACACACACACACACTTGGCAGTTACTTTTTTAAAAAGTGTACTGGCAGTCCTTCATGCTCGTGTTTCATTTTATTTACATTGAAAAGAAGATTTTACGGGGATGGAAAAATTATTTTCTGTAATGAATTTCCACTGGATAACGAATATACGGACGTACATTTCCCTCCAGAGAACAGTAACAGTTCTCAGCGAACACAACACATGTGGGCCGGCACTGTGGCAGACAGACTCCTGGGATCATGCTGTCGTTAATCACTTCTGTCTGTTTACCACGACTCCTTGCAAAACTTGCTTCGAGATTATTGCTTTAGTGAATCTGCAGTCTAAGATTCATTTATGAGTTTTGCATGAAACTGCTCCGCAATTTGTAAATTCTTGAACAGCGTGTTCGCGGAACGAGCCACGGGAGGACACGCACATGCGTGATGTGAGATGATCCTGACCACACCAGGAATGATTAGTGTCGAAGACCGTTTTATGTCGATCCCAGTGGCTGTGCTGTCCAAGACGCTTGTCCGAGGTCGCTTGATTCTGGGATCGCGGTTTCACATCCAGCTCTGGACACGGACGTTCTCTTCTACTGTTTGTGGTTTATTACGTAGGTAACGGCCGTGCTGATCACTCATGCAAAGGGGTCTATGTTTAATTGTGTGCGATCTAGAAACCTTAATAGTAGGGCGGCCTAGGCCCCTTTGTTGGCTGTTTTGCCATATAAGAAGTCATAATGTAGGACATCCGATTGTGTATTGACGTAGGATAGATATATTGTGACAAACAGCTGTGTTGATTAAGACGTTGTTCTGACATGGTATGTCGTGCGATGAAATTGCGCTGTTTCTTTAGTGTTGGGGAGGCAAAACTCGGAAAGCACCCCGCAGAGAACCTGTGTCCATGCAGATTTTTTTTGTTGCTGTCTAGATTCACACTGTGCAGTTGGGTCTTGCGTTTTTTCGAGCCCTTTTTATATGTCGTTGAGATATGTAACTTTTATTTGGAACATATGTAACTGTGTTGTGTACTTAATAAATTACTAGAAGAATTATGTCTGTTTGCAGTGACACATTTTAACGCGGTTGTGTTACTAATGTAAATTTACGTTTAAGCATAAAACGAAGTAACAAAAGAACATTCAGTCCAAATCGGAATAAGTGGATGTGAATATGAATATTTACTTATTCCCAACAAGAAGGAATCAATGTCTCAGACGTTTGAAGTACATTTTTATAAAATGGGCTCCACGTATTCATTTATTTATTTATTCACTCATTCATAGGTCCATATGTATCTAATGAGAGAATTTTTGCTTTAGATTGCAGAACGAATTTAAATAATTTGTAAATGTAAAATAATTCGAAAATTATGTCTTTACAATGTTACTTCCTCCTTAAAATTCCTTATTTACAAATAGTAAAACTTCCCTTACAATGCTAAGTTTGTAATCACTATTATAATTGAGCAACACTGAAAAATTTATCTGAACAGTTTTAGTGGAAAAATATCAGCATAAATATTCCCTTCATATTACTCAGATTTCACGTGTTTCTATTTGTGTCATTTCCTCCACACGAAGTCCAGTCTAATGTTCGTAACCCTATAGCTTGTTGTAATTTAGTAGCGATACCTACTGAGGTACATGTGAGTGAACTTGTTATTTTCGAACTGCATGTCATTTCTCTTCACTTCAGACGCGAAGTTTGTATTATGATTCGGGCACCAGAACGCCGACTCGAAAGCCGGGATAATCTAGAGTAATTGAGGTCGCATTCACTGCCTGATAGACTGTTGGTGTTTTGCTGATAAATGATAATTCTTCTTCATAAAACGGCGCTTCTTCGTATTATGGTGCTTACAGATTTAGGCTTTCGCTGATTATGTTTTATGCTTAGGATTTCATGCCATGCGTCGCGCAAGTGCCAAGAACATATTGATTTCTAAAATCAAAACTTGTTTCTGCACTATTTTTATCTGCACGTGAACATACAGAGAACACAGTAAAAATTGGCATGGGTTATGTGTAGCTCGTGGCAGGAAGGCAGCCAGGGGTTGGAGGAGTATGGGCTAATTTAATTTTCCCCCACGTTGTACGTGCAAAGGGTGTGATGGATTTGTAAGGGGAACAAGAGGGTAACCTTGCGGGGTGAGGGTGGAGGAGGCCTAGTTGATATTCTGCGAGGAGCCTTAGCTGCCACGAAGACCATCTCCTTTCAGCCCGCAAGGAGAACATAGTCGCGAAGGACGGACAGACTTTGACGGTTGCTTCAAGTTGATTCAGCGTGCGGTAGTTGTGCCACTCTTCGTGTGTGCTGATGGTACCTCACACATGTTAGCGACCTAACGAAGAGGAAGTAACAGCAGGAGACAGAACGAGGAGCTTCGTAGCTTGAACTTTTCACGTAACGCTGTTACGGTTGTTAAATGGGGGAAGATGAGATGGGAGGCGCATGTAGCACGTTCGGGTCAGTACGTTCGTACAACTACGAGAGGAGAGAGTTCGACGCTTTGTATAATTTGGCGTCGTGTTGTGGGTGTACAGCCCTTGACTAAAGGTTGTAGCCTAATAAAACTAGTAGGCTTACATGGAACATTATTTGTACATCATACATTTGCAGCATGTTTCGGCAGCTGCTGCCATCGTGAGGATAATATCTTTGTAGAAGAAATGCACTTATTTTCAGATATTAGCCTTCAAATTAGGACATTATTAAGATTCTAAAGTAATATTTCTTAAAGGGCTGCACCATTTTCGTCACACTTACAATAGACCCGAATGGCTGGATTTTCTAATAAGGTAACAAAACGTCTTCGAGTTTATTAAAGAATATAATTTACCGAACAGCTGTGTTACCGTTAGATTTTAAAGAAACATGCTGCAAATTGTTCTTTGGTGTTTCGGCTGCAGAATAAAAGATAGCTGCAGATCATATCTTATCATTTCTACATTTACGTTTTGGTTTTGTGGTGTTCAGCGTAGACCTTGTCCGTCTGTCCGTATGTCGCATTTAGCGAACCGCTGTACCATTTTTAATGGAATTTCACACGAACTTCTTCCCACTGGGGCTATCCTTAGCTCTTAAATTTTAATTTCCTACACATTCTAATGAAAATACGGCAAACACGAAAGCCCATGCAGAAAAGCAGTAAACATAGTAATCAGTACGAGTCAGAATCACCGTATTTAGTGCTGTAAATGCAAATAACGTACTTGGGAAACGTTTGCCAACTGCACCTTCCCGTTCTTATTTTTATGCTGTTCTGTAGACTTTTCTACAATTGGCACAGCTTGGAACATTTTGTGTTTGGTTTTATCTTAGTAATCACATCGCAGTAACCATATCGAGAGAAGTAATTCAATGGCAAACCTGAAGATTGTGTTTAGTTTAATTGTAGTCAACCCGTTGTGTTTTTAATTATCAAAGAATATACAATTTTCAGTTAAACACAGAACCGAAATGAAATTTAAAGTTCCACAAAAACAAGCCAAACAAAAAGCATTAGAGCACTAATTTTATCATCAATTTCTCTAACAGGAATAGCAGCTTGTACGATCGTCACCAACATTAACTAAATGAAGGCCTTAAATATAAGCTAATAACTTTCAAAGCTCTAAATAAAGGGCTTTCTTTAGGCCTTGGTAAGTCCTTCAACTCACCCCTACAGAACTGCTTTCTATAATCACGAAATGAATACAAGGCTTTCTAAAGAAATAGTGGAAGAGAAACGTAAACGTTCCTAAATAGATTTACAGCCTATCGGCTAATTATTATTCTCAGCCACCCCACTAATTTTGTGTTTGACTGAAAATTGTATATTCTTTGTAATTAGGAGATAAAATGTAAGGCTGAAGTTGTCCCCGTACACGCCATGATATCATGTAAGGAGGAGTGCATGTATAAACCTCGCTCTTTCTTAACCTCAGAGATGAGTTTTTATTTAGAAGACATGAGTTTAAATTAAAGCACCCCTTTTCAGCTTTCCTGATTACGTGTATTTTTAGTGTCCGTGCATAAATTGAAATATCCTCGCTTGCGTCCAAATTGGCCTTTCATATTTTCCCAAGCCTGGGGCCGGTTGTCCTGCAGTCTAGAAGTGTCATTAAGTCAAACAGCAAATAAGAAAATAGACAACTCTGTGCGTGTGATCATCTATCGTTGCAATGGAAGGTATTTAAAACTATATTCAATATTATCGACGAATATGAAGTGCGTTGTCAGAGGCTTCGATGGTTCTGACTTGTGTTTAATTGGCGTCCTGTTCATTTCTCTACCGAGATAACAGACATTTTGAGGTGCTTTGTGGTTTTCCTTAGTTCCTCGGAGAAAGGTCAAGGACAGTTCCTTAAACTAGGTCACAGTCTTTCATTTCACGTCCTTTGCACCCCCCCTCCCCCCCTGTTCACTACCACACTGTCAATCACGATATACAGTCCGAGCAGGCGAGAGCGTATTTCAGTATAAGGGGCATTTAATGACAGTTTTGGGATCAGATTCAGGAACCTGAATGGAGAAACCGGAAATCAGTCAGCCCTTTGAGAGGCAGTCATCTGAACACGGTAGTAAAACTAATTTGTAAGAAGCAATACAGGCTTTAATAAATTTACATCATCTTTAATAAATTTACTTCATCTGGTACTCAAAGTCTAACGTGTAAGGACGTGTTTTGCTTTTCTATAAGACAAGCCTTATTCCTGATACAGAAAAATTAATTTAACATGTAAACACGAGTGAAGAAAACATAATAAGGTAATTACTGTTGACGATATAATTACTAAATTTTTATCTTCTTTCGAAACATGATTACTATCTGCTTTGAGTTCTGTTATTAAGAATTTAATTGAGCAGTAGAATCTTCAGTCGTCTTTGAAAATTGCATACTGAATATTCGTGTACCTTCGATCAGCGTGCTGAGGCTTGCTATGAAAGTAGAAAAACGAAATACAACCATTTTGTCACGAAATTATCGAAGAGTCCTCTATGTATTGTCAGAAGATCGTGCTGAATAATGAAGGGAAATGATCTTGAATACTTCGTAGAATATTTCTGAATTAATAGGAGATTATTCTTAGTAAATGTTCTACTTCAGAACACACACAGTTACTAAAACCCGGGGATCTAAAACCCATAAATATCTGTTGTTATGTTTTTGCGGTATTATGAGTCCTTTTCGCGATATGTTTATGTCTGATGAAATGTAAGTCATGGGCCTGCAACAGATGATAGAAAGGTTTACACAACAATAAATTCGTGTGGATTGTGACATACTGTTTGTCAGAAACACTGAGTTGAATAACTTATGTGACCAGTTCAGTTTTAAATTAGTTGATACCAGCTGAGTCTCGCATAGTCAGTTGCTAGCTACATTTCAATTAGTGACTGTACCAGTACATTGTTTAGTAGTTACAATGATTTCCACTCCAATGTAGTACTGTAAATAATGTGTTCTGTTTTGAATAGGGTGATTCAACTGGAACTGAATGGTGATTGATTTTTAATGGATGCCTGTGTTAACTTCTATTTAGTATAGTCTTATCATTGTATTGTTTAATTCAAAGTAGATCTTTGATTTGAAGTCAATGTATAGTGTTTTTAAACATAGTATATAGAACGTTCTGTATGTAATTACTAGGAACAGGGACCAGTTTAAACCTCTGTAGGTTAATAGTTTCATTGCTTTTAAATATACATAGGAGTTATATTGTTGGTATTTTGAAAGTAAATGACCTCAGGGTGATTAAATGAAGGGTAGTAGAGGCTAAATTCTAGAAACTTGAGATGCCAGGCTTTTATAGGCCGTGATGCACCTTCAGGATTTATAGAAATGACAGGTTTCATTTACTTCAGTGACCGTCAACGTCAAATAGGGAATATCGTGGTGTTAGACATGCAGATTTAATAAAAACCGTGGACTTTAACTACTTAAATGTTAATAAACCTCCCTACGAAAACACTTTGCTTTTAACACCTTTATGTGTGATAGAAAAAAGACAGGATTTGTGATAATTTAAATGACGGTCAACATGGTAGTGAAGAATAACGTGATGTTAAGTTCGCACAACCCTGGGCCATCCAGTTGTCAAGAAAAGTAAGATTCATTGCACGTATGGCTTGTATGAGAGAAATAAAGATGCGTTTACAGTGCTGGTTAAGAGACCAAATCTGAGACATTGGATGCAAACATTTTCCAAAAAAGGAAGGTGTCACCTCAACATTCTGGGCTCCAGACGAGTTACCGGCGAAGGAAGTTTCATGCTGCGAATTCACAGATACTAGGCGCCACAGTAAAACATTTAGCAGCGTGGGTGACCTGGGGCACGTGATTTGTGCACCCCTGTCTTACTTTGTTACATCTTGATAGAACAGTTGTTGAAGATGGGTAATCTGATGCTATCTAGTTCAGAGTAGGGTAAAATGGATGTCATATTTTTTATCGTGAGGGTGCATTTTCAAGTTCATAAAACACGGCTGTATGTAACCGTGAATTAGGCTCTAATAGTATGGCGGCAGTTATTGTTTAACACATGAAAAACGCCGTTGCATAATTAGGAAATGAATTTGGGGTACATGTGGACTTAGAAATGCGTATGTCGATACAGTAGACCCAGACGCGTATAAAAGGCAGATCAGTGCTTTAGACGTGTCCAGTTACAGCTATGTACTTCGCAAAGTACACATTTCTGTAACGCACAGAATTGTATAAAATTATCACCACGTCGGAATTCTGTCTTCCATTCATTCTGGAATAAAATAAACGCATTACTGTAAAATGTATTCAGCGGATCTCGAGGTGTGATTGTCCACAGCCCTGCAGTATGTTAAAAGGATTTAGTCCTTCTGTTTGTGCGTGTAGAATAAGTGGTGCATCGCTGAAAGAATCTCCATAAAATTTTATGTAAAGAGTGTTTAATACCATTTTCTGAGCAAGTAATCTTTTTATACAGGTAGGATGATTTTCGCAGCCACTTGATATGAACTCATGCATCGGTTACTGCGCGCGTCGTAAGTCCTTCTTGCTGAACGGTTGAAAGTAGGTTGCAGAGGAAAATGAATCAACGAAGTAGTTCCAGCCAAATTTCATGTTTGTGTAAACGTGCATCTCTGATACAATAGTATAAACAACCAACTAGATGCAACAATAACAATTTATTGGTAATTGCTATCAGCTCAACATGTTTCGGGCGATAATTTCGCCCATCCTCAGGAGCACTAGACTGTGTTTACATTTTGTGGTATAATGCACCGAAGAAGCCTGCTGGTGACTAGGTAACCAGCAGGCAGCTTCTTCGGTGAGTGCGTAAAATTTTACGGAAATATTGAATAATCACCAAGTGGTCCTTACAACACAAAGTTTACCAAAGCACCTTGTTGGTGATAATGTTTAAATGAAGCTATTTTATGGATTTATTACTGTCTATATTTAACTAAAAAAAACAGGGCTAGCTGATAAGTCCTTAGCCCGACCAGGAAAGAAACAAGCTACATTCCCCGCATTTTATGGAACTTGGAGGTTCATTACCACATTCACAAGAGTCCACCACCTGTCCCTACCCTAGCCAGATCAATCCATTCCTCTGCCCATCACACTTTTGACAGACGCAGCTTTTTTCCTTCATCGTCGGGCTAAGGACTTATCAGCACTCCGATATAATTGGGCATCATGCCACAACCTTTAGGCATTCTCAGATATAATTTAAACTTCGTTTTGTTGGGCAACTAAACAGAAGTGACGCTTTCTGTCGGCCTGTGTTTTCAAATTTTATGTATTCAGCGACCATAAATATTCTTGCAAACACAAACAACGATAAAAGCTGTGTCTCGTTGTTGATAACATTTAAATGACACTATTTACATCAGGCTTTATGGGATTACAGTCTTACAACTGTTGGTATTTAATTAAAATAATAATAATTGCACGTAATGCAAAAGCCGTTAATTAAATTAAATTAAACAAAAAAGGGACGAAAGTTCCTGAGTTGTTATGCTGTGTGTACTTTTCCACTTTGTTCCTTCTTTTATCAGAAAAATCCTTTTGTCTTGGAAAATAAAGCCCTTCTTCTCCCAGGAGCAAGATTTACCATTGTTCTACTAAGAAGAAGAAGAATTCTGTATAAGACGTTACACAGGAAAAAAGGACTAGTCACTTTTGTGTACGACCTGAACTGTAACTTGGAAGCATAGAGTACTGAAGGAAAGTCAAGAAATCTCTGACTAGGACTTTACTTTATTGCGCCTGCGTAGGCTGTTGTACCGCATTACAAACGGACATCTTCACAAGCAGATCTGCGAGTTTCTTGCACGCGCTTACGTTAGCGTGTATTCGTAGAAGTTCAGTTCATCCTGTCTGTACGACTGGTCGATTATTTATACGCCAATGATGTATGACATTTGTATTTGTTGATGAGTTGTATGAAGAATTGAGGAAATAGGCCTAGGTATTTCTGAGTATGCAGTACGTCTGTAATATAATGGATTTTTTTTTTATTGGAAAGGACGCAGAAAAATCGGCCATAATCCGCGGGTGTCGGTGAGAATATATGTCTACATTTCTTATAATTTCGTGAGTATAAATGTACAGTTACTGAAACGGTATCAGGGAAATTCGTCGCGGAGCGATCTGCAGCTGTGTCCACCACTGCAGAAAAATGTTGGCGGTCGCATATTTGAAGATGTCCGCGAGTTGGAGGCATTTGTGACACTGTGGCTGGTAACAAAAGACAAGGACGTCTGTCAGCAGGGAATAAAAAATGTGGTCCTACGAAATGAAAAATGCCTTAGTTGTGGCCGGGACTTGAGAATAGCAGTACAGAGAAATATGACCTGCTTTTTAGTATAGATGGAAACAAAGAGTGTGGGAAATGTGTCTTCTAAACTCATTTTCTGACCGACCTTCCTACTGACTAGACTACGCCTTTCTTTCCCCCGAGTAAATTCAGACGGTCACGACTTACGTCACTCAGGGTCACTGATCTGTGATTCGAGACGTTAACCTGAGACCTTTAGAAGAATAAAATTTGAACCTGATGTTCCGCAAGTGACCTGTATGAACTGCTAACAGTAAGGAAATACTGTCATAGTTAATTCAGTCCTTTTAAGATTCTCTTGCAGAAATGCGGTATTATGTTGGGCCGTCCCCTAACTGAGGCTAACATTCGCCGGTCTCTCACCGTGGAGTCCTGGACTCAATTCCAGATCGGGCCATGTGTGATTTGTGGTGAACACTTTGACATTGGAACCGGTTTTTGTCGGAGTACTTCGATTTTCCCATCTCATTATCAATCCAACAATGCACAATGCAGAAAATCTACAGGTGTGCTTGAGCATTACAGGTAGCAGTTTTCAGGTACGGAAAAGAGTTTTATTTGTTAAATTATGCTATATTTTTCAGACTTTTGTTGGGTTTCGTCTGTATGTTTTAAGACCAGAATGGATTCGTGGCCAAGGAAATTCTGGGGACGCTGGTCTACAGCATTATCGTGACAACAGCCTACACCGAAGATAGGAGTGTGTCGCTCGAAGAGGTTGGGGGAATACAAATTGTCGTTAAAAAGGAGAAGACTTTTTGCATTTAAGTGGGTGTAGGGGAAGCCATTACAGGAAAGCTAGCTAAATATTGCTCGTTTTATGCTGTTTGTAGTTTTCTGCACCCCGCCCTCCCCCTCCTCCAGACTAATTATTATTAGCTATTACACACGTAAACAAAGTTTGAGACATACCGGTTTAAATATAGGCGTAATGGTACTTGAATAATTCTGCATGTATGTTTTGCAAAAAGAATGCATTTGAATGTAGATAACAGCCATCGAAGCACTACATGGCGTAGTCTGTATGCTTGTAGTGACTAGACCACGTGCTGGACGACGGAAGGCCGCCACGGGCAACAGTCTTGTCTTCTCCAAACAGTCCAAACTGGCTCTACCGCACACCGAACCTCTACTTGTACACGTTTCAGGGGCTGTTGCTCGGGCAGCAGAGTGGCGGGAGCATGAAGCTAACCACTCACCTCCGTCAAGTACCGAGGCTACCCAAGCGTGCCTTCATGACACGCACAGGCACGTTACCTTCAGGTTTACGTCGTGTCCATCAAATATGATGCTGCGACGCTGTCACACCCACGGTAACCTGCCGCAGCTGTAGCTCGCAAGGCAACCATAAGGCTAAATATCTCCCACTCTCTCAAAACGTGCCCGGGCGGACAAAAGATTTGGTTGAATTCCATTTCATCTCTATTTAGGGTTCAGAGTTAGCTTGTACGAGTATTGAGTGTTTCCGAGGGTTTGGTTTATGCCCAAATTTTTAAATTTATTTATATTTCGGGTTCAGGGTTAGCTTAAAACGTGCCCGGGCGGACATTCTCGGCGTGGTTCTTAAGCACAGGGAAACGATAATCTTATAAGAAAAAATTCGTTCATGTTTGCTTGGAGCAGACGATCCGAACAGTTGGACAAAGATTTGGTTCAATTCCATTTCATCTCTATTTAGGGTTCAGGGTTAGCTTGTATTGAGTGTTTCTGAGGGTTTGGTTTATGCCCACATTTTTTAATTGATGTAGTTTAAAAGCGCGCATCTCTTTATTTTAAGTTGTAACTAAAATTGTCATAAATATGAGAATAATTTTTTAAACTAAAATAGTAAAAGAGCTTAATGTTGGTCCATTTAAAAATAATTGGATTTAATTCAGTTTATTTACTTGCACGCCGAACATCGTAGAGCCAGTTAGCAGCGCAACGCCCCTGCCGCTTTACCTCTGGGAAAGGGATCCGATGCCCATTGTACGGTAGGCTGCGTGGGCTTGGGTGCCGTACCGGACGGGTGCGGAAAACCTGGACCCACTGTCCAGTCCGTAAGCTTGTCGCTGTACTGACTACGTTATCCCGGCCGCCTGATGACACAATAGGCTTAATAATTCGTTGCTTCTCGTATAAGACGTAGACGTCTTTGCCCGGCTGAGCTACTGTCAGATTCAAAAGACAAATTCTGTTTTATGAAGTAATTGCTAATACCTACAACATGAGCAACAAACCGTCTTGACAACATGGGAATTTTTATAATTAAGAGGTTTATAATAATGAGATTATACCCCGGCTGATCAACAGAAGTAAGAATGGATGGGGGCGACATGTAGCATGAAAGATTATCAGCTAACTTAACACGAAGTTTAGACCTGGGATCCTCAAAGGCAGTGGCTGTACATAAAACGTAAAATTACGAGTGGGCCTAAATGTATCTTATAAGAAGAGAGTGTCAAGGACCTATATCAACTGGACTGAACTGGCTCAAAAATTTTATAGCGAGTACCTTTTGTGAGTAATGTAATTTGTCGTGGACTACATAAAAGCGGAAACATTCTTATCTAATAATATAAACAACCAATTAGATGCAACAATAACAATTTTTTGATGATTTCAATCAGCTCAACATGTTTCGGGCGAAATTATCGCCCGAAACATGTTGAGCTGATTGAAATCATCAATAAATTGTTATTGTTGCATCTAGTTGGTTGTTTATATTATTTTATCAGTGATGCACGGTCATACAAATACCAAATTTCCCGGCCAGTTGAGCGGTTGTCTATTGTAGGCCCATTTTGTACCGCCCATGAAGTCCATGCAGGAATTGCCTTCTTTGGCACGAAGTATGAACTTTGAGAATCTTTCTGTAGTGCAGTTCGACAGTCTGTCGTCTTCACAATTCAGCAGAAATTACTTATAGCAGAAAACATAATTGTAATAACTCACGAAGGAGCCAATTCTGAGCTGCTTATTTGCCAAAATGCAGTAAATCTCGTGACACAAACACAAACATTAACACTAACATATCTTTATCACCATCAACTTTATTAGCAGCACTTTCTCCAAAACAACCTTCCCGCTCTCTTCCCTTCTATCCTTTTAAAACTTACAACATTACTTAAACTTTTCAAGTTTGTTATGTACCAGTTACTCCTCTTCACCCCAGGGATTTCCCCAAACCCCTTCCAGAAAGTGAACGGTTTTGTAAGCACTTCCTAATTCACTGGAAACTCGAGAGATTTGAGCTGCACACACACACACACACACACACACACACACACACACACACATGGAGCATCTTTCTACCACTCTACGGTATTCGTAACCATCACTGCACTATTTCGCCCTATTTAATTCAGTGAATGGTATCCAACCAGCCGCTCTGAAGGTTATGTACCCCAGCCAGAAGTCTTTAACTGCGAGTCTTCCAAGGGTTGTTAACTTTATGTCTCTAGATGTTCTCCAGTCCACTTGGCGAATATCCAGAACCACAGTACTTCGTACAGTCAACTAGAACAGTAAAATACGGAGCATGGTCGTGTTCTGCGCAGCTGTTTTATTTTTCGGTGTCGATCAAGGAGGGGGGGTCATGCCCAATATAATGTCAGGTTCTATGTTACACCTCACTTCTAATCGTAGGGAATCCTACGCAGTGATTATCAGTTGGTGGTTTGCGGTCTGCCACAAGACCGGAAATTACATTAAGCTCTATATAAACTGTATATACTGTATATACCCGTATGCACAAAACGTAAAGATGTCCGCCTGCACGCCATGAAGCCAAGAGTGAAAATGGCGGTATAGCTCCACTCATACTTAACGTCGGGGCTAGTTGAAGGTGAGTAGTCAGCTTTGTTCTTCAGTCGCTTTTTACCCGGCAAAAAGCCCCCGGTGCTGGGTGGCCTCAAGAGCCAGAGAAATGCATGTTATTCCTTCGTTCGAAATCGAACTACGATTTCTCAGATGTTTGTTTCGTAGCCTGGTTACATTACTGCGCTATCCGAGTGTACTCGTATATTGCCATAGGCCGAAAGATTACCGTTCTTTAATTATCAGATTTTTGGGTTCTTCTATGATTTAAAGGACATAATAATTTGTTAAAAAGTACATTACCGACTGATTGCACCGTTGTGTAATGTACAAACATTTGTACATTTGTAGTAATTTGTGTCTCCTGTACAAATTATTTCCCGTCCTTTATTTGTTAATTTCGGAATAATGGTAGCAAGGGGGCACAAAGTTATGGGTGTCGTCGGTTTTTATCTGCAGACTCTTCAGAAGATTGCCGAACAAAATATTTAGTACACATTCTTGCCTCATTTTAATTGTGTGTTCACGTTGGCTGTACCACATAAATTTGGTAGTTGTTGCATTTTGAATAAGCGTGTCTAGACATTCTCTTCCACACATTAACACGTCTTCCTCTTCTTCCCCCTCGATTTCCTCTTCCTCTTAGATGGCACTACAGTTCATTGCGGACCTAACTCAAGGGATCTCAAATCTTTCATCTGGCATACCACTCAATGTAATTTAACAATTTTGTTGTATTACACATATTTTTTATTTGAATTAAAAAGCTAAAATTTGGACAACTAACTGACAGCGGAAATAAACTGTATAATGTTGCGTGTTAACAAGTTTATGTGGCTTACGTTTTATGTTTATTTTTATTAAATTTTTATACCTTTGTATATTTTGTATTTTTATTAAGGCCGTGTTCCCAGAAAGCAAAGGTTGCTTACCATTAGTGGTACGCGTGCCACAGTTTGAGAAACCGTAGATTGCCACGTTCAGTCCTTTCAGTAATAATTATATTTGAACCGTACAGAAGGAGTAATGTCGTTTATATATCCCGTGTTTTGTCACAACGTACATTGTGGGATAATACGAAATGCATTGGAAGAAATGCGTTGGAGGACTGGGAGGATGGAAATTGGCTGATTTCGCTCCGAATAGAATGAGGAATTTCTTTACTAGCTGAGCGGCTGTTAGGTTCTCAACAAGATTATGCTACATAAAATTAGTTGTATCCTCTGCTAACAATAATATTGTATACAATTTATAAGCTATATATATTACTGTGATTCGATGTTAAACAATGTCAAGTTCATGCAGTGCCCAAATTGTGGACAGATAATCCAGAAAATTAAATTCACACAGGAAAAAATTTATCAAAAGCCGATAATTGGTTTACAAGTGTATCATATTGATGGTTAGACAGAGAGTTATGGTCTCCCCCATTGCATATTTAATTCGTGAATTTTCAACAAAATAAATGTCAGTATAACGAAGTTGCGAGAGACATCATGCGGAGAGTGAGCTGCCTGGAGATGCTCTTAAGCGTGGAAAGACAAATGTCTGTTTACGGACACATTCAGTGTCATTTTTTGTCCGCGTAGGCAATTTAGCGCCAATTGAGAGGACGATAAGACATGAGAAAATGGGAAGTATGTGAAAAGGAATGACCGTTTCTTGTTCCGTGGTTTGGTGGAAGGGCCTCAGTATTTCCGCGTAATATCTCTATGTCTTGGGGCAGTTTCAAACTTTGAAGTTCGAAATTTGGAATTATTAATGACAGCAGTTTTATGTGGACTGAACATGAAGTGACAAACAAACTAATAACCAAGGGTTGTTTGACCATGCATCTTCAACATGAAATAACGTGAAATGCCAACTTGATGAAACAATGTAATTTATTGGAATTTCTTTAGCTCGACATGTTTCGAGCGCATACGCCCATCATCAGAAGCACTGCACTCCTGCAACTCAATATCTAATGCTCCTGATGATGGGCGTATGTGCTCGAAACATGTCGAGCCAAAGAAACTTCAGTAAATTACATTGTTGCATCAAGATGGCATTTCACTTTATTTCAAACTAATAACCATAGGCATGGAGAGTGTCTTCGGTGTTCCTTTGTAATAGCAGGTTTTCGTTGCTGGAAATAGCAAACCAAGGCAAGAACGACAAGCGTTATGTAACTATAACAAGTATTGACGAACATGTCTCCTCACTATATTGATTGGGTGGTAATTGAAAATGTAAGCGATGCCAACTGCTCATCACGTGGTTATGTAAGAAACAGTCGACACAGCTAAGTTGTAAGTGTTTACTAAAGCGCAATGTTTCGACCTTTTAGGTCACAGTCAGTCTAAACCTAAAAATATGTAGTGGAAGACATGCAAGAGAAATGCATAAAATGCCCTAGTTGTTAGATATTGAGATCTCAAGGTTTACAAACCGATACTCATGTTTACATTGTACGTGTGGTGAAAATAGTAGTTGAAATAGTAAAAATAGGAAGGGCTGTTTTAAAAATGATGTTGACGGTTGGTGATGTAGATGGTACGACCTGTTCTTTCCGCAGTATATGGATTTTTGGTATAGGAGATCGTTCTTGGTGGGCTGGGCTAAGCGGTCGTGAAGAGTCCAACAAGCAAGGGAATTTTGTATTTTTCTTTTATATTACATATGTTAGCCTGATGATGACCTAAAAGTTCGAAATATGTCGCTTTATTAAATGCTTAAAACTTAGTTGCATCGACTATTTCTTAGTTTCCTCCGAACCAAGTGCTCCACAAAGTGCGATGTAGTGCTTCCTCCTTCAACTTCTAGTATCTTCTAGTTTCTTTTAGGTTATCCACTAGCTTCCTACATCTTCTTCCTCGTCTTCTCCTCCCTTCTATCTTTTCTTTAGTAATGTGTTTCAGTAGGCAGATCCTACACAATATGTGGCCAATTCCATTAGCCTTCTTTTCTTTAATTTTATGTAGAATGTCCTTTTCCACCTTAGCCATATGTAATATTTCATTTTTCACACGATCATTCCAACTGATCTTTTCCACCCTGCTCTAACACTACATGTCAAAAATGTCAAGGTATTTATGGTCTACTTTCCGATGTGTCCAGTTTTCAGCAACACACAAAGCCGTGCCCCAAACGTAACATTTCCCTAGTTTATTCCTTAAATTTAAAGTCGAATTTGCTGGCGAAAAAAGCCTTTTTGTTTTTGAATGCTGTTTTTGTCATGGCAATCTTGGATTTAGTTCCATGATGCCAAATAATTGTACAGATTTAAATGTGGAGGAAAATAATAATAAAATTGTGACGTAAGAAGGTTGTGTATTTATTAATTATTTATTTATTTAGCTGACCGTACAGCATCTCAGTTTATTCGGCATCTAACAGCAGGGTAATTACTGAATAATAATTTGGAAAAGTTGTGGAAGGGAGCTGTTATGTAACTCGGCATCCCTTTGGAGGGACTTAGGAAAACCACCAAAAACCTCAGTCCATTTAACCGGGCCCCACGCCGAGTTGGGAAAAAGAGTACTCCCGAACACGAAGTAGGGATGCTGCCAACTATTATGAGACGTTCGGTTTCATCATATCTTTTGACCTCCATCTTAACTGAGTTCAGTCTATGACGTTCCTTCTGTGACTTGCATTTTTGTGCTGCGTTTAACCGTATTTTGTTCTTCGATACGTCCCGTGTTTATCCCCTCCTCGTTGTGCTTTGTCTTTTGTATTTCTCGTTTGTGTTTGGTTTTTCTTTCACTCGTACCTTTCTTTGGACATGTCACCATATTTAGAAAAACCTGCGCGTGAGATCGTTCCGAGCGGCGCCTTGTGCCGGAACCAAAACGAGTATTTGTTGTGTTGGCAGCCATTCAGCCTTGTACAGTACGTCAAGAGACTATCGTACTTCGAAGAATTTCTTTTATCAAATTCTGGTGCAGATATTTTGGTTTATAATGTGATTCTAGAAATATGAACTAGTGCACACACTCTCACGAATCTTTTGTAAGCAGACTAGGTTGTGTAAATATTGTAAAGCAGATAATGTGAGAATTCAGACAAAGTAATAAAGTGGCGTGTAAATATTTTGCCTCAGATCCTCTTCCTGTTCTTTCGCCTATGCTTTAGTTATTTTAATTCTACAAATATTTATTTTTAAAAATTTCCTACCATTAAAACTGTCTATTAAGTTACGCTCATAATCTTTCTCCTGAAGTTATTGCAAGTATCTTGGTGTAATCAATAGTTTCATCAAGTATGGTTCCAAGAAACAGTTGTTTGTATCAATTTTTATAAAGATTCGTCGATAGGGCAAAAGCCTAGTATAATGGAGGCGACGTGTACAGGTGTACGCTGGCAACTACAGTCTTTCATCTATTTACATCTTTCGTTTTAATTTTCTTGCTTTATACAGGAATATTTCTTTATAAAATTGGAGAAATAGACTAGAGATTGGACAGATTTATTAGGCCTATCAAACTTCTTTTTTCGTCCATATTTAAACCCTCGTGGACGAAACCCCTTTGGTGCATCGTTGCAATAGATGAAATGGTTTGTAAGTGTGATAAATAACACCAGTTCATGCAGTGGTAGTGAGATCTAATTATTGAAACTTAAGGGTTGTTTGACAGTGCATCTTCCTCATGAAATAAAGGGAAATGCCAACTTGATGAAACTGGGTAATTTTATTGATGTATTCTTAGTTCGACATGTTTCGGGTACATACGCTCATCATCAGGAGCATTAGATGTTGAGTTGCAGCATATGGTTTTCTGCACTGAGTTTTTGGATGGGTGGTGGTCTTGAGAGCCGCTGCGTAGGTCGTGTTTACGGTGCGGATGGTGTCGTGCGAGTCGCACGGCACCATCCACAACGTACACACGACCTACGCAGCGGCTCTCAAGACCACCACCCATCCAAAAACTCGGTGCAGAAAACCATATGCTGCAACTCAACATCTAATGTTCCTGATGATGGGCGTATGTACCCGAAATATGTCGAGCTAAGAATACTTACTTACTCCATGCTGTAGGGTCCTTCTTGAGAAGCTATCTGGTTTGCAGCTAGTCAAGAAATTCGTCGCATTTCATGGAACCCGAAGGTTCATTACCGCACTCACAAGTATCCGCCACCTATCTCTATCCTGGGCCAGCCCAATCCAGTCCATATACCCACATCCTACCTCCTGGAGATCCATTCTAATATTATTCACCCATCTGCGCCTAGGCCTCCCCAGTGGTCTCTTTCCCTCCGGCTTCCCCACCAAGACCCTATACGTGCACCCCTCTCTCCTCACCCATACG
>Ga0123354_10005928_pt1 | contig 17971 bp, 12 predicted proteins | sample TergutLab28metaG_2_FD_97872 | JGI IMG/M metagenome (GOLD analysis project Ga0123354, IMG submission 97872) | Labiotermes labralis P4 segment gut microbial communities from Petit-Saut dam, French Guiana - Lab288 P4 | ecosystem: Host-associated > Arthropoda: Insects > Digestive system > Gut ...
ATGTCAAGGCTTCGGTGGTTTTTTTCCTCCCGTCGTCCCCTCCCCCCCTCCCCCCACCTTTCGAAAAAAAACAAGCCCCCAGGGAGGAGGGGGGGGGGGGGGGGGGGGGGGGGGGGGGGGGGGGGGGAGCACAGATCTGTGTGAAAGAACAGCTCTGAACACATTGAACAGTGAAAGGTCTTCCCGGCACATACAGACATTAATTTTCATTCGCAGACATGAAAGCGATTATATCATCCTGTTGCCTTCGATCGATTTCTCAATGTAATTTCCTATCCTTTTACATTGGCATTCGATCTAACCGTAAGCGAACCAATGGCAAGCGTGCTGTAAGTGGCTCACGAGATCGTTCATACCCTTTGCTTTTATTCACTGCAGAGCGCAAAGTTCATATGAGCTTCGCGTCGGGTTGAATTAAATAGAGAGGCAACTTTCACTTTTCCTCTCTCATTATTACATGCAGATCGTCAATTATGAAGCTACCGTCTTATATGTTTTAATACATAATACATATGTAACATAAAATATATATTTTGCTCTTACGTGCACTGTATCTGTCTGTGTTGTGGCGTGAAAAGTCTGTATATCGAATCTTTAATTATCCGAATTTTAAAACTGGTCTAGGCGAAGCCGGGAGGTAAAGAATTGTACTGTGTTGTTTGTAGGGCAGGTATTCGTGTTTTGTAAGGGTCTGTCGTGTCACAATAATTACAATGACCATAATAATAGTGCAGAGCTGTAAGTGGGGCTTGTTTTCACACCTGCAGGAAGAGGAGACAAAAATAGGATATGACCTGAAGGAGCCATAACTAGAAGAACAGAAGTTAAGGACAAGAAGATTACAGAGAAGAGGGAGCAATCTCGCCCTCAAGTAGCAGATCCTACAGTCTGCAAGTGATCCAGCTGCCGAACGTGCGTCGTCAGGTTATCGTAGCAGTGCTGCTGATGATTCAGGTGGGACGTGACGCCGTGTTGGTGAATAAATTGTACCGGACGTTTCGAAAGCAAGACGTATTGTTGTTAAGGTTGTGTGTGTGTGTGTGTGCGCGCGTGCGGGTTTATGTGTGTTTTGTGTGCGTGAGAGCATATGCACAGAGATTATGTTGATATTTTTGTTCATATTACGTAAACTTTATTGTACGCATACGGACATATTAATGCAAATACTTGTGTATCTGCATTACGGTTCGTGAGAAATTCAACAGATTAGCAACGATAATTGGACACATCGACGAGCTTCGTGATCTGCATTCCTCTTCCCAAACGCTATTCGGGTGATCAGATCACAAGAAATATTAGATGGGCTGAACACGCGGCACGTATGGGGGGAGTGGGGAGGTGCATACAGAGTTCTGGTGGGGAAACGTGGGGAGAAAAGAGACCACTTGGAAGACCCGGACGTAGATGGGAGGATAATATTAAGATAGGTCTTCGAGAAGTAACGTGGAGCATGGACTGGACTGATCTGGCTGAGAATATATACGGATGGCGGTTGTTTGTGAATTCGGTTGTGAGCATTCGGGTTGCATAAAATGCGGAGAATTTCTTGGCTAGCTGAAGACCTGTTAGCTTCTTAACAAAGACTGTACTCCATGGAGTTAGTTACAATAAAATACTTGTCCTTTAATAAATACCAAGATATACCGTGTGTTTGTGTGTGTGTGTGTGTGTGTGTGTGTGTGAGTGTGTGTGTGTGTGTGTGTGTGTGTGTGTGTGTGTGTGTGTGTGTGTGTGTGTGTGTGAGTGTGTGTGTGTGTGTGTTGATCTATAGCACCAAAACTTCCATTGATAAAAAGACATAAATTATTTTTTAACAGAGAAAGTGCACTTATTAACAGCGCTAAATTGTAGCATGAGTTACTGATGTTAATGAGCGAGAAATTCGGACCTAGTTAAATGCCTAAAAACATTAACTGATTGCTATTCATAACGGGTTGTTTTCAAGGTAAAGGTAAAAGTTCACCCTCTGGGCCACGAAGGCCCAGAGGGGAAGTAGAAGTATAGATGTACTCTTTCTTTAACCTCGGCGCTGTGTGGGGTGAGTGGTCAGCGTCACGACCCGGCCGCTTTACTCCCCGGCAAAGACCCGGTACTCACTGTTTAGGAGACTGGGTGGGCCCCAGGGCCAGTTTGGACGCATGTGGAAAATATTGCTTACACCGGGATTCGATCGCCGGTCCGTCCGACCCGTAGCGAGTCTCTGTACCGATTCAGCTATCCCTTTCTCTTGAAGACAGGAGCGTAATGTCAAAATTTTAAAAATAATTCTTTAAATAATAAACACTTTTTTCTAAAACAAAATAAAAGACATTCCACACAGAAAAGACACAAAGACCATTTCAGCTCGTGGAGATGATTAGTGCTAAATTAAGAACCAAAGCAGTCAAGGAACAGAAGAAAATTACTAACATATCTTGTAAATCCAGCGACAATTACAACCAAAGAGTGAGAAGGAAATTCCGCTTTTTTCCACAAAATCACACGGTCCATGTTTATCGACTATTAATAAGTTGAGAAGAACAAAAACTTGATTTCAGAAGGCATTATGAGTTACATCATAACTACAACGTAACTGCCAATCATACTGACCGTTCTATAGTCTGTTGGAACCAATATTTATGTGCGTGCGAATTTCTCTGTTTTGTAATATCCTGTTATCCTGTGCAGATACAGGACTTGCTATGGTCTGGCAACCCAGTCCAGGAGTCCTATCGAGTGTCTATATCTACGCTATTTTTTACATAAATCTAAATCGGCATAGGCCTAAGGGCAAAGAAAACCAGTACTTTATCGCTGTTGACTGCTCCACAGCGCAGACGGGCGTAGCTTAAAGTGAAGAAATGTAAACAGCCTCGCGGTGTGTCCCTGCCCTTTTTTGGTAGAATAAGGAGAAAATGACTAAGACGAAATTTAGATATACTTAAGACCCATACTGATTACTACATGTACAATATTGTATATGCTTCGGCACAAAACGAAATTTAGATGGCTATTAGCTTTCTTGTGACCTACGTGTTTTTACATTAGCCTATAGCCTGAAGAATTAAAAGGTTAACGCATTTTCTATAGCCATGTAAGGTCTATCGCAATACAAAGCTTCAGACTGCTATAGTCATTGACAGTAGTGTGACCGGCAATGTATGGTTTGTTAGTGGTCAATTTGGCATTATTTTTGGTAAAGGAAATTAGACCCTGTACACGCCATAAAGGCAAAACAGAAGGCTGCACATATAGATTCGCACATTCTTAACTCTGGCACTGGATATGAATGGTAGATTCAGTTTCTGGCCGCTTTGCCACTGGGGAAAATCCCGTTATACTGAAATAGGAGGTTGACTGCGAGCCAGAGGCCACTCTCGATGCTTTGGAGCCGAGGTAATCTCTTGTTCCTACGGGAAATCAAACCAAGATTCCTGGGTCGTCCAGCCCGTAGCTTCGTCCTTATCCATCACATTAACCTGGCTCATTATTTGTGTTAACATGTTGTAAGGTAGGACCATTTCTATCTTCGTTGACCTTGGAGAAAGTTAAATTCTATCGTTCACTTAGTCAATCAGTCACACCAAGTGCATTACACTCATATATTAAGTGGGTGCAAGTGACTTCATAGATTGTACAGCTCATCTGGTATTTTTAGAAAGTGAAATGTAGGTGACTACAAAGAGCTGGGTTTGTAGCTAGGATGTGATAGGATTTGAGTGCGTACGGAATTTTGGAAGTGAAAATTCTGAGAAAGCGGCGTATTGGACGACTGCAAAGATTCAGGGAAAGTAATACTATGATTGATCTTACAGTTCAGAGTTGCGATGATAGGCTTACAACAAGCACGGTAATACTTCAGTGTTCTCCGTTGCTCAAGGCAAATGAATTGTATCGGTGTCGTGTGGAGGTAATTCTCCATGCGTACGGAACTCTCGCTGACGAAGTTACCAAGTCGAATTTCGGATTTGTTTAAGCGTATTCGTCAGTGTACTACAGACGATTACGGGACCGTTCCTTGAAACAGAGCGCTGCTTTCTTCCAGTCCTTTTCTGTTTACCATTTATGATCACCTTTTATCTTCGTGGAGGCAAAGAACGCTATAGTTCAAAAGAGTGTCTTTGAATCAGTTATGTGTTTTACCTATTGCCATACATACTAAAACATTTTTCTTTTTTGTGCCTTACTTTAAAAAATATAACCTAACTTTTTAGCTTATATTTAAAAATTAATTTAAGCAAAATGTATAACTTGGAGATGATATGTTGCTGGCTGTTTGGGTTTAATGATCATGTAACAGAACTACGATAATCTTCGTAGTTGCACCGTGCATGCTGATAGTATTAAGCCATTTATTTGTCCAACAAGTGCGCAAATTATTGTAAAATTTTTCAACAGTTAAAATCATTTAAAATTACAACAGTTGCTCCAGCATGTTTCGGTTTACACAAACCATCATCACGGAGCTCTCAGCCTGTGCTTCGCTAAAGTTACAATGTTGACTTCGGTTACATATCGTTATTTGAAGTTACCGATATTGTGGCTGCAGCCACAATACCGATACTTTTTCGTTATTTGAAGTTATTGTGGCTGCAGCCACAGTACCGGTAACTTCAAATAACGATATGTAACCGAAGTCAACATTGTAACTTCAGCGAAGCTCAGGCTGAGAGCTCCCTGATGATGGTTTATGTAAACCGAAACATGTTGGAGCAATTATTGTAATTTTAAATGTTTTTAACTGTTTAACAATTTTATAATAATTTGTATGCATTAGTCGGACAAATAAAGGACTTAGAACTACGATAACTTGCAGAAAACAAGACAAGGTATCCGGTTTGAAAAGGCTGTTGTAAGCAGTGGGTAACGGAACACGTTCCAGTTGTTGTTAAACCTTCGACCGTCTTTATCCTGGTGACCGTGACAAATTATCAAATTAAACCAAATTAAATTAAAATTTCCGTCTCTCAGACATTAATATGAAAGGTAAAGCAAACCCCACACAGACCCTGAAGGCTCTAGGAGGTTGATGCTACCAGAATTGTTTAGACAATCGGCACGTGAAGGTGACAGGATCGTCAGAACTATGCTCCGGCCGCCTTTACCCAATGAAATGCTGAGAGGCTGAGTCGACCTCGGTGACATATTGCGACCTGCGACCGAAAGTAGTAAGTCGATGAAAAATTTCAATAACCCCATCGGGAATCGAAACCGCGACATTCATTCATGTAACTCTGCTTCAATCAACTGTGTCACCGCGTCCCACCGCATGCGAATGTAAAAAAGTAAAATACCGGCCTGTCTAAGCTACGTACTTCGTATTTATGATAGAAAGAGTTAAATGTTATAAAATGAAGGTAACTGTGTTAATTGTGCTAAACGTATGCTTTTATTTATTACCACAATTTCATGCAAAATGCTAGAAATTTTCTGAAGACATAATATTGAAAGTCTCTGCTTCCACTGCGCACACATTTGTCTTGATAACTAATAGTATGCACATTCTTCTTAAGTGCCTCGATGCATATAATAATAATAATAATAATGTACCAGAAGAAAATGCAGACCCTCCGAAAAGGATATATGAAAGCAGCAAGCAACCTCACACAGCTTCTTGCTTGTATTCCTGTATAAGTTATGACTACCGAAACCATTCTCTAAGAAAGTCCATCATGCATCTAGCCTGACAGACACACATACACACACACATTATGCACACATAAAGGGTCACGTGGTGATGGAGATAACGCTATACCACCATCATCTGTGAGTTATTACTCTCTGTAATAAGTAACAATCATAAATCCAAAGCACGCATACAAAATAGTTTTCTGCTGTTCCATACTTATGCAAGTTGTGTATGCTCTGTTCTCCACAACTGATTCTCTCTTTCTCCCTTTCAGCTATGTCCTTTCATTCTCTCACTTTCTTGTAGTCCTACGTAAAGACGAAGGCTGTCTTGTATTTTACAATGCTTTATATCAGATCAGGTTCTATTCTGTTGAAATTCATTATAACAATCCAGCTGATTTTGAAGCCAGCGTTAACTATAATGCAGAGTATATGGCTTCGAATACTTCTAGATGCAAAGGATTAAAGAAAGTGGAAGTTGAAGTTTTCAACCTTTTTAGAAAGAGTTGGCCTGTGTAAGAATATTATGGTGAATAAAACGTAACTTGAAAGATTTCAAGTTCTCAATAATATGAAATATTATATGTTCTGGGTTGTGTGAGCTGGTAGGCAGGAATTTGCCATAGTTTGGAAGGAATATACTGTCTTCAAGGTCTGGAAGTTATGCCAGATTATACGACGTCACACTGCAGCAGACAGTAGGCTTAGTCTTCAGATAGGTCGAGTGTAAAAATAATGAGAGAAAGGACAGAGAGAACTACCCAAGAAGGAAAAGAGTAGAGAATATACGCATAATTTATGTTTACAAAACTCATATTCTTATTGGCCTACACTTTCTTTGTAAATGAATAATAACAAGATTTGGGATTCAAGAACTTCTTCACTATGGAAAACTTTCCAGAATGGAGAATCATGCCAAAACTCAATCAGAATGCACTTTTTCGATAGTGCAGCAGTCTTAATGGGCTTATTTTTTAAGCAAAGGAAAAATGGACACACAGATCGTGGGAAATTAGCAGGCTGTTCATGAATTATAAATGTACATAAGTTTCACGTCTGAAGTTAAAAATATCCATTTAGATTATTTCGCTCAACCGCCATGTTGAGTTAATAATTTACCCAAATTCATTTATATATTTTGAAATATCCAGTAATCGTACCTAAACTTACAACCCCACATTGAATGACAATAGTGTCCCCTGTAAATAATAGGCCTTTAGGAGCTTTATAGGCTAAAGTTGTTCTCCGGAATTTAAGAGATATTAAGGATATACCTTCGCTGCCACGCTATTGATACCATTTTAAACACATCTCACTCTTAATCTCAGAGAGTGGAAAGGAAGACGAACCGACACGAACAGCCGTCCGCAAGAAACAAACTGTCATCGGAACAGAAAAGGGAAGTTACCATATTGTTTCCCTCTGTGTTATTAAGCAGCCTATACATTATAACGAAAGTGCCGTGTGCCTTCTGGTTGTTGTGACCTAATTTTTAAACATGATCTAACTGAAGCGAGCTTCTCGCCTCTTAAATTGTTAAATAGTTGTATCATCTCTTGGTGGCAGTGTCCTGGTATCCTGCCTAGGATAGCGTCGGCATTTGTTGCGACCCCGCCGAGGATCTGTAGCATCCGGCAGCACCACTAACAGCACTAATGCGTTTTAAGAGCTGGCTGGGGACACCAGTCAGTGTAGGAAGCTAAAGACGAGACAATGGAGAGAGAGTCTGAGACAGGTACTTTGTCACGGCTCCAATAAATCCCACAACAGCAGCAAACCCTGCGCTATTGTCCGCAGTGACGTCACTAAATTATGGCCGCTCTAGCTGTTCCTTCTCTTCACTGGACATTATCTTCAGCTCTGCTAGTATAAACGCATGTTGATGAAGTAGTAGATAAACATGTTCTCTTTGTAAGTTTGTTTTATAATAATAAAAAAGAAACGAGGGGTGGTAAATCGGACTGTACAGTTGAGCCTACTGTATATTATGTCGGTATAAGAACTAAATTAACTCCATGGTGCAGAGTCCTTTCTGAATAGCTATCAGTTCCTCAACTAGTCAAGAAATTCCCAAAATTTTGTGGAACCCGAAAGTTCATTACTGGATTTACAACAGCCAGCCACCTGCCACCACCATGAGCCGGATAATTGCTGTCCATTCCCCGCCATTCCACTCTTTGAATAGCTTCCCATCTACGCCTAGGTGTTCCAAGTGGTCTGTTTCCCCACCAAAACCCTGAATGACACTTCCTCTCTCCCCCAAGGTCGAGGTTTTCTGGAATGTTTCGTAACATGTTAAATTTCTAGGGTGAGGGTTTGTGTAACACCACGCCCACCTACCAAGCTGGAGGACCATCCCTTATCGGCTATCCTCAACTGTGTAATCAATATATTTCCAGCCACACTCCATATCTGGAGGCCGTTCCTCCATCCGCAACCTCCTGGCGCGCCATACCGTAGTGGGAAATATCTGAAATTTTAGAAAGGAAAAGACATGAGACATAAATAGCAGCGTGTGTGGCACAGTGAAGCTAAATGTACTCGTTTTATTGCGAGTAGTAGGCCTGTATGACACCATGACATATCGCATTATAATGAATTTTTTTTTATTTTGAAGGGGCAGAATCCCCCAAAAGCGAAAACAAGAGCAGTACACCGATCCTACCGCGGGTTTTAGATTTATTTGTTATTGAAGCTAAGCTGGATGTTACCTGGAAAGATGTTGCTGTAAGACTACAGACCTATTGCACTAGTAGTCAACATGGTGATTATGATGGACCTCATTAGTTATCTGCATTTCCAGCTGGTTTCTGTGCCGATCCCAATGGCCACACAGTATAAGGCGTGGGTCTGATTCCGCTGGCTTGCTGGGATTGTAGGTTCGAATTCCACCGGAGGCAAGGATGTTTGTCTCTTGTGAGTGTTGTGTGTTATCAGGTAGACGTCTTTGTGTCGGGCTGATCACTCATCCGGAGGAGTCCTCCCGAGTGTGGTGCGTCCAATGAGTGTGACCGCAAAGCCCCTAAGGGGAGGTCAGGACCCGGAATCGCTTCGAAGAGACACGGGAAAAAAAAACTGGTTCCTGTGTATATTTAGAGTTAGGCAAACAAGGTGATTTCACCCCAAACTTCTCGCATGTACGTTGGTTACGTTTAGAATTTCAGGCAACAGGGCTCCTTGTTCCGGACTGTGTTGCATGTAGTTTTTAGATAACACACACATCTTTGGATATGCTCCTTACTTCAGCGCTTTATTCTACCACAAGGATACTGTACAAGGAGGAGGAACAGAAGGGGAATGAGAAGGAAGAGAAGAATATTTATCCAACAAAATAGGAAATTTTAGTATTTTTTGTTATTTCGAAATTGTAAAAACATTACTCTAATAGAAATTGAACTTCTCCTGATATCTTGATTTCAAATGTTTAATGAAAGGGTACCAAGGAGGTAAATGCAACGTATTCTTTCTGTATGTCTTCGTCAAAAGTACAAGTCGGAAGGCCCAGGTTGTGTTACAGTGTTAGACTGCGTTTGAAATGTGATGGCACACGCGCATAAACCAGATTTCGTCTTTCAGCGAAACGGACGAGTCCATTTAAATCGGCGGGGTCGTCAGTTCAGTCGACTATTGGCAGTCGAGGTGTGCGCATCAGCGGTAGTAATGCTGGATACACCATGTTCCGAGGTAGTGTGAAGAGTACTGGCTACCCACTCCATTCACCAGTTTCCCCTTCACCTCCCCTCCCGTGCGCCACCATGTGCCATCACATTTCAACTGGATTCTACAACTTAAGTTCTTATTTCTATCATAACAGACAAGAAGACCTGCCATGACGGCACAGAGGGGGATTAATGGTATACCTCTACCCTTTCCTTAACCTCGGCGCTAATGGGAATGGGTGGTTAAGCCACGACCCGACCGCTTTACCGCCGGGAATGACCCGATATCCATTTTATAGAGGCTGGGTGGGCTTCAAAGCCGGTATGGACGGGTGCGGAAAATCTCGCCCCCCCCCCCTACCGGCATTAAATTCCCGGACCCAGAAAGGAAGTAAGACGGGGAAAAAGAAGACACGTCCCTTTAATATCATTTGAAAAAAAACCACACACACACACAAAGGTCATGGAAGCACACAAATAAACCAAAAGTGATCTTACACACTATTTTCACCACTAGTTGTAATGAAGTTGCTCTTATTGATGACGTAGATGCTGACTGGTGTGGCATGAACAAAATGAAAGTTTGCGTTGCAGTGATTTCCTATCGCGTTGTGTGCGGAGCTCTTCAGGTTTCGTATTACCTGGCGTATGCTTATCACGCATTCATCCAGCGGCTACATTGGTTACTTTATTACCGAGACAAGGCCTCGATCCTTTGCACATCTCACGTCACGTCCACAATAAATTGCTTTCCATCAGACTCTGTTACTTGACGTGTGTCATGTTGGAATCAAGGACAAGTGTCGCAGGAAGCGCAATGGAATATTTTCCTACCTGCGTGTGATAGAAATAATTTTGGCGCATTTCTGTTATTCGGAACCTTGTTACTCAACTGTGCACTGGCCCGCATACGGGAAGAGAAAGGCATATCATTGTCATCAACCTGCTTACACTTAAAATCTTATTAAAAAAAAACCAACTAGCTGCACTAATTTCTCAAATTTATTTTTGGAATGAAATTCTGTATGTTTCGGACAGTTCCTCTGTCCACCATCAGGAGTTTTTCACTTAACACACAGCAATGGTCTATGTCATACAGGTTTGTTGACAGGATGTTCCATCCTGATCCTGCTCGCAAACTGTCAACAAAACTGTATGGCATAGACCATTGCTGTGTGTTCAGTGAAAAACTGCTGATGGTGGACAGAGGAACTGTCCGAAACATGTAGAGTTTCATTCCAAAAATAAATTTGAGAAATTAGAGCATCTGGTTGGTTTTATTATAAGATTTTATCACGATGCACGGTCACATTAACTTCAAATGCTTATACTTAACTTTGCATCACCATTTCCAACAGTTATTTTCATTTATTATTAATTGGAACCTTCGCAGCCCTTTCTTAATTCACGTATTTTTTCATGCCCTTAAATGATTTTGCTTCTATATAAAGTTACATGTTTTTGCTCGTAGATGAACGAAAGAGCTTTGAATATTTGTGGAATAATGCTGGCAAGGGAAAATCTAAGAATTCTGGGGACATATTATCCCAGTGTCACTTTGTCTACCACCAACAGCACATGGACTTGCCTCCTATCGAAAGGTGGCTCCCACTTCGAGGATCCCGAGTCATTGCACGGCCATGATACTTAGTTGAAATTAACTTTTCTTCAATTATACGATATTGTAACTCCGGAGAACGCCTGTTAAAATAGCCAATCCTTTCCGTTTCTCCTTTTGTACCCACGAACGACCCTCGGGGACTGCTAAGCGCATATCCTTTCAGTAATGTGCTTAAGGGTTATTCTAAAATGTGCTAATGTATCTAACTTACAGTTAAAATCGGACAATATCAGTGTGATCTTACTACGAACAATTACTGATTAATAGAAGTAATAAATTATTAAAAAATATACAATGGGATGTCTCGCATAAAAATTACGAAGAACTACATGCATTTCTACTTTTTTTCGGCCGTAATTCTTTAAATATTTAAAGTATCCAAAAATATTTTCAACAAAAGTTGTAATGAGATGGACATATGTACGCCCAGTTTCATTAAATGTCTCGCAAGGCTTTTTGGTTTCTTGGATATTAAACAAGAATTGTTAAGCTTTGCAAACATTTCGTATCTTGCATATTCAATAATTAATTTGCCCAAAATATCTTAGATAACCGAAAAATAAAAAATGACTTTCCGGACACAGCGAAAAATGCTGACGTCTCACATTATGCATAAAAAAATCTAACGAATCTTCTTCTGACTTGAATTTGTAAGTGTACATAAATAAATAAATACTTAAATAATTATATTCAGTACAAGGATTACTTGTCAGAAGAACAAAGGTATTTATACAGTTTATCTAAATGAATGATATTTGATCTCATAAACACTCGATAATTGTTTTTATTGTTATGTGCGGGTCTTTTATTGTTATGTGCGGGTCTTTTATTGTTATGTGCGGGTCTTTTATTGTTATGTGCGGGTCTTTTAAGCTTATGCTATAAAAGATGCAGTATTGTATATTTTCCATCTCAATAGAAGTATGTTTAAATACGTACAAATATATGCCATGAGCTGCCTTAAATATTCAGATAAATTACTCCGACACACATTTTTATAAAACCAGCCATCATCCTGAGCGGAAACATAACATTGCAAGGCTCTTCATCTAAATATGTTGTATGCGAGAGAAAAAGAGTGCTGTAGTGGAGTATAGATTTGAAGCCCTTTCTCTTCACATTAAAACACGGAGATTTTAAGACTTATGAATCAACCATACCGCAATTACTATCAGTAATGAAAACTTAACAATATACCCTTATTGTTGCACCGTCCATATCGTCGAATTATTTAATTAGTATACCAACTGATGTACATACATAAACATTCCACATTAAAACATTAAAATTGCTCCGACATGTTTCGATCCTAAGATCATCATCAGGGAGCTACACTTTCCTCGCTAAAGCCACTATTAAAATTAGTCACTGATTAATTTTAATAGTGACTTTAGCGAGGAAAGTGTAGCTCCCTGATGATGATCTTAGGATTGAAACATGTCGGAGCAATTTTAATGTTTTAATGTGGAATTTTTATGTATGGGCATCAGTTGGTATACTAAGTAAATAATTAACATTATATGTTCAAAAAACTTGGAGGGTAAGAAGGGTTTTTTAGGTAATACTTCATGGAAAATTAAAAAGAGATATATTAGGATTGAGAGATATATTAGGATTGAGCAAGTTATTTTAGAGTAAATCTAACTCAATATTTGTGTGGTAAAATGTTATAAAATATGTTAATTTATTGATTTATTAAGTATAATTGTCTACATATGTGTTTAAGACCCTGTGTGGATTGAACGTGTGCTGCTGGTAATATTGAAAAAGTAATGCTTTATTATGAAGGTCAAAAGAGCAAGCAAAATTGTGGAAATCTTATTATGTCATCAATTCACTTCATCCCCCTCATGATATTGTGAGTTCTTTTCCATGCACGATAATTTATAGGCTAATGGGGATATTCTCCGCTGGTTTTTCTTATCTGCGTATATTTTGTATCGATAATTATTCATCCAGTGTCAGTTATATATTTTATTGCTGGTCTGCACAACAATCTGTCGTGAAAATTTTATTTTATTGTACATTGGTGCTAGGTAACCCCTAATTTACATAAAATTATCTTGGACATTTCTTTACTTATACTTCATAAAATGGGATCATTTTTGAAGAGGGCTACCTTATAAAATTCTTGAGGAACACAGAAAAAATACCTCTCTGTTACCCGAAAAGTTCTGATAGAATACATTTTGATAAGGGAAATATTTGATTTTGACTGCATTGTTGTCTATCATGTGATAAACTTCAGAAGAAAAAAGTATAATTTGATAAATTAAATAAATCAATATAAAAACAATGTGACAGAAAATCAGAAATGAGGAAACTTGGAAAACAAGAAAACGCCGCAGATGGCTGTGCTCTGCGCCACTCAGAATTTCGAAGTATTATTCGGTCCTTTGCTTCGTCTTTAACTTCATGTACTTACCCTGAAACCAAAGCAGTTATCTCATGGGTATCATTACATCGACTCTACCAAGACCCATACGTATGCCTATTTCAGCCTAATTGCGCATGTATTTTATCTCAATTAGGTACAGGACGTCCCAGGATGTTCCATACGACAAGGCATGAGTCGACCTATAACGAGAATGAATGTGTGCTGCAAATCTGTCCACTTTGGTCTTGAAAGGGGAATTGCAGCATGATTTACAAGAAGCAGAATTTAGGAGCATTGTGCGAAATGTCTGGATGCTAGGACTGCGTTAATGTACTCAGAAAACTACTACGTTTATCCTCTACAGCCATGAAGCAGCTTATGACGTTGCAAATGAATTCACCGCCGAGAAAATAAACGGAAGTGCCAGCTGTTTCAATTACTCGCGAGCACTCACTCTGCAAGAGAAAATGTATAAAATTTTTCATTAATTTGAGAGTCTAAATGAAGGATGTCATTCATTTTCGGTGCGTTGTGATAGCTGATTATATTATGCGACTCGCTACGGGTTAACCATTTGAGGTTTGATTCCCGGCAACACTACGTATTTCTTGGCCTCGCAGCCACTTGGAAGGGCGGTCTTGTCCGCCAAACCTCCCTTCCAACTGACACTGCAAGCTCTTTTCTAGAGGATAAATTGGCCGGAGCGTAAAGCTAATAAATTTGTTTTATCTTCTGCTGAGGTTGGTAATGCACGGAGTTTTACTCACCCTTCTTCACGGGTCACTCAGCGGGAAAATCCACCCCTTTCATTGTTCTTTAGCATATGACATACGTCAAATTGGCACATAAAATGTATAAGGTTTATTGCAGTTGTAACCGTTAATATAATTTCAATAATTAAACGTAACTTTCTTTGCCACGTTGGTATTAATTTTATTCATCTGTTGCTTGTACTTTCATTTAACATTAGTCTTTTATTACTGTCTAATAGTATATATGCCCCTCCAGTCATTTGTGTGTATTTATGTATATATATGTATGTATGTATTTATTTATTTATTTATTATACACTAAGGGACAGTTAGTGGTACTGATGTAGCTAATGTTCTGGATCATGCATTTTACAGAACAAAATCTGGCAATTGTGTAATACCAAACTTTCGTTAGCTGGGAGGCTAAATTTGATATGAATCGTTCAGAGCGTATGGAAGGGAAGTGGAACTAGCGCACAAACGATGAGTTCCAGCTATCACCGTCCCTGGGGAACAGATCTTTGCAGGGGCTTCTCTCTCTGTCTCACTCAGCGCTGTTCTACTTGACGGATGGACCGCGTGGCGATGCTGACTCTGCTGACAGATTTACGGCCCCACGGCAGCGGGGCCCAGTGGTGAGCAGGCCCCATCGTGGGCGACCTCGTCCATTTCCTCTCTAAAGTTTAGAACTCAGTCTCACTGCAACAATGTATTAAAAAGTACGGAACTTAAACGCATTCAGTCCTGGCGTACACATGGTATGTGTTTGGTGTGCAATATTCGTGTCTTAGGCCTAAACGCCTTACTGAATGACTGACTAAGGAACCAGGCAAGAAAATAAAAACACGCACTTTGGGGTTTCACTGTCATATGAATTAGACATGCAAGTTTTGTAGAAGCTAAATTCTGTAAAATTTCTTCCAAAGTAATAAGTCTCATTAGCGCCATTTTAAAAGCTAAAAACTCACTAGAATAAACGTATATATATATATATATATATATATATGCAAAACAATGCATTAAATACAATAGCTTTAACAATCACGTATTTGTGTCAGTGACAGCTGCGTAATTAAATCAAAATTCAAAACCAGAAATAGAGCGATTGTTATGAGATTTACGAGACGAACCGTGAGATAAAATTGGACGGACCGTAAACGACACAAAGACGCAATGAAGAAGCGAAAAACAATAAACATATTGGACAACATTTTGAGAAAAGTCCTTAAAATCTGTTGGATTAAATACTTCGAAAGACTGGAAAGAAATAGACTTCAAAACATATAAAAAAATCACATACCACATCGCTCCGGAAACTAAGAAAGATCTGCGAATTTAATGGACGAATACGGCCAGAATGATTTGCAAGTTACGTAACTGAATGTCTGCTAGGTGGTGGTGGTGGTGGTGGTGGTGGTGGTGGTGGTGGTCGTGGTGATGGTGATGGTGGTGGTGATTATGAGGTCCGTCGGGAGATATCGTACGAGACAATCCTTTATGGTACCTAGAACTTCAAGAGCGTTAGATAAAGTAAAGATGCGCAATAAAACCCTCTACCTACTACTGGCAATTTGCGATCTCAATTAAACTTGCATATTCTCATTACAGTTTCACCTCGTGTCAGTCATTGATAACTTTCACACATAGCAGCAACAAATCTCGTCAGTGTAGACATGTGACACCATATGTTCGCGTTATGTCCACACTGATAGGGCTCGGGGCTGTTTAATTGATTACTGTAACAATCTGTGGTTTAATGAGCTTCGGATGGATCAGGTATTGTTCTATGATATCAAGAGCTATGGGTTTAAGATAGTGTATGTATGTAAGTATGTATGTATGTAAGTATGTATGTACGTATGTATGTACATGTATGTATGTATGTGTATTTATACGTAGTGTATGAATGTATGTATGCATTTTTGTATATGTGTATGTGTTTGTATGTATGTATGTATTTTTGTATATGTGTGTAATATATGTATTGTGTGTAATTTTGTGTGTATGTGTGTTTTTATGTATATATGTATGTATGTATGTATGTATTACGTACGTATTTTTGTATGCATGTAAGTTTGTGCGTATGTATGCATGCATGTATGTATGTGTGTACGAGTGTGTGTGTCTATATGTTTGTACACAGTATGTGTGTATGTGTGTATGTATGTATGTACGCATGTTTATGTATGTGTATATATGCATGTATTTGTGTGTATTATGTATGTATGTACGTAGGTACGTTCGTGTATATATATATATATATATACATATGTACTAGTATGTGTGTATGTATTTTTGTACTTATGTATAAGCGCGTGTGTATGTATGTATGTATATATTTTTGTAAGTATATATATATATATATATGTGTGTGTGTGTATGTGTATGTATATATGTATAAAGGTAAATCAGTCCCATTACAGGCCCGAGGTGCCCAGAGGTTTCCAGGAAGTTAAGGTTCCCAGATTATATAACAATGGCACAGGATGTTGGTAAGGTTGTCAGCCTTACGCACCGGCTGCCTTTACCCCCAGGAAATGCTCCTGGTACTTATTTCTGTTAGAGGCTGCGTCTATCCCAGGGCCATAGTGCGATCGGAAGGATTATGTCAATGAAAAATTCCAATGCACCATCTGGAATCGAACACTTCAACCACTGTGCTACCGCGGTCCCCGTATATATATATATATATATATATATATATATATATATATATATATATATACACTGTGTGTGTGTGTGTGTGTGCGTGCAGATCCATATAGGTGTGTTTGCCTGTGCGAAAAACGATATTAATAAAAAGGACTGTATCACAGGCGATGTGCAAGGCAGTGCGTAACGAAATACGTAACGAGTTCCTAGAAGCAGAGTCCTTCTAGAAAAGCTAACAGTTGCTCAACTGTCCTATAAATTTCAGCTATATTATGGAGCCCGAAAATACAGGCCTCATACTGTGCTGATGAGTGTCCTCTGCTAGCTCCTGTCCTGATTCGTATAAATCCCTTCCACACACTCCCAACTTACGTTTTTATATCGCATTCCCATCTACACTTAGGTCTTCAAAAGTCTCTTCCTTTCAGTTTTTCCGATAAATATTTTGTGTACAACACTGATCCGCCGCCCTGTGTGTTCTACATTTGCTTCATAGTTCATCATTCTTGGTCTCACCGTAATAACAGTATCGGCTGAACAGTGCTGTTTATGAAGCTTCTAATTTTGCTCCTTTCTTCAATACCCTGTCACTTCTCTCATTTTTAGATCCATACGTTCGCAGCTTACTCCTCTCAGTCAACCTCAGTTCATGCGAGAGATCAAGTTTCAGACCCGTACAAAAAGACAAGACAATTTACGCCGATGCATATTTGATATTTGTGTTTGTAGATAACACATAGTGAGGCAAAGGTTTCTTACTGAATCATAGAAAGAACTGACGGAATATAAATTGGACAAAAAAAAAAACAAAGATCCTAGGCACAAATAGGCTTTACACAATCAAAGTATCGGCATGTTCACAGACAGTCTCTCTGTCCATCCACAGCCTGCGTCTGTCCAGCCGTTGCAAAAAATAAAAGTCAGTATTCCTGTGACTGCCATTTATTAGTCTCGCAAGATGATTTTTAGTGACGCAAATTTCTGAGAGGTCCAGCGATGACGCGGCGCCTTGGTCCCATGGGCGGAGACTGGCGTGCTCAGCGGCTGCATTTCACCCTCAGGTTTAAAGATGGCGGACGGTTTTAGCTGGCGGGTTCTTCATACTCCCCCCTCCCAACTTCTTGACGGCTATAAATCTTTGAGTCTTGTAATCACACTCCCATAAATATGAGTCCAGCTGTGAAGCAGAAAATGATGGATTTCCGGACCGATTGAGTTAGGAACAAAAAGAGGAAACGCAAAAAAAAAAAAAAAAAAGGAACAAAGGAACAAAGAAACTTGACGCCAACGCGACCATACC
>Ga0123354_10005929_pt1 | contig 17970 bp, 6 predicted proteins | sample TergutLab28metaG_2_FD_97872 | JGI IMG/M metagenome (GOLD analysis project Ga0123354, IMG submission 97872) | Labiotermes labralis P4 segment gut microbial communities from Petit-Saut dam, French Guiana - Lab288 P4 | ecosystem: Host-associated > Arthropoda: Insects > Digestive system > Gut ...
CCTTCAGCACCCACCCCTTTCTGTTTCCGTTTTCAAATTGAAATTTTTTAAAATTTTCAGTTTTGTAACAAAGGTTGATGAAGGGGATTGACAGTTTGTGTGGGGGGGGGGGGGCGCAAAACCTGCTACTCAGAGCGTTTGAATATGCGCGACCATTTTTTTGGTTATATCTTGAGTTTTAGAATCAACGGTTCAGTCTAGTTGGAAAGTAGAATATTAGAACAGATAATTTTTGGTATTCTGAAATGCATATGCATTGCATTTTTTTCTAAGTATTCTGGAATTAAATAGTGCAGCATCTCTCCCTTTCTCTCGAAATCTTCTGGGAGAGATGCCGCACTCACCCACTCCCCGTCCCAACTTGCCAAACGGAATACAGTACATGGTGGCTACGTGATGTAAAAGCAAGGTAGACCAAGCTGGAGACCTGTAATTTATTTTTATTGCGTGGTTACTTTGACTGGGACAAATTAAGACACATTTCGTGATCACTAGAAAAAAAAAGGTCCGAGCATGAAATTAATAAACGCGCCCCGTAAAATCAGTCATAATTTTTGCAAAACAGCGCCGATGTTCAATACGTCCCCTCATAACGCCTCACGAGACCCACTGAACAAGCACATGTGCTGCGATTTCCAGAGTATCGCCGAAACCCACTAAACTAAAAAATGCGGCGTCTCTCCCGCTGCGGCTTCTCTCCCGGAAATAATAAACATGTTGTGAAAGCCAGGGGTTGGTTTTGGCTTCCTGCATCTGACGAAGCAACTTCTGAAGTTCTGTCTCGGGTCTACCGAGATGCCGTCTGTACTGAGCTTTTCCGAATGTACTTAGGTCTGCTCTGGTGATGTGCCTTTAAATAAGACAGAACATATTTTTTCGCGATGTTGTGCAGTTTACCTTAGTGCGTTATTTTCCTGTCTGTAATATACGAAGTTAAGCCACACAGCACCTCCAACTTTAGGGCAGTCTGTAACAGGCTACTCTGACATCATATTGCACGGTACTTTGAAAGATGAGGTAGCAATTTCTGCTTAAGATTGGTACACACCTCACTCCGTGTAATAACCCAGAAACCCACAGTCGTCACCGTGCAGCGATTTTAGAATTCTCATGAAGTATTTTGCTTTTTCTTTTTTTTTTTCAGACGGAATCGTCAGCTACTCAATGCCGCAGGGTGATCTTAGGGGATCGGGTTGGGAGTTCTTCGACTCTACGTACGACGGCCATTGGGATGGAGATCTGCGCCGGGGACTGGGTCAGCTGACAGACGGCAAGGTCGGCCCAGACAACTTTAAGATGGGATACTATGATTATGAAAGGGGTGCGTGTAATTATTTGCAACATTATCTGTAGTTATTAATTTTATTCATTCCGTAGTCTGTCTCACGACAGATCCATAGCCTCTTCCAGAGCGAGTTCTCCACAGAGTGTGATCTGGTGCTTCTTCTTTGAGTTTCCAGTATTCTGTCCAGTAGTTGCTTACGTCTTCTTCCTCGTCTCCCTGTTCCATCCTTTCCTCTATCTTTCCTTTTTTTTTTTAACATTTTAGAAGGCAGTTCGTACACAAGATGTGACCAACCCAGGCATCCTTCCTCTTTTTTATTGTCTTTAGAATATTCCTGTCCTCCTTGACTGTACGTAACACTTTTTCATTTCGCACATTATCGGTACAAAGATCTTCTCCATCCTTCCCCAGCGCCACTTCTCAAAACCTTCCAGTCATTTCTGATCCCCTTTCCAAAGTTCCCAAGTTTAAGCACCATACACAGCTATACTTCATATGTAGCATTTTATTAGTTTCTTCCTTAAATTTAAGTCCTGTTGGCTGGTGAAAACAGCCTTCTTCTGGTTGAAAGCTGCTTTTGTCATGACAACCCTGGATTTAATTTTCTGTGTACGTCTTGCAAAATTTATCATGCTAACCAAATAGTTGAATTATTCCACATTCTCCGGCTGTTTTTGATCTTTCATTATCTGTTCTGAGGATGGTTACATCGAGATTCTCATCCCCTTAGTTTTTTCCACATTCATTTCCATTCCATTGCACCTTCTAATTTCAATTAGTCTTTCAATCATGCCCTGTAGCACCGCCCCTTCCTTAGCCCGTAGTAGAAGGTCGTCTGCTTATTTCACAGTGCAAATTACTTTGCAGATTAACTGCAGTAACTGTTAATTGTGTGCCAAATTCATGCAATAATTAATGGCTTGCCAAATTAATTACATTAATTGATAATTGTGTGTCAAATTAACTGAAGTAGTTAATGATTAATTGTGCGCCAAATTAACTGCAGTAATGAATGTTTGTGTGCCAAGCCCAGGCGTCCAATACAGACAGTAGCTACAAATGTATTGAATAGGCTGTCGCGGACAACCGACAACGGGTGGTCCTCCTGCTTGGGGGTTGGGAGAGGTGCTAACAACTCCTCACCGTAAAAACAGATACAATTTCCTCGGGCCTGGACTGAACCTTTGGTACGACCTAAGCAATTGAAAAGGGACATGAGATTTGGCACAAGGAACGTAAGCAGCCTGTATAGGTCAGGGTCACTCACAGCAGTACTCAGAGTTTAGCGAGGTATAAATTGGATTTAGTGGGTGTAAAGGTGGTTAGGTGGAACAAAGGGAACACTGTAAGAGCAGTGGATTATATTTTTCTATGGAAAAGGAAACGAAAATCATCAATTGGACACAGGATTTTTAGTACACCAAAGAACAGTATCAGCATTGGAGCGAGTAGACTTTGTTAGTAATAGGATGTCATATATACAGTGCTGAGAGGTCGCTGGTGTAATATCATTGTTTTGAATGTGCGTGCACCAAGTGAGGGGGAGAAGTGATGATTCAAAAGACAGTTTTTGTGAGGAATTAGACCAAGTCTTCGTTCATTTTCCTAAGTACAATATGAAAATTCTGTTAGGAGGTTTTAATACAAAATTTGGAAGAGAGGATATTTTCGAACCGACAATTTGAAATGAGAGTCTACATCAAGATAGTAATGATAATGTTGTTAGAACAGTAAACTTTGCCACATTAGAACGTCTAGTTGCTAAGAGCACTATGTTCCCCCATTGAAACATTCATAAATACAACTGGGCTTCTCCTGATGGGAAGATTCACAACCAGATTGATCACATATTGAAAAATAGGAGATGGCATTCGAGTATACTCGAGATACGTTCTTTCGGGGGAGCTGGGTGTAATACTGATCACAGTCTGGTGGTTGAAGAACTAAGGGAAAGATTGGCAGTAGGTAAACAAACAACACAGAAATTTGATGTGGGGAGATTTAATCTGAAGAAGCTGCGTGAGCTAGAGGTTACGAAACAGTTCCAGACTGTTCTTTATTATACTGATTAAATGATACGCAAGAGAAAGACAGTTATTTTGCAGAGGACAATCCCGTTGTGTTATCAAACTATTAGAAAACAAAATCGTCTCTGGTTGCAGTCAAACACAACAAAATTATATATATATATATCTTGACAACATGTTTCGGCCAATTTCTTTTAGAAAGGCAGTTATAAATAGCCATATTACTGTTTCACATTATGCTCTAGTTTTATTATTATTATTATTATTATATTGTATTTTATTTGCGCTGATTTTGCAAATTGTGTATATTTTTAATAGTATTACGTTAAATACGTAGTTATGTTGTGCTTGACATATCCAGAGTCACGTGTATGGGTTGGCTGAATTGGATGAAGGATTGAATTAAGACATCAAACAGATTTGTAGCTTTGGAGAACTTCATTGGTAACGAGGACATAAATAGGGACTGGAAACCTTTAAAAAGGATATCAAAACCTCAGCTAAACGGAATCTAGGTAGGTAGGGACCGAATAAGCATAAACCATGGTTTGATTAGAATGTTCACGATTTTTAGATCACAGGAAGCAAGCTAAAATGCAGTGGGTACAGGATCCAAACCAAAGCAATATAGATAATCAAAAAAGTGTAAGACGTGAAGTTAGCAGACATTTCAGGAACAAAAAGAAAGAGTATCTGAAATCTAAAATTGTGGAACTTGAAACTAACAGTAAGTCCAAGAGTATCAAAAACTTGTGTAGGAGCATCAGTAACTTTAAAAAGGGTTACCGGCCTAGTATTAATATATTGAAGGATGAGAAGGGTGATATGGTTACAGACTCCCACAGTATTTTGTCTAGGTGGAGGAGCCATTTCTCACAGCTACTGAATGTACTTGGGGTTAACGATGTTGGGCAGACAGAAATACACACAGCAGAGCCACTAGTGCCTGAGACGAGTGCCTTTTGGTTTGAGATGGCTACTGGAAAGATAAAAAGACACGAATCAACAGGTATTGATCAAATGCCGGCAGAATTGATTAAAGCGGGAGGTAGGGCAATTCTTTCTCAGATTCACAAACTGATTAATCATATTCAGAATAAGGAGGAATTGCCTGAGGAAGGAGTCGATCATTTTACCTATTTATAAGAAGGGCGATAAAACAAACTCTATTAATAGGAGATGAAATTTTGGGTAACATCAGTGTGAATTTCGACGCAATATGTCAGCTACTGATCATATGTTTTGCATTCTTGAAATATTTGAGAAAAAATGGGAATACAATGAAACTCATTTTGAGGGAGGGACCTAGGCTGAGAGTGTATGAGAATTGGGTGCTGAGGAGAATGTTTGGTCCTAAGAGGGACGAGGTAACAGGGGAGTGGAGGAAAGTATATAATGAGGAGCTTAGTGATATGTACTCCTCACCAAATATTATTTGGTTGATCAAATCGAGAAGAATGAGTTGGGCGGGACATATAGCACGTACGGGGGAGAGGAAATGTGTATACAGGGGTTTGGTGGGGAAACCTGAGGGAAGACTCTTGTTTAGGTGGGAGGATAATATTGAGATGGATCTTCAAGAAGTGGGATGTGGGGACATGGACTGGATTGGTGTGGCTTAGTATAGAGACAGGGGGCGGGCTCTTATAAACGCGGTAATGAACCTTCGGGCTCTGTAAAATGCGGAGAATTTCTTGACTGCTCTGCTCCGGGTAGCTTTCCAAGAAGTACTCTGCTCCATGGAGTAAGGAAGTAAATGCCAATCCCAGTGGCCGCCCGGTCTAAGGTGTGTGTCAACGGCCGTTCGCAGGCTGGGATTGCGGGTTCGAATCCCGCCCGGAGCATAAATGTCTCTCTTTTTGAGTGGATTCATGCTGAGTGTGGTGTGTCCGAATGTGACTGTAAAGCCTCGATAATGAGGAGGCCCTAGGGCACTAGGGTCTGTTGCGCTATGAAAAAAATTATGATTGTCTGCTGAATTACCTGCAGTAATTACTGTTGGTGTGCATGATTGTGTGCCAAATTAACTGCAGTAATAATTGGTGGTGTGCATGATTGTGTGCCAAATTAACTGCAGTAATTATTGATGGTGTGCATGATTTTGTGCCCAATTAACTGCAGTGATAATTGATGATTTGCATGATTGTGTGCCAAATTAACTGCAGTAATAATTGATGGTGTGCATGATTGTGTGCCAAATTAACCGCAGTAATAATTGATAGTGTGCCAAATTAACTGCAGTGATAATTGATGGTGTGCATGATTGTGCGCCAAATTAACTGCAGTAATAATTGATGGTGTGCATGATTATGTGCCAAATTAACTGCAATAGTAATTGATGGTGTGCATGATTGTGTGCCAGATTAACTGCAGTAATTATTGATGATGTGACAAATTAACTGCAGTATGCGGAATTTGCTGCAGTGCTTAATGATTATGTGCCAGATTTATTTCTGTAATTGATAACTGTGTGTCAAATTTACTGCTGTATTTTAAATTATTAATTATGCGCCATTTCACTGCAGTAATTAATGATTGTGATCCGAAATGGCTGCAGTAATTACTGATTAGTTTATGCCAAATTGTAAACGGCAGTGATTAATTTTAAACCACATTGATTGCCGTAATTAATGTTTTTCAAATTAACTATAGTAATTAACGATTAATCGTTTTCCAAATTTACTGCAGTAGTTAATGATTGTGTGCCGTTTAATACACAATCCATTATTGTAGGCGGCACTCGGTGGCGCATTTGGCTGAGGCACTGCGCTAGAAGCTTTATGGTCGGGGGTTCAGTTCCTGATGGTGTCATTGGAATTTTTCATTGACATAATCCTTCCGGCTGCACTGTGGCTCCGGGGTCGACTTAGCCTCTATTAGAAATTAGTACCAGGGATATCACCTAGGGGGTAAAGAAGGCCGGTGCGTAGGCTGACAACCTGACCACCTTCATGTGCCATTTGTCATGAAATCTGAGAGCTTCATCGTCGTGGAACCCTCATCGCCTGTCCAGGCCTGTGGAAGGATTGCTTTACCTTTACCATGGCTTTTAGAGGCCAAACAGAAACACCGACTTTACTGCCTTGGCTTGTAGATCACTCTTCAGTATTGAACACGCGTGCAGTAGCTATCAGCAGCCGCATACCGGCAACTGCAAGTTTGGGTATAGGCCCCTAAGGCACAATTAGCTTCCCACCGTCAGAGTTGCTTTTTTTCAAACACCGCCTGCCATTGGTTACCAATTTTGAAAATTATACTGCAGGGTTAGCAATCCAAACAGCACCCTCAACAACGCTGGCACCTCCGTTCCTTTCTCCCCTATTTCGTACTGTACTTGTCGTGCATCGGTTTGATACTCGGGGTGTTTAGAGATACAGCACACAAACTACACCTTTGTACTGTACCTTCAGTCAACTTAAGAGATTCCCTCCAATGCGCCTTGATCCTATGCATTACTCCACACACACATTAATGGTTAAGGAAATGAAAGGTTTGTCTGGACTTGGCTTTAGTATCACATCATTAATAAACCAGTTGTGTTCATTATGTTGTTTGTGTTTACTTTTGGGTTCTGTTCTCTTTACCGCACCATTTCTTCTTCATGATTGAGTCAATATTTGTTTTTTTAGGGCAAGGGTGGGTTGGCTGGAAAAACGATACAAGGAATGGACAACCCATCGAGATTAAATTCGAGTTTGATAAAGTTCGAGAATTCACATCAGTTCACATCTTCTGCAACAATCAGTTCACCAGGGATGTACAGGTAAGTGCCCAGTAATTTATATCAGGTTGATAGCCCTGTCAAAGGGCGTACTTTCTTACACTTTTCACTTGCGACGTTCGTCCTTGGAGTTTTCAGCATTAAACTTTGTTTTATTGTTGGGTTACTGTCTGGGGCACCTCAAAGAGAGAAGATGGCTTACTTACTGGATATTTGTTACTGTTTATGGGTGTGGATACCTGTGCGTATAGTGCCAGTCTAGGAGATGGGGTACGTGGATTCTGCTGCTAGCAAAGAAAGAAAAGTTATTCGTGTTGTGGAGTCCATACTGGACATGTAAGACTACCTTCCCATCTAGTGAGTACTGGAGACATTTTCTCTGGGGTAAAGCGACTAAAATGTGAAACTAACGACCATGAAGTGACAAAGTGATAATGCGTGGAATTTTAACCTCCACTTGAACCTAAATGTAATGATGCAATATGGTACTGAAGCCAGGGGTGAACAAACCCCGTTCTTCAGATAGCCAGGGCGACTACACTTTTTACGACGGCGCCTAATATTTGTCAGTATTGAATTTGGAGCTTACTTCATGTTACTCTTCTGGGTCCTAGAAGTTTGATGTGGCTTCCAGATATGTGGAAAATTTGTGTACGCCCTGGTTTACGTAAAGGAATAACGACTTATATTGTTAAAAGCTGCTGTTTTCTTGGATATGGTAACTTTTAATGTGGCAGGAGTTGGTTGACGTTGTAGGGGATTCTGCTGCCTCCATCATCAGGGGACAGATTTTTGTTTTACTGACACTTGTCTACCAAACCACACGGCATCACATTCCATGAGACAGTAATTGTCATAATTACCACCGTGAGAACATCAAATTTTTAAATTTTGATTTCAGTTATTTGATAGGTATACGAACAAATGTTGGAGTTAGCTGTAAAAATGATACGCAGCCTTACTGTAGAAAGGAGAGCGACATTCGGTGAACTTCAATAGAAGGGATTATCTGTGCTTGAGTTTCCCCTCTTCCTCTTATGTTGTCTTTGGAGGTTTGAAGAGGGTAAGTCCATATAATTGCGTATCATTACAGATTTAAAGCTCTCGTATCCTGCGTTGTATTGTTCTCTGATATTTGGATCAACAGTGAATGCCTCAGTGAACACTTTCATTGCAGAAGAAGGGGCATTTTGCGGCACAGAAAATACATTCATTTTCTGTATGTTGCACATCAATCTAATTTCTAATATAAGGGCTGGTCTTTGTACAACGGTCGCTACAGCACAGGAGAAACTTGCCGTTGGTAGGGCAGTAGTTTTTCAATTTCCCCTTTTTCTGTGAGATTAGTAATGAGGGTTTGAGGGTGATCAGCTAATGTATCTGTCACCCACCTTAAGATTAAAAAATTACTGGAGCAAAAAATATATCTTTTTGTTAATAGAAGTTTGCCAATTTTCGTAATAGATTAAACCAATTTCCTTCTAGAATGTAATGTCAAGTACTGTTACAGGTCACTACCAACGTTTCGGAGGAATCTAACCATCATACTGATAGAGTAGGCCGTAGGCTATCTGCTGGAAATAGGCAAAACATACATTCGGCATCGCCACCCTCCCTCCTCCCTAGGCAGTATTTTTTTGGCAAACAAGGATACACTTCGCCTGATTTTATTTAATGTCTTTGGTCATAAACTTTATATCATATATGGAACCCCCATTTAACGCCCCCCCCCCCTAAGCGGCCCTTGCATACAACACGACCTTGTATTCGGAAGACTAACTATTCTACCAGCTTTAGCTTCCTGTCCTTTTCGAAGGACAAGAATTAATTTGTAAAATTGCCGTGCTGCGTGCGTGCGTGCGTGCGTGTACGTATGTATGTGTTTGCGCGTGCGCGTGTGAGTGAACCATTTTATCTACTTTTACAATACTTGGCATGAATATTACGCCCTCGGAGGCCAACCCCAATGACCTAGTTCTTAATTTGTCACATAGAAGCACCTGGGAACACCTCTGCCAAGTACATCAACACAGACAGATTCATACCTTACCCCGTCACGTGAGGTAGAAAACAGCCATTTTCCGAAACGTTTAGTTTAGAAGAAAATTGATTGTCGGACAATACTTTAATCATTTTTGTCATGGAAATGCAGTGAATATTACATTACGACAGTAAACCACAATTAAATTTGAGCAACATACGTAATGTACGTATGACGTAACATTGAGGGACACTCGAGTGTTCATTTGAGCCGCTGACAAGCTATGTATTACATGTTCTGAGTGTGTCTGTAACCTTAGTTATCCAACATGTAGAATGCATGCGCCGTATTATATTGTCTTTTGTGGCCTGTCCGACTGTGCAAATTTATCGACATTATCACATAAACTGCGAATTTTCGAGGAAACGTTCTTAAAGGTAAAATGTGTGCTTTGAATTTCCCTACGGCATTTGTCTGAAACATTTCTCATTGTAAGAAGAATTCAGCGAGGCATTGTCGTAAACATCGCCATGTATATTACCTGTTATTCTTGTCAGAATTTAATAAAATTTGAATTTTGTCGAGAGATTTTGGAAAAATACTCAAATATAAAATTTTATAAGAATACGTCCACTGGAAGCCAAGTTATTTCACGCGGACAGACATGACGAAGCTAATAGCCGCTTTTCGTAATTTTGCGAAAGCACCTAAAAATAAGTAAGAAACTTTTGACATGTATTTAACACAAAAGCGGGAGGAAGTAGCAGGGAAGTGAAGGAAACTGCACTCTGAGGACCATAATGATTTGTACTCCTCGACACACACAAACCCTCAGCATACTGGAATGAAGGAGCGCGAGATTGGCGGTGCACATAGCACGCATTGGAACAGCGTAACGCATGCAAGTTTTTTAATGGGAAAATCTGAAGGAACGAAAGTTCTTGGTAAACCTAGGAGTAGATGGGAGGGTAGTATTAAAGTAGATATTAAGAAAATTGGAGAGGATTATATACTGGATTCAGGTCGTGGCTGGCTCGTGTGAACGGGGCAATGAACCTCTGGGTTTTGTATCAAACATATATTTTGAAGCTGAGCAACCCTTAGGTGTTCAATAAGCCCTGTGCTCCATGGACTTATGTATTATTTCGCACAACGGTTTTCAGTGCCAGAGAAGTTCTGTTTTGAATATATCATGATCAAGGAAAAGCTGTTTTCCCTATAAATACATGGAACTGTGAGGATGGAGTAGGTAGCTTTATCAAGAGCTACAGCTGAATACTGGCGTTAGGCTAGAATGCGGGTCTGGGGTGAGGGGGTGAGGGTGCTCTTTACACGGAAATTAACAGCGTCTGTACACATGAGCTCACTGACGATGACGACAATGATGAGGAGGAAATAGGAGGAAACTAGCGAGCAAGGGTTTGCGTTAGACCGCTGCCTTTGTAACATATGAGATGTTTTGATCGCGTCGAATAAGTCCATAAACCCTGGTTCTTTGTTATTTAGTGTGAATAACAACAGGCTATCAGTTGCAGCAATGTAACTGCAGAGTGATGGCCTGTGCAGGCTGCCGGTTGTCTCAGATGTGTTACACATCTGGTCAGTTTCCAATTCACTTCAGGACTTACACCACTTATATTCTGAACTTCCTCTATTTGTACACGATTCGGGCTTGGTATTTACTTTATACTACAACTTTTCTTTTTATCGTATATGTCAGGGAGGAGAATAATGACCTCACAGTGCTACTTAGTAACAATATTGCGGCCATAAGGAAAGCCTTGTATATGGGGATAATGCCGCTAGAGGAGTCTGATGTTGTACATCTTTCTAGCCACATCCACCCTGGTGTTTGTCAACCTGCTGTAAGCGCTACTGTAGTTAACATTTTGCGAACATGATGGTTAAGACGACTGGAGAGTAATACAAGGACGCCTAATGTAGGTGAATCGTAACATATTGAGAGAAGTGGAGAGAGGACTATCCATGTGACTTCTTTCGGTTGCCTCAGTATAGTGTCTGTTATAAAGAGTATGATGCTTTTTATACCGCAGAAATTTCATTCTTCTTGACGTAGTCATCGAGAACCTCGTTGTAATCTGAGGGTTCGTAACACAAGGCTTCCGCGCCTGGAAGGCACGTGGCCTGAGCTTGAAAAGGAAACTGACCCGCAGAATTCCGTTAATAACATTTTAAATTGTGCAGTTTATTTCAGTTTAATATTCGAACAAGCAGTAGAGACTATTTTATCTTAACGTGAGACATCCACCTTGTATTATCAACTACAGATACATTTCTTTCCCAAGTATCCACACAAAACTGGAGACCGCGGTAGCACAGTGGTTAAGATGCTGTGTCACAAATCGGAAGGTCGCTGGTTCGATCCCAGCTGGTGTCAGTGGATGTTTCATTGACATAAAATCCCTCCGATCGCACTATGGTCCTGGGGTCGACTCAGCCTCTAACAGAAATGAGTACCAGGAGTAATTCCTGGGGGTAAAGGTGCCCGGTGCGTAAGGCTGAAAACCTACCACCATCCTGTGCCGTTGTCACGAAATCTGGTAGCCCTAACTTCCTGGAACCCTGTATGTCTGCTTGGGAAAAGAAATACATATGTCTTTAAAGAAAAATTTCTCCTATTGCGAATTAAAATTTTGTAGCATTACTGAATGCAAAGAATGTAACCAGCTTAAAAAGAACGATTTACTGTTGTAAGTGTGAAAAATTGTTAACTGCTTTTTAAGAAACGCGGTTCTTAGAGGTTATGGACTGCATTTACGGACAGGTGGTGGGATATTATGTGTACATCTAAGATTCTCGGGTTCCACAAAAGACAAGAAATATCTTGTCGTACAGAGCTCCTCAAGAAGGGATTCACAGCACGGAGACATTTTGTTGTTGAGAATGTACAGTGCTGAGATCGTGACGTTAGTCTCTTCGTAATAGTAGGATGTCACGTCACTGGAGACAGAACACGCCCATTGACGTGCCCAAGAACCATATCAAACTAAACAGTACTACATGTTTAACGTACCCTTAAGCATTCAATCCTTTCTATTTATTGTTTGGGGAGATTTCTTAGAATTTTTCTTTCAGACTGGTTAACCGACAGGTGACTACATGAGAAACTGTTAGTCGCTCAGCTCTTCTGTTCCCTGGTAACAGATCAATTCATGCCGTGACTGCCTCGGCTGTGCTGCTGCATTGGTTCCTGTCTAGTGCTTTGTTCTTCCTGCGCATGTTCCCTAGAAATTCTATATCTCGTTCTCTACCGTCTAACCGTCCCATTGAAGGTCTGTATCACTTCCTCTTGCTTCATGCTTTCAAAAAGTTAGTTTTGCTAACGGGATCCATGTTTCTTTTGTCTTAAATTGTGTCCCAGGCATCTTTTTCTTCTGCCTTTACCGGTTTCATTATCTTTGGTTCCTTACATAACCAGTAAAGTTCCTGGTTATACCTGATAGGCCATATACCGTTGGCATTAATCAGGCCGTACGTATGACTTGGAACACTTTCTTAGCTAGTCAAGATATTCTCTGACTTTTATGGAAGCCGTGGATTTATGTCCTTGTTCTCAGAAACTGGCCACTTGACCGTATCCTCAAGTCTGCTTCCTGACACTGGGACCAAAAATGTAGAAAAGTCTCATGATCGATTTTCTTGTACCCCTACTAACATTTATAATTCTTGGAAACGCCATTACAAGACCTCGACTTTAACGCCTGTTCATTACAGTGTTAGCTTTATCAACCTTTGGAACGCCGTGATGAAGGGAAAAAGATAAACCTTCGGTTAATCAATGGCGAAACTCTCCGCCGCTGTGATTTCTAGGGTTTTGTGTGGCCTAGTTCTGGAGGCAACTTCGCCTGTTGTAGGTATACAATAACAGAAGCCAGTTGTTGCAGAGACAAGGACGTTGTGAAATGTGTTCATCTAACATTGGATCCGCCGTCATGGTCTACTTAACATTTATTGTTAATACCCTGATATTAAGTACGGGCCGGAACCCCAAATCGCTCTATCTCCCATGTCGTCAACTCCCTCCAATCCTGCACGTCGTCTGTATTGTCTCTCACGGCAGGCTGTCGCCGCAAAATTTGTTACATGCGCCTCGAATTGCGTAGTGGATTGCGTCGCCCGATTACGAAACACCGCAGAATAGTGCCATAGTGACGTAGATGGCTCGAAGATTATTTAACGATACTCTTATCAAGTTCTGAAATAGTTTATCGCCGGACGTTAATTAACAGTGATGGAAAGACGGTGTTATTTGGTGAACTGTGAGGGTTGGAGATTAAGCGGTCATGGTTTTTTTTTTAAAGTAGGGGTGGACACGTTTTTCAAGAATCTAGTTGCCATTTCAAAATTAGAGGCGCCGCAAGGACGATATGAGGCAAGTCATGTACTGAGGACACACATATATATATTAGGCGCCGCCTTAAAAAATTTAGTCGTCCAGGCGACGTGATGTACACCCCTGTTTGAGAGGCATTTACCGGAATGTGCTTGAGGTAATTGAGGAAGTGACGTAAATGTTCAGCCATGATATTAGGTTTCCTGGGTGAAAATCTAGGTAATTTCCACAGTAGTAAAACTTGGAAAATTTGCCGCTAGAGCCAGTTTGCCCAGTGAGTTTTATTTAACGTACGTGGTATTGTTGAAGGATAATGCAGGACAAACTTTTAACAGGCTGCCCTAGATAAACATAATCTGTATTATATTGCAATTATATTGTCCACACCCAGTCCTTATATCGTTTTTATGGGACTCTGTAAGTAATATATAAATTTGGACATGCACACTTCATGAGGGAGTATGGTGGATTGGCAGTGAAGCTCCACTCATTCTTAAGCTCCTCTCTAGAAGGAATGAGTGAATCGTCTGCTGTACGTCCCGGCCACTTTACCTCCAGGGAAACTGTCCACAGTGTGCAGCCGGTATAAACTCTCTGGAGAACAGGTAATTCCTTCTTTGTGCCCGAAAAAGAAACGTTGATTCGTCGATTGGCCAACCTGTAGCGTAGTCTCTGTACCGCTGTTATATCCCGGCGTTTCTGTACGTAAAATATTCTGTACGATATCAAATCAATATTTCAGAACACACAAACCAGCATCGGGTCTGTTGTCAAAATATCCGAACAGAGATAATAATTCTTGCTTGTCTTTCACTTTACGCTATAATTTTGTTAGTGCCATCCAAAATAAACAACTCGGGTGGGTGTAGAATTTATTTTGGTTTTGATAGTCTTTAATGTAACGCTGAATAGTCGTGTAGCTGAATATCCCCTACGCATCTGCGCTGTGCCATACCGTACAAAACCACGCGGTGTACTCGATATTTTTATCACTGTACACATATTTATTCTGAATTGCATTTTCTTCGACACAGGACACAAGACGTTCTGTTTGAGTCGTTACCATAGGCATCTTGGTCGAATTTTTGGCGTGGAGGTCTTCATATCATTATGTCTCGATAGATCACTGAAATCGGTTACGTTGGATTCCTGCGGAACCCAGTCGAACGTAAATAATAATCCTAGTACTTGATTTTGTGCTGCCATAAACTGTTTTTTTTTTTACTAAACTGAATAGGGTTTATGTGTGCATACTTAAAGAAGTAAGCGACACATCTGCCTTTGTGTCAGACCGTTGTATTATAAAATTGATCTTCGTTTCTCCTAATGCCATCTTCGGCTTTACAGAGAACAGTATTTTTGTCACCCTGAACTTGATTCCGATGCACACTGAAAAGCCTTTTATGTTCTGTTACATGTCACTGTGCATGTGGCCTTATTGTACAGTCTGCTTCCAACATATCTGAAACGTATCCTTTTGATCATTTATAGTTTATTTGAAGACGCATGTAGTATCTCATTTTGGGCCTTTGTATCGTCGAATGATGGGGGACTGAGGATTTTGGAAGGATGTGAAAGTGATTGTAGCTTAATTTGAGACATTATTGTGACAGCTGCCTGGAGATACTGAGGAAATCCGCCAGGAGAACTCATTGAGTAGGCCTGTAGCCTGTCTGTGGCCTGAGATTTGTATCCGATAGCAGATGGTGATCAGTCTACGGGCGGGATGATAGAGGCAGGGAACCCTCTTCAAAACATCAGGACCGGATCTGGGGTCCTATTCAATGGCTCTTTTCTGGGGACCAAACGGCTGAGGCCTGAAATTAACCAGACACTTTTGTCTAGTGTCGAGATTAAGAATGCGAGGAATTATACCTCCACTCTCTTGTATGCCTACATGGCCTGATGCATAGAGGCAGCTTGTATACGTCCCGAATACGAAGTAGTACAGTGTTGTGTGCGTAATTGTGTATAATAATTTTTTTTTGCAGCGTGCATTGTGATACAATTTTGCAACATAAACCCACGAAATGCAAATTTTTCAAATTAATACTTTAATTCGAACCTCATGGGTTCATCATTAGGTAGACAGCTTGTACATGCACTTTTGTATGGCATGTTGTTCATACATTTTTGTAAGCAGTCTAGCAGGTGGATACACACACACACACACTTCCACCTGCTAGGCTACTTACACAAATGCATGAAAAACATACCGTACAAAACTGCATGTACAAACTGTCTTCCTAATGATGAACCCATGATGTTCGAAACATGTAAAAGAAGTCAAAAATCGAATTAATTTGAAAAGTATTTATAATCAATTTGACCTTTTCATGACCCCTTTACTTATTTTGATTTCGATTGTGTCATTTCCTTTCCTTTTTTGCATGTTTCTTCTAGCGGTCTGGGTTCCCTTACAATCGAAATTTCTGCGACATTATGTACGACACAATAGCAAACGAAGGGTACAAATCGTAAACTCCCACTTTATGAGGTTCTCTTTGTTGCTAATTAATTTTACTTTGCGTGTGACTAAATATAGGTCTTCTGCCAAGCTCTTTGCTTTTAAATTAATTTTCAGTTTAAAATATCGCATGAATTCTAAAACGTAGACATAATAGGTTCTTCTAGCGGAATGAAGCAAAGAACACTGCCAAAACAACTCGTAACGTATGAAGTGTTCCACTATAGTTTGCATTTTCGGTATTGTTTCTCCTTCAGTTTTATAGTTTCGTGACTAAGAATAGCTGTCGGCAGACGGCATACGCTGAACAGCACATTGTTACAGGCAAACAGCGACAAAAGGGAATCCCCTATTCAGGAGTTCATTTGCGATACATACCTTGTAAAAGCGTGTTTCTCAAACATAACCTCTGGTATGGACAGGTTCATTACTGATTCAATACTGGCGTTGGTCTTGAGCTACAGTCTCCTTTGTGAAGCGAGTTAGCAGCCGCCGGCTGTGTACGAGGCCACATGAACACTAACAGGAACACACATTTTAATGATACTTCCAAATTGATAATTCCAGGAATCCATTTCTGTTTAGACGACCAGAAAATGATATATTTATTAAGCAGCAGACCACGATTAATTTTAAACTGATGTGTGGAAAGAACACGCGAATGGGTGAGTGGAAAAATTGTCCATCTTTTGAGTATTACAGATCTAGAAGAGGAACTGTTCCCCGTTTAAGTGTTACATCCAACCAGTCAGAGATAAACAGGGCACAGGACAAACTGGCATCATATTCTTAATTTGTACTCATTATCTGTATTATTGTTTTAAGAATATATAATGTACATAGTTATCAGTATTCGATACCATAAATAAATATTGAACATAACAGGGTGCCGTTGCTGGACTTCAGGCTTCCGACCGTAGCGTCAATGAGATCATTGATCTTCTGTAATATTACGCAGCGTAGATTGATAGTTAGTTACCGACGTTTCGAGACAACCTATCAGTCCCACCTTCATGGGTCGAGCTTGGAAGCTTGAGCGTTGAAGATGGGACCGATATGTTGTCCCGAAACGCCGGTAACTAACTACCAATCTACGCTGCGCAAGATCCCAGAACGGCGAAGATCTCAGTTTACTTTTTGTTTTTCTGTATTGACTAGCTATCCTGCTTAATTTTCAGAGGTTTTACTTTAGATTTTTGCGAGTGTAATCAAGAAACATGTATTTCACCATGTGTCTGAAAGTGCTGTGTTGAGTGGAGGCGAAATGTGGCCAGTGACTGAAAAGACGATTGAAGTTAAGCTGGCGAATTCGATTATTTGTGGGAATATAAGAAGAACAGGAGAAATTTAACGAGAAATGAAAGACTGGCGGGGAGCTAATGGATATTTAGTCATCAGTTGTAAGGAATGTAGAATAAAAGGCGCTGAGATGGTGTGGCCATATTGAACGGACAAAGGAGAATATTTTACCGGAGAACGTATGGAATTGCTTCACTGTTGTGGGGGTTGGGGTTGGGAGATAGGCATGTAAGTGGTAGACTTGTTAAGTTCATTATAGAAGGTCGAGGTTTGGCAGAAGGAAAGGGGAGAACAGATTACTCAGAAAACCGAACGAGACAAACCAATGAAGAGATAAGGCGAAGAAAATTGCAGAGAAATATAGCAATCAGTTTCATTTCTTGCCTGGGCTTCGCATGTATAACTGAAACCCTTTGTGTTTTACCGAACAGAAATCATGATGTTTGCTTCGTGCCGACTGTCGTAAAATTTCACGTACTGTATAAATACACACAAACTAATACATTCACACGTTTTACGTTTTTTGAACCGTACGTTGTCGTATACTTACTTACTTACTCCATAGTGCAGAGTCCTTCTTGAGAAGCTAACTGGTTTGCAGCCAGTCAAGAGATTCCCCGCATTTCACGGAACCCGAAGGTTCATTACCGCACTCACAAGCGTCCGCCAACTGTCTCTATCCTGGGCCAGCCCAATCAAGGCCATACACCCATATCCCACCTCCTGGAGATCCATCCTAATATTATCCACCCATCTACGCCTAGGTCTCCCCAGTGGGCTCCTTCCCTCCGGTTTCCCCACCAAGACCCTATACACCCCCCTCTCCTCACCCATAC
>Ga0123354_10005930_pt1 | contig 17970 bp, 13 predicted proteins | sample TergutLab28metaG_2_FD_97872 | JGI IMG/M metagenome (GOLD analysis project Ga0123354, IMG submission 97872) | Labiotermes labralis P4 segment gut microbial communities from Petit-Saut dam, French Guiana - Lab288 P4 | ecosystem: Host-associated > Arthropoda: Insects > Digestive system > Gut ...
ACACACACACACACACACACACACACACACACACACACACACACACAGGAAGTATGCTAATTTAGCTGCACTGTATCTGGAAGACCTTCGAAGTGTACACATGATTTCTGCATTCATAAACGTAACAAAAAAAAGGTGCATTCGCATTGGCTTCGTCACGTCTGGCCGTCCCACTGGACAGACTGTTGTGAAATTCTATATTGGTGGAGAATTTTCTAAATTTTGTCGTGAAAATTCTAGTTTCTTTAAATTCGGATAAAAATATCAGCCACTTTACATGCAGACCGACGTGTGTTTCAGCTAATTCCTCATCGAGTGACAAAAGCATTCTTCTACGAAAATTATTGATTGATTATATTTACATAATATTTACTATGGCTACATACACGGTGTCTTTCCCGGGGGTAAAGTGCGGCCGGGGTGTGCTGCTGACCACTCACCCCCTTCTAGTGCCGCGGTCATGGAAGAGTACAGCTACACCTCTACCCACCCTCTGGGCCATACCGGGCCTGTAACGGGATCACTCACATACACGGTAGGCTGAAATTTGTTATGGTGTAACGTAATAATCAACGACATAAACTTAAGGTTGTGAAGTACTGCTCTTATACAGTTACCGATTGTTTTCCTTGCCGTGTACATGACTCATTACTGTATAAAATTAAAACGATTCAATCACATATTTAATATTTATTGCCTATATAAATCGATATAGAATTCAATATCTATTACGATTGTGACCATATCCTCAAATTATGTAGCAAATATTGTTTGCAATCTTAGTAATTAACCAACTTAATGCACAAATTCTTGTTTTATACTAAGTTTATTATAGGTCTCTACATGTTTCGAGCACTCTGTGCTCATCATTAGGAGGTCAAAATTGTATTAAACAGCATCTGGTATCATCACACTCTGTAGGTGGCTGTCCGGTGCACGGCCGTGCAAGGGACGGCCACGTACAGGGTGTGATGATACCAGATGCTGTATAATACAATTTTGACCTCGTGACGATGGGCACAGAGTGCTCGAAACATGTAGAGGCGTATAATAAACTTATTATAAAACAAGATTTTTTGCATTAAGTTGGTTAATTACTAAGATTATACTGAGATGCACGGTCAGCAAAACATCAAAATATTGTGGTACGCCAAACTTGATGCAACAAGGTAATTTTATTGATATACTCTTAGCTCGACATGTTCCGGGTACATACGCCCATCATCGTAGAATATATCAATAAAATTACCTTGTTGCATACCACATTATTTCATGAGGAAGATACATGGTCAGACAACCCTCAAATCAAAATATCGTTTGTTAAGTTCGTGATTACAAAATATTTCGACGGGATGAATGTTTATCATTGTGTATGACGCACAAATCTAAGAAAAACACAATCTATGTAGACATTCCATACAACAGACCCTGCAACAGCAATAACATTTCATTATAGCCTATATATATATATATATATATATATACATGAACATCTCAGAAGAATCTAGAAGGCAAAAATCTGAAGTCGACTTGGTGTGACGTCATACGTACAGTTCCTGTTGATCGGTGATAGTTCGAAGATCAAAAATTTTCAGACACAATTTTGGGATATTAAGATGGGCTTATGACGTAAGAAATTTCTTTTGGATATCTACGAGATAAACTAAATAAAAATAAGGAAATACACAAATAATTTACTATACACGAATATTAAACATTTTATCAACTGACATTTCCCAAGTACTATCGAACGTTACTGAAAAAAAAATAAATAAAAATCTCCAGGGAAGACAATTAAATAAGCAGGAAATACTCAGTATTGAAATGTTTTAATATTACGTTAATCTGTCACATATTGTAGTGCTTTTAAGGCTTCATACCGATAAGCAACACGCATTACGTAATAGTAATAGAACTGAGATCTCAGTCTAGCAACATAAAAATTAATAAGCAATTTTAATTTATTTTTAATACTGAACTGACCAATTTTCGTCGAAACATTTTACATCGAAGAATGCTCACTAGCCTCGGTTTCATGATATATGTCCTAATATAGTGTATACTTCTTATGCGTCGTTTCTTCGAGATACCAACTTTGAAACAACAAACTGGAATTCATTTAGACTTCAAAGCTTGGGAATCATTCTACAAACGAGTATGTACCAATAAGTTTAACCCCCAAGACGAAGCGCAGACTGTTTTATTTAAAGACCCAGATCATACCGCGCAGTAAACACTTTTCATCTCGGTCATAAAAACCGATCAGTCTGTGTTGTATGGGGCAAAAGTCGCTATTAGTTCTGAGTTAAATACAAAACACAAATACAGTGTGGGCAGAATGTAAAATTCTTCGTAGTTAAACCTGTTGGTGCATCACATAGCCAGTAGGTTTAAGAGGGTAAAACAAAATCTACTTTCTGCCCACATCTTATATTTCTGGGCTTTGTGTGGATCTAAGAACAAACAAATGTTTTTTTTTACGATATTGACATGAGCAGGTTCTTATAGCCGTGACGGACTGTGTTTACTGCGCGGTACGTACTGAATATTTATATATAATTCAGGATGACCTTAGTCGTGGTATGAATGGTGAAACACAAAAATCGACGGAGATGAGACTCAGGTCATCTGTTTCTTTCGCTGACTTACCGCCAGAGCCTCATCTTACACTCAAAGAATAGAATGCTTTGTTATATATTTTCAACCAAAAATGATCTCGGAGAAATCTTTGACGGATAAATCGCCTAGAGATTGCACATACAAATTACAGACGTCAGCGTCTTCAGAACATTTGTTACAGAATTGAGAAGTAACGGATTAAGAGCCTAACATTAAATTAGCCCAACATAAAACATTAATTTTTTTTATAATGAGTTACGCCAGCCCGCTGCGAATTTTCGGCAGAGACACAGTTTGGAATAGCAGCGCCTGTTTAGGCAAACGGCTCGCAGCTTGTAAAGAAACACAAAGAGTCAGGATTTGAATGTGGATTTCAGAATTCTCTAAGTGTGTGACTGCATCGGTCCGACCATTACTAAGTCATGGGCTGCGAGAAAATGGACAGTGCCTCAGGAAGCAGAAGAGAGACTAGCAATATTTGAAAGGATAATACCAGGAATAATCTTTGGACCGGTCTGGGGAAATAACTTCGGATGGAAACTAAGACATAATAAAGAGCTCTATGAATTGCAAGACGGTATCTGATATAGTGAAATATATTAAGTTCAAAAGACTACAGTGGGCAGGTCATGTAGACCGAATGGATAAATCTAGAATGCCCAAGTACTGAATGGAAAATTCCATGGCAGAAGACCTGTGGGAAGAACGCGGCGACAGGGCTGGGAAGGCAACATCAGGAGGGACTCCTTGTTGCTGCTGAATAAAAGAGGATGGAGGAGACTGGCAGGGGACAGCGAAATCTGCAGACGAACTACAGAAGAAGCCACGGCCCAATGCGGGGTGTCGCACCATTGAAGAAGAGGAAGTATGATGTTATCGCAACATTAGGAGGCGGCAGCAAGCAGAAGTCATAAAAGATCTTATGACAGAAAATGTTCGGAACGTTGGAATAGGGTAAGACCAGAGAAATAAAGACAGCTGATACAAAGTGGCGGTCAGCCTAATGTCCATTTAGTTGACGCAGCTGTCGCTACAACAGCTGAGATACGGCAATATCTACTGTCTGAGGCCGGGACTGATACAGGTCTCTGGTCACAGGGACAGCAGCAAAACTGTGTGAAAAAGCTAAATTTCAGGACTAGACCAATGTCTGGCCATGAGCCCCTAGAGGGGTTTCACACCACGACGGACTGTCTGATTGATTGTCGGTGTCAGCGTCACTCTGAAGTGGACACAGTCTTGCGGAGTTAAGCTTGACCGACGTAAACGAAATGCGTGATTTAACACGCGCCACATTGCACATGTCTGCTTACCAGAAACATAGAATTTTTAATTCTGAGTTACTCAGAAAATTTTATCATCTCCATGTTCTTTGGCAAGGGTAGGAATGCCTCTTCTTGCCAACCTTTAAATTTCTCGGACAATATTAGAACATTTTGAAACCGAAGAGAAACTGAACAGGCAGGCAAACTACGAACTACTTAACACTGAGAAGCGTTCGCGTAACTTTCTTGCCGTGGAAAACTAATAAGCATTACAAATTCCGGGTGCGTGTCTGTAGCCTTCGTTCTCCAGGACGCAGTACGCATGCTCCGTATTATATTGTCATCTGTAGCCTCGCCGGCTCTACCATATTCCACCACATTATCCAATAAACGGTACGATTTTCGGAAGAAACTGCACTGAGCATAAAGTGCATTTCGACTTTCTCTGCAACTTTTCTCTGAAATATTTCTCATTCTAAGAAGAATACACCGAGATATTATCATAAATGTACATAGGTCTTCATGTAAAGTAACCTTTAATCTTGTCCGATATTAATGAAACTTGAACATTTTGACAGGTTTTCGAAAAAAAACCCTGAAATATCAAATTTCATGGTAAATTCATCTCGTGGGAGCCGATCTGTTCCATGCGGAGGGACACACAGTCAGAGGGGCAGACAGACATGACCAAGCTAACAGTAGCATGTCGCAATTTTGCGAGCGCGCCTGTAACTGGGGGGCAAATTTAAAAGAATTAAAAACTGCATATACTTCTATGTTTTTTTAGTGTCCGGTACCACGCCAGCTACAAAAATATCATAAGCTGCTCTCACCTACATTCCTGTATTATTGACAAGCGTAAGTATTGTCACATAACACAGCTAAGCATTTAATATCAACGGGCGTTTGGCTTGTCGCTTCATGCAACAGACGAGGAGTTCAGAGCATAATTCATCAAGTCCACATTCCTATTGCACAAACTCGTAGTTCTGCATACCTATTTTTACTGTCATTACGGTTTTTATAATCACTACGCCCGTTGTGATGTGAGGTTATTGGTGCTTCTTTTCGTTTGTCCTGTAATTGTGCCATACCCGTATAATTATGCTATAGCATGTAATTGTGCCATACTCGTACAAATGTGTTATACCACGTAATTGTGCCATGCCTGTGTAATTGTGCCATACCTATGTAATTGTGTCATACCCGTTTCATTGTGCCATACCCATGTAGTTGTGCCATACCCGTGTCATTGTGCCACGTCCGTGTAACTGTGTTATACCCGTGTAATTGTGCCATGCCCGTACAATTGTGCTATACCAGGTAACTGTGCCATACCCATGTAACTGTGCCACACCCGTATAATTGTGTTAGTTTTACCATGTAATTGTGCCATACCCGAGTAATTGTGCCACGCCCGTGTAACTGTGCTATACGCGTGTAATTGTGCCATAACCGTGTAATTGTGTCATGCTCGTGTAACTGTGCTATAACCGTGTAATTGTGCCATACCCACGTAATTGCGCCACACCCGTGCAAATCTGCTGTACTCATGTAATTGTGTACTCACATATTTGTGGTACTCCGTTAATCGAACCTGTGCTGCTAAGACTGCGTGCCGACAGTTTTAACTGAATTGAAACTATCCAGATATTCGAGAAAAAAGTCTCGCTGTCAACATTTTCACTGTAGCAATAATAATATTATTCATGTTACGTGTTACCTCATGTAATTTGTCTTTCTTATCTATTCTCTATGTGTTTCTGTTTGTGGTTTACTATTGAATGTATTTTCTCTTACGTTCCTGTGCTGTTTCTGTAATTCGCTTTATGGCTGTTGTGGCAACACATTAATAGTGAAGAAATGAATATAGTAGTAGTGGTATTACTGCTACTGGTTCATTTAAGGTATGAAGAAAAATACGATATATGTATAGGTAAAATTTAACGGCTATGGGACAGATACTAGCTACGTCGCCATTTCTGAAATTGCTAACGTGCAAGCAAGAAGGTACATGATCTACATCTGAACCAAATATAAACTTTCAGCTCCAATGGTTCATTAGCCTTTGCCATCAAACTAATACCCGAAGAAAATATTCGCACGGTTGCCATGTTGTTCTTTTGCACAATACAGCTACTGCACGGCTACGCTACCCGGTATCAGTGACGGGTCGATCCTGCCTCGGATAAACTTGCTTCCTTGGCGATAGGATTGGCCGCTGCTCTAGCATGTCTACCAATGTCGAACCTACCTCATCCAGGAGATTACGGCAATAAAATTATCATACAACAACTTCAGTATTTTCCAGTGGCATGTTACTATACACCATTATAAAAAAAAGGAAGGAGGTAGGGTTTAGTGGCACTAGTATCTCTCCACTTGACAGTTTATCGCGTCCGGCATATTGTTATTACAGATTGTGAGAGTTACAGAGGACATCGCGTTCATAGCAAAGTACGTGAAGATCGGGCAAGTACTTGTAGAGTTGAAATGACGAAATATGCACACACACACACACACGTACTAACACAGATGGCGTTACATTTTATATTATTCACACCGTGCATATTCTTACATTCAGTGTAACAACCAACACATGTACTCAATAAAATACAAATCATAAAACACAATTCACGACAAGTTTGAAACTCCTACATGTTTCGGCACTGGGGGTACCACCCTTAGTGAGTCTTCCAACAAGTCAGTCTAGGCACTTATCGCCGTCAATGGTACCTTTTCAATATTCTTCTGACCTCTTCGAAGAAATATTCAACCTTCACTGTTTTCGACCAAATTTCCATATTCATTTCTCATCCCTTCGTTCAGTCTTGACACTACGATGAAAACAAAGACATATCTCTACATTAAAGTATTATTACAAATTATGTAAACTTTCACCAGAAATACTGGACTCAAACAAGCTATGACAAAAAAAATTCGAATAAAATTAATGACAAAAAAACAGTTCCATAGCAAGCAAAATTTTATCCTAAAGTATAAAAATAATTTTGACGCTAATGTATATGAATGATATATCCACCGGTAACACAAAATTGCAAATTTCCCCTCTATGTAAAATAATTAATATGTAAGTATGACATAAATTAACTCGATTTGTTTTACGGACGACTTTTTTTAACTTGATATTTGTAATAAGGCGTGCAGAAGTTGCTAAGCAACACAAAACCTTGTAATTTGCCCTTGACATACAGCTTTCTGACAACTGGCTGATGGATTAGTGTGTGACGTACTTTGCAGGCATAAGGCTGACTTTTATTTCACTATCGTAGTTCGATGACTGTTGTTCAAGTAATCGCTTGTCTACTTCTACTGTATTCTGAAGTATACAATCCCCTCAGGTATGATGAGAAATGTGATTGGTTCTAGGGTTATTTAATTATATAGGACGTTTCTGAATAATTACTGAGATGTGGAGGGAAAAATTCCTGGTATGCATTAAAGCACTACCCCTGGATAACCAAAAATACTCAAGTAGAACTTCATTCGACAGGCGTTTTGTCTTGGAAGAAATTATTTAGATATGCCCCTAGGTATACGGATTAGGAGCAGGGATGTCTTAGTTCGCACGGTATCTAGATCATGTGCTAAACATTCGAGAGATCGGGGTTGGATTCCAGTAGGGAATTTTCCACTTCTGACAGAATCCATGGCTGCTGTGAGGCCTATTCAGCCTCCTAATCCTTGGGTACCAGTGGTTGTTTCGTCAATGGAAATATTCCAGGGTGTACAGCTGAATTAACAGGTCAGTTTAGTAACCAGATAAAGAAATCGTGAAATTTTATCTCTGTTCACTTACGCGTCTTCATGGCGTGGTGTTTAACTCCCCAGCGCTCAGTGGATGCACTATGTACCAAAACGCTTAATATTAAAATTTCTGCCCACAGATTATATTTCTGTATTCCTATTGATCTCAGAACAACCAGCGACCATTTTAATACACAGAACTAACTGATATGTTTTTACTTTAACCGTGACGACAATTGTTTACTTTGCAGTAAGAACTTGATTTTTAAACATAATTCCGAATTTTTTTCGTGTTCAAAGGGTAAATTAAGCAGAACGAGAAACTTATGTCTTGACACGCAGCTCCATTCCAAATGCACTGCAAATTCACGTTTCCCAGTTGCATGAAAAATTGGTGTGCGTTGGTGTAACCATTGTTGCCGTCGAAAAACAGCAAGCGTTACATGGTCTGAGTGTGTATCTATAGCCTTAGTTAATCAGCATGCAGTGCGCATGCGCCATATTACCATCTGTGGCCTGTCCGGCTCTACAATATTTTTCCACATTATCTCATAAAAGGCATGATTTTCGAAAAAAAAATTCCGATATAGAACACAAAATGTGCATTTTTATTTTCTCTACAGCTTTTGTCTGAAACATTTTTTATTCTAAGAAGAACTGAGAGAGATATGATCAAATATGTGTATTGGTTTTCATACAAAGTACCCGTAATTCGTGTCATGTTTTAGTAAAAGTTGAATTTTATCAACAGATTTTCTAAAAATACTCCATTATCAGGTTGTATCATGCGGGCTGACGGACGGAGGGACGCACAGAAAGTCACGACGAAGCTAATAGTCGCTTTTCGCGATTTTGTGAAGGCGCCGAAAAACTGACTGAATATAAAATGTGTGTTTTGACTTTCTCTACGTGTTTTTCTGAAAAATTTCTCATTCTAAGAAGAATGCAGCGAGATACTACCATAAATGTGTATAGGACCCCATGTAAATAACCCGTTACTCTTGTCAGATGTAATAAAATTTTAATTTTCTCGACGGATTTTCGAAAAATACACAAATATTAAATTTCAAGAAAATCCGTCCTTTGGGAGCCGAGTTGTCCCATGTCGACGGACAGACATGACGAAGCGAAGCATTTCTTTTCGAACATTTTGCGAATTCGCCTAAAAATTATGTCAATAGAGGGTATTTTTGTATTTCTATGGATCTCATCACGAACAGGTATCATTTAAGTACACAGCATCCAATGACTGCTTTTTACAATCAGGACGACAAATATTTATTGCGCGGTAAGAACTTAATGTTTAAACATAATTCACGATTTTTGTCGTCTTTAAATGTTGAATTTAGTGCAAGGAGCACTGAAATTTTAACATGGAGATTAATATCAAATTCACTGCGAATTAGCGCCTATTTAATTACACTCAAAAGAACAAAGCGCATTTTTAACTGTCTTGGTTATGATATTTCTTCCGATGTCAGCAATGCTATCAGTACAATGAGACACACGCAACAGGCTATACTTACTTACTTACTTACTCCATGGTGCAGAGTCCTTCTTAAGAAGCTAACTGTTTTGCAGCTAGTCAAGAAATTCCCCGCATTTCACGGAACCCGAAGGTTCATTACCGCACTCAAAAGCGTCCGTCACCTGTCTCTATCCTGGGTCAGCCCAATCAAGTCCATATACTCACATCCCACCTCCTGGAGATACGTCCTAATATTATCCACCCATCTACGCCTAGGTCTCCCCAGTGGTCTCTTTCCCTCCGGTTTCCCCATCAAGACCCTATACACACCCCTCTCCTCACCCATACGCGCCACATGCCCAGCCCATCTAATTCTTCTCGATTTTATCACCCGCACAATATTGAGTGAGGAGTACAGATCATTTAGCTCCTCGTTATGCATTCTCCTCCATTCCCCCGTTACCTCTTCCCTCCTAGGTCCAAATATTCTCCTCAACACCATATTCTCAAACACCCTCAGCTATGCGACACAATAACAGGAACGTAGCTTCCATACAATATGGCGTGGCGCTCACACATTCGAGCAAGGACCTCGAAGACAACTGTTCTGATTTTAATTCGTACTGAAATACGAGTAACAGTCTCCTGAAGCTCTGCGTGTTCAAAAGTGTATTTCCTGGAAGACGGCTCATCTACCGATAAGACTCTGTCTCCAGTTCTTAATAGATTGGGAACTAGTTTGCGTTGAATCGTGTAATTTAATTTGGTGCCAGCAATTCTGCAGAATTTCTTTTCCATTCTTCACTGTCATTCTTTACGAATCGTAGTCTACAATCTCATTCAAAGGCGCGATTATAAGGCGGAGTTTTTGGGATTTTATGAGAACAGGTTCACGTTATTTATTTTATTTACCCGTTTCAGTTCTATTTAAAGACGATTTTAACTGCTAATATTGTGCAGCGTTAAACGACAAAATAGTCAGTGAATATTAAATTGAAAAGCATGAGGAAATATGCGGTCATGCGCAGCGTAATTTACTATTCCGTTATTTTTCCAGACGGAGTTAGGAAAATTATGAAAAGCCTCGGACGCAATATCTCGCCCTCAGACTCAGACATGAACGCTGTCCCACCTGAATATGAATCAGGAGGGCTATACAATCGGTGGCTTCTTTCGGTAGTCCATTTTAATATTATTCTTTTATAGACGCCTATGTCTCCCAAACAGTCTCCTTCCTTCCCGGATTACGACTACACAAGAGCACTGAATGTCAAATTCGAATATTAAAATCTGAAATCAGTTGAATACTATCTAAAAGCAATATTCAAACTGAGATTAAAGTTTTGAAACTTTCTTCTATGAGATGTATTTTGGTCAGTCCTCCTCGCTTTCCATCAGCGGCATTCAGTACACATTCTGTCACTTCTAAGTCGTAAGATACCCTGTCAATTCTGGTACATCATACTGCAAGAACTGGCGTTAACGGTTGTCTGGTGCTTGTCTCTCAAAGGGTCAAAGAAAACACCAAATAACGGATAAACAAACCGGAGTGCTTGGGGCCATGTTATAATTTACGAACAGAATTTTTAACTAAAGAAAGCACAACAGAAACAAAAATATCCAGAAAATATGGAGAATCATATTTTTCACCCTAGTGCTTTCACGGCTTCAACCTTTTCCTGTACTGTGCCTCAATCTTGCGCTTTATGCTGCTTCACCCTACAGCTCTATACTGCTTTATTCTAGGGCTGTATACTGCTTCGTTCTATTGTCATACACTACTTCACTCTAGCATCTAATACTGCTTCATTCTAGCGCTTTATACTGCTTCGTTTTAATGTCATACACTGCTTCACTCTAGCGTCTAATACTGCTTCATTCTAGCGCTTTATACTGCTTCTTTCTATCGTCACACACTGCTTCACTCTAACATCTATACTGCTTTACTTTAGCGCTTTATACTGCTTCGTTTTATTGTCATATACTGCTTCACTCTAGCATCTAATACTGCTTCATTCTAACGCTTTATACAGCTTCAACCTAGCGCTGTATATTGCCTCATCCTAGGGCTATTATACTGTTTCATCCGAGCGCTATACTCTGCTTCAGCCTACTGTTGTATGTTGCTTCACCCTAACGCTAAACACTGCTGTATTCTAAGTCTATACACAGCTTCACACTGCTTCAAACTAGCGCTTTGTGCTGTTTCAGCCTTGCTAGTTTTGCTGCTTCGCCCTTGCTCTGTACATTGCCTCAACCCAGTTCTATAAGCTGCTGCAACTTAACATTGTACATTGCCCCACCCCAGCACTGTATACTGCCTCATCCTAGTCGTATATACTGCATCACCTTAGTCCTGCATACTGCCTCACCCTAGTCCTATATACTGCATCACCCTGGCTCTGTAAGCTGCCTCACTCATCTCTACATGCTGCTTCACCTTAGCACTCCATACTGCTGCTCTCTTACTCCATTCACTCAATATCAGCTCAGGTTCCTCCCCAGTGCTGTTTCAGACTTCTGCTCACGTTTCCTGTAAACGACAGAGACACGTACCTTTGCTGAATTCTTAAGAGCGTGTCCAGGGCGTCTTGAAGTTGTTTAATCTGGCTCTCAAGTTCGGAAGCTTCCTTTTTCAGAGCTTCGTAACGGCTGCGAATCGCGATCGACGCCAAACGATCAACCACAATTTCATTCTTAAGCGGGGGTGGTGGATTCAATGAGGCATCCTGGAATAAAAATTAACGTAACATGTATGAAGTGTGCCACACATAAACTTAATGCCGCTTACACAGTATGTCTATTGATGGGACATCCTGCACGTAGTATGCATTTTGTAGACCTACATTGCCTCGTCTATTTGCTTTCTGAGTCCTGTTAAATTACACAACCCTGTTCAATTCCGCACTATATTATTTCATCCCTTCCTACATTAACCTTCTACTTATGACCTCGTGCCCCAACTAAAATTCAAGTCCAGGTAGAGCACTAATGAGTTATTTGCGGACATTTTTGCCACAACATTCTCCCTTTGCATACTATTGCATCTTTCTTCTGACGGTCGTGTAATGAAAGAACTATTCCTTTAATTTTACCTGTTTCAATGAAACTCCTGTTGTTTCTGTGAAACAAATGCAACTCCAGGCTGCCCAGCTCCTCTTTCAACGTCTTGTCCAGTTTCTGGCACTCATATTGTCCTACATTATATTAACGTATACTACAGGGGTGCAAAAACCTGTCGCACTAGTTCGCCATTGTGAATAAATTTTGTAGGACGGCGCCTCATATTTGCGGATCCTCAATAAATTGCTTCACGTCACCGTTGTGGCGCCTAAAATTAGCGGGTGGCTCCTAGATTTATGGAAAATTTTTGCACCCCTTGTGTAGTATAATATAGTATGTGGGGAAGGAATGTACTACCAAAGGCTTTAGGTCTGATCCACTGTAACGACCTCGGATCGCAACTTTAAGAAGTCTATCACAAATGCATACATAGGCACGCAACACAAATGTCATAAATAAATATGCGGCTTCCAACATGTTTCTGCGATAAATTACCATTTTCAAGGATATACGTACAGAAGTATATCTATATGTAATATATTCCTTTGTGTTTAAATCAAGGAAGATGGCGATTTATTGCCTAAACATGTAGAAAGGCACAAATACAGGTACGACTTTGAAATGTGTTATGTGCGTACGTTGGTGTATATGAGCGACTGCAAGCACATTGCGTAGTGCGAATAACATCAAGTTTAAGAAGCTAGTAAAGCTGTGGTCAGTGTGGTACATCAGGGCGACATAAACGTATGTGGACAACTGGTTAAAAATTAAAGCAGCACTTACGTTGGCTAGAGGTTCGCCTGAGGCCCCTCCGGTTCCTTCGGGTGTCTCTGGAGGAGGGGGAGGTAGAGGCGCCACAAAGTTATGGTGCAAGGATGGGTGGTGGGGGTTGTGTTGTGGGGTGGGCAGTGACCGGACAAAGTGGGCCAGGTCCGTGGGGCCAGCAACAGCCCGGCATTGCGAGGACAGTCCATCGTACCGCCGAGACTGTTCGACCGCCTGCAACGAAACAAATATATTCACCACTATAAAGTAAAGTAAAAATAAAGTCTAACACTACTTTAATTAACTATCACTTTAAATAATTTACAGCAACATGTTTCGGCTGTTAAAAGCCACCTTCAGGCTGAATATAAAAGACTATAGACATAATATAATGTCATAAAATGGATGAGATCCCTTTTACATAAAGTTTTAAATTATTAAAATGATACTATTAAAAGGATGAGATGTGATAAAACTTGCAAACACATTGAACTTTAAAACTTGTAATATTATATAGTATGGTTAAAGACGAATGGAGTTTTTTATACATAGGCTATCGTACGTGAGTAGTTGATGGGCAGCACAAGTGTGTGGATTTATTATGAAATTTTTAACAACGTAATATATAGGGATATAGAGGAGGGTGTGAAGTGCATTATTATATCATAAATGGACGATGAATATGATTATGGTATTTACGTTTTTGGTATATAGGTGTGTGTGTGCTGGTTGGTTTATATTCGTCTTGTGTATTTAAATATGACTTTATTGTATATGTGGTTCGAAGTTTAATTTCACGTGGTATATGTTTTTATTATTTTATACGTGGAAGAACTGTCCACTTTTTAACCCTCTAAAGTAAAGTGGTTGCTATTGTACCGCGTGTTTTAACTTATATATATATATACCCTACACGTTTGGTATAATTCTTGCAATAAACGGGAATGACTTCCACATACATTATCAACCAAGTAGATTTTCTAATGCGCGCAAGCAGCGTTGTCTGTGAGGTTCAGAACAGAACCTGTCTTCATAACGTAGATTTATTTCACTGTTCAAAGCCGCGTCATGTCCCAGGCGGTTTGCCGCCGGCATAATAGTTTGGCAGCCCAGGTTTGAAACACGAACAGTCCATTTGCGATTTGTGGTGGATAAATTTGCAATGGGACAGGGTTTTCTGGAGTCCTGTGTTGTTTGTATCATTCCACCACTGCTCCGTATTTATCTTCATCTACGCGCTACCATTACCAGAAGGACAAAGAGGTGAAGCTTGGGAACCTGCAAAAATGATTGCCCTTTCAGCAATCAGGGACAAATGCACAGTAAGGTTCACATATATTCACCAACACATGCACATTTTTTAATGACACTATAAAACTTTAATTGGTTAAAATAGTTAAAATCTCCGACATGTTTCGGTTTACATTTAAACCATCTTCAGGGTGCTATTAGTTCATGCTAAAGTTACTTATATCACTTGTTGCTATGATGGCATTGTGGTAGCGTGTTGTTCCTTGTTTGTGATGGGTTCGGATGTTGTGTTACTCTTCCTCTTGCTTTACTGTGGCTGAGCGTGTCATTAAAAAGTGTGCATGTGTTGGTGAATATATGTGAATTGTGACAATATGCACGGTGAAAAACTGAAAAAAAAGCACAGTAAGGTATTTCAGCGCTGAAAGTGTGGAAGAGTGCGATTCGTATTTCTGAGTGTAATGTTGAACTGCGGGGGGGAGGGGAGACATATAAACAATATAGACCTAAATTAAGTTACAACAAAATCAACTATAAAGGGTACGCAAATCAGGCATGTAACAAGTACATGCGATAACAGAAACTGACACAAAATCAAAGCCAAAAGACATGAAGGGAACAGACAGCTTGAGCAACAAAGACGCAGGTGGGTGCAATTATTAAAATGAATTTTAAGTAAACAGGATTAATCTCGCTCCCGATAGACACCAGTGGTGGGCTTTTGCGAACATGATAAGGTGCTCGCGATTTACACGAAGACACGATATTTCTTGACTAGCTAAGCAATTGCCAATTCGTGAAGGAAAAATTTGCTCTACCCATACGAAAGATCGGGCAAGGAATTCTAAGTAGCGGGCACGAGGAAAATCTTTATAAATGCCGTTAAGACAACCAAAGAGTAACTCCCAAGCATCCAAATTCCCGCATTCATTCTAAACTGTAATCGTTAATCTTAACACTAAAAATTATTACAATATTTATTATTGGATTTAAAACTTATTACATGAAGACGGGAAGAGACCCAACAGCCACATCGTCGTGTGTATCCAGTACACTGTGCCTGAGACTGGTTGCCAATCCGATATCTGATACTGCTGAATCCATCCATCCTCATACCGGATTTAGAGCATTAATTTCAAATTTGCTCTGCTGTGATGCCAATATTTCTTACTGCAGTTTTTGCTCGTCACGTGCCAATAGAATAAAAATTCTGAAGAAAATATTTCAATCCGCACAGTCAGTCGCCTTTTATACCCACGAGAGTCTTCTTGACCTTTTTCATCTGGAGTTGTACAGAATAGCTTCTACGAAGAAGTTCGCGATACGCAGTAATTGAGAAACTGGACACGAGGCGCTATTTCAAGCCAGAAACTGACATCGAAGGGACGGCGTGGGTTGACTACAGGAGCTTGACCTCCTTAGCTTCGCCCACATTCTGTTCTGAAGACACGTGAGACGGTATTGCTCACACACACTGAAATTTCATCAACTGATTCTTTGGATACTAAACGGTGTATATCAGGTCAACAAGACACATGGTATCAAGAGTTAGATAATAATGGATGAAAGTTTGGAAGAAATGTTAAAGAAAGCGTAAGTGGACTAACCATTCAAAGGAAAAAAAGGGAAACTACTTTTCTAACTAATGCTCCCCGATTTAACAAATAATGTTCTTTGGAAGGTCTCCACGCTTCGCCCGTTTTCCTTTCTGGTAAGAGCAACATGTAGACGAGTATGAAGTACGCGTGGCATGATAGTGACAGGGGAAAACCGGAAGTACTCAAGAGAAAAACCAATCTCAGTGTCAATAAGTCAACCACAAATGTCACATGCACTGGCCTGGGACTGAAAGTGGGTCTTGGCGATGAGGGGCTGGTGACTAACCAACTGAGCCATTGTTAAAAATAGAATTCCTTTACTGGAAGGGAGTTTTCTTTGTGATTCACAGAATACAGAAATTTTTGTGTTTGTATTAGCTAGTATATTATTTGTACCGTTGTGGGTTCCTTCTGGACTAGAAGTAAATACTGATAAGACTAAGTACATGGTCACGTCTCGAGATTAGGATGCAGAACGAAGTCAAAGTGTAAACATTAATAATCATTCCTTTTAAAGAGTGGAAGAGTTCAAATATTTGGGAACAAACTTAACAAATCAAAATTATATTCAGGAAGAAATTAAGAGCAGATTGAAGTCAGGTAATGTTTGCTACCATTCAGTAAAGAATCTTTTGTCTTCCAATTGCTGTCCTTAAATTTAAAGATTAAATAAACAAAACTATAAATTTGCCTGTTGTTTTGTGTGAGTGTGAAAATTGGTCGCTCACATTGACAGAGAAACGTGGGCTGAGGGTGTTTGATAATAGGGTGTTGAGGAGAATATTTGGGCCTAAGAGGGACGAGGTAGCAGGGGAGTGGGGAAAACTAAATCGTGAGAAGCTTAATGGTCTCTACTCCTCACCCAATATTGTTCGGGTGATAAAATCGCAAATGAGATGGGCGGGGCATGTATTACGTATGGGGGCGAGGTGAGGCGTATATAGGGTTTTGGTGGGGCTTCCTGAGGGAAAGCGACCACATGGAAGACCCAGGTGTAGATGGGAGGATGATATTAAGATAGATCGTCAGGAAATGGTATGTGGGTGTATGGAATAGGATGATGTGGTTCAGGACAGGGACAGGTGGTGGGCACTTGTGAATGTGGTAATGAAATTTCGGGTTCCATAAAATGCGGGGAATTTCTTGACTAGCTTAGAACCTGTTAGCTTCTTAAGAAAGACTCTGCTCCATGGAGTAAGTAAGTAAGTAAGTAAGTACTGCAGGATTAAAACTTTTGAAAGTCACAGTAGCTAAGTTGAATTACATGTAATGCATTACAAATAATACTTGAGAATGTTGGGCATAAGATAAAAGTAGACAATAACAGCATTAAATGCACTTCCTGAGGTAGCAGCTAAAGGAATTGTGATGTATGACTAAACACCACTGACCTCAGCAAGACAAAAAATAAGGTGAGTTCCTCAAACTTAGGTTAAACTGAGCAATGGATTTGGCAAGAAAATCTACATGGCTGAAATGAAGTAGGGTTTTGCTGTAGACGCCCTGTGGCATGCAGTGGGATATGAAACATATATACGAAATTAGCATTACAGCACTCAGATACTGAGGCAGTAGCAGAATGTACTGGCATGGATAAACACAGCTGAACTCAGTGAGAATAAAAGAAAAAAAGAAAAGTGTCTAGTGAGTTCCTAAAGTTAAATTTTGGGTGAGGAACTGAGATAATTGGTACATTATAGAAATCGTAGAAACCTAAACTGGAAGAATCATATCGATCAACTGATTCATTAATGAACTTCATGTAAATAACAAAGAAAACGTTCATAATTTTTAACCTTTAAACAGAATAAATGCAAGGAATAAGCCCCATTTTCACAGACAAAATGCCAACCTTTCTAGCTCTAGGAAAGGTGCATTATGTTTTGGAATTAAAATTTTTCAACACTTCACCATTTATGCTAATAAGAATTAGGAATGAAAAGGCATAATTTAAGGTAGCAATCACAATATGCTTATACACACTTCTCATGTTCTGATCATTAAATTTTATGTTAATGAAGATCCACAAGACTGTATATCCGTGACAAATGCTAATTCAGATATGAGGTCTAGCAGAATGGTCAACTGTAGACACTGTGTACCCTTGCGCTATACCTGACACCAGATTAAGATATGTCACTGCTCTATATGTGTGTGTGTGTGTGTGTGTGTG
>Ga0123354_10005932_pt1 | contig 17967 bp, 15 predicted proteins | sample TergutLab28metaG_2_FD_97872 | JGI IMG/M metagenome (GOLD analysis project Ga0123354, IMG submission 97872) | Labiotermes labralis P4 segment gut microbial communities from Petit-Saut dam, French Guiana - Lab288 P4 | ecosystem: Host-associated > Arthropoda: Insects > Digestive system > Gut ...
CAGCACAGGATGGTGGTAGGTTGTCAGCCTTACGCACCGGCCGCCTTTACCCCCAGGAAATACTCCTGGTACTCATTTCTGTTAGAGGCTGAGTCGACCCCAGGGCCATAGTGCTATCGGAAGAATTTTATGTCAATGAAAAATCCACTGACACTAGCTGGGATCAAACCAGCGACCTCCCGATTTGTAGCACAGCACCTTAACCACTGTGCTACCGCGGTCCCCCCGCCCCCCCGCCCCCTGCTCCCACTGGACAGATTTTAATTTGATATTTGAGTAATTTTTTAATATCTGCGGAGAGGATTCAGTTTCCATTAAAATCTGTCAAGAATAATAAGCGGTGCTTTATGTGAAGACCGGTATACATTTCTTGATTGATCCAGTCTTGCACGAGTCTTTTTAGAATGATAAATGTTACAAAAGTAGCAGAGTAAATCAAAATACGTATGTTGTGTTCAACAGTGTTTTTTTCTTTTTAAAAAATCATGCTGTTTACAAGATAATGTGGAAAAATAATATAGAGCCAGACAGGCCATAGATGACAATATGGCACATACGAATTGCGTGGTGGGTACCTAAGGCTACAGACACACACTCAGAGTATGTAATATTTATTGCTTTTCCACTGCAACAATAGTTACACAAATGTATCTCAATGTTACATTTATATTTTACATTGTCTGTCTTATTTGTTATTATCTTTAATATGAGACATTGTACAAAGCCCATACAGTAAATGATCCCAAATGTGACATACTGTTAGAATGCTGTCGAATAATATTATTGACTTGGTATGCATGAACATTGAGTTGCACCAGTGCTGATCATCATGTACAAACTGAATTACTAGTTGAATTATGCTTTTTATGAATGGCTTTGTGTGTGGACATTCTGTTGGCTGTAAGCTTTGTAGCTGAAATGTGAGATGTACAGGTACATCATTTTCTGTGAGAACTCACATTGTCACGCTTTACAGCAGGCAGCCCAGAACTTGTTACTCTTCTAATTTGCCATGAATAGGGATCCACACATTTTAGTTGAATATAATGCAGTTATCTTGAAGGTGATTCATCCCCATTGTGCATGTTAATCAAATATATATTTCACAGAATACAGTTATACACAACACCACAGTGCAGCTCAATTAGGCTACTAGTTTCTACTTAACCTTTTGGCGCTGGAATTATTTTTTAAATTTTAGCACACCCTGTATATAAAATGTGAATAATACAGGAACCAAATATGTTAGAATTATGAATCAAACTGCATTTTGAAGAGAAAAAAACGGAGATTATATGCCATGTTTAAAATATTCAGTACCTATATTTGTTGAATAAATATACAAAATGCAACTTTAGAGGTTAGCGGTGCGGTACGTCAACTATAGTTGACATTAGGCATCAAAAGGTTAATATAACCCACCATCAGCATCTTTCTAAAGAACTGTTTTTATTCACAACTTTAACTATGTATGACTGTATTCTGAAAAATAAATGCTGCAGTTGATAATATAATGTCTTTATCACAACATATAAAGAAAGTGCTGGAAATGTTTTCCTGCAGCTGAGAGAAGTGTCACTTCTTACAGAAACGTTGTTCTTTGGATGCCAAAAGTCTTATCAGTGAGCTGATGAGCAGTGACAGTGGTTAGGCAAAATAATGTCCATATATAACTCAGTGAATGGGTGAAACTGTAGTGTTGCGCTGTGTAGCCTTTTAGAAGATTATTAGCGTCTTGAAGAAACATATTGCTGCATGTTCACCCAGCATAATATATATGGCGTTATATTCCATCAGACCTCAGTCATAATATTCATTGCCATGAAAACCTAAATTGTTTGTTGTTTCAGGTTGGCGTGTCAGTGTGCTGCTGATGTTACTGCTATGACAGACTCACAAAGACAAGCTCTTTTGAATGTATATTTGTCTCCTGAATCTATCAGGGCTTGCTCAGTTCGATTTGACAGTACTGATTTCAAAGAAGATGCTTCAAAAAGTAAACCTTTATGGGATGGCAATGTGTGTCAAGTGTCCACAGCAGTTGTATCAGTGTGTGGAATTCAGTTACCTGTGTTCAGTTCGAAAAGTCAGGTATGTATTAACAGTGTAGACTGTGTATGCAAGCCTCATATTTCACTCTAAAATATGTAATGTCTGTTAGTAACCTCATGTTAATATGTCAGTGAACCTTAGGTTGTGCAAAGGGTGGACTGTTTCCTGTCTTGGGTGAGTGACTATGAACGATAACACTGTCTCAGGGTATCGAGTCATGGGGGAAATGATGCTTGCTGTAATAGTACTAGAATGAAACCGGATGTTCAATTGGTGATGAATACCGCTTAAGCGATGTCCCCTGTGGCACACATCTCTTCTCATGCCAACTACATGCAACTAGTAGACAAAATCAACACACATAGTTTTATTTGTTGTTAATAACAATGTAAATTTTATCTCTTTTTGTCAATTTATAATCAGACATTTACAACCATAGGCAGTGCTTAACACAATCGCTGTCAGTATCAAGTGTTTTTCTTATGCAATTTGGCAGTGTGGTTATATTATATCAGTATTCTTGTAACGCATCATGATGATAGTCGCAAAAGCTATTACCAAATCATGTAGGTTATTAATAATACATGTTAAAGCATACTTTACTGGTGTGCATTTGTTGGTTCACTACGTAAGTGTAAATAATTTATCTGTTTACTTAGGTCTGTGCTTCACTTACTTTCCCTGTTTTTGTGATTCTGTACTGCACTGTTTGCAGACCTCATCCTGACTATTCCTGATGAACTTTTATTTCATGGTTATTGATGCAGTCCTTCTTTTTATTAACTTTGCACCTTTCTGTGATATTGTATTTGTGTTGGGTGGACGTGGCTGCTTTTTTGTACTTGTGTTGTGCTGGGTGTAGTCTTTATTGTGCTGTGTGCTTTTGCTGTTATGGTATTTGCATAATGTTGGAAAACAGAAATGTGTTCAGGTGTGAGGTGTGCAGCGGAATGTGGAACCCATTCATGGAATCTGCAGCCCTGTGATAGCTGCACTGATGCATAGTGACTGATGACGCTGCCCCTATCTGCCCTACTCAGGTCCATGTTTAACTCTGTGTACATCCCATGCCAGAAGTGGTAGCACCTGTTCATGTGACTGTGATTTTGGGCAACGGTTAAAGTAGTTTATGTTATGTTCTATGTTCTGTTGCATTAAATCCATCGCCTACATAGTTTCTGGAATTATAAAATTAGCTTTCTTGCCTTTCTAAGACAGTTAGTAATCCACCATCACATCCATGTCTTGTTCTCTGTTATGTTTTATGATTTTTTTGTACAGAAATAAGTACTGTGTATTGTTGGGGTGTAGGATATAAAAATGTGTTAATATTTTGCAGGACATAAGAGGCTGCCTTATTCCTGTGAACTCAACACTTGGAAATTTGAAGAGTTTGGCATTAGCAGTGGTGTCAGGCAAAGCAGTATGTCTTCAGGGGCCGGTGGGTTCTGGAAAGACATCTGTGATCGAACATTTAGCATTGTTAACAGGTACATGAGTAAATATCATTGTGTGTGATGTGTATGTGGTGTGCAATATTGTATGCTTGTTTAATGCAACTCCTTGCTGCTTAGGTCGTAATTCTGCTCCACACTTCATGAAAGTCCAGTTGGGTGATCAGACTGACAGTAAGATGCTGCTGGGCTCATATCGCTGCACTGATGTTCCTGGCGAATTTGTGTGGCAGCCAGGTGTTTTAACACAGGTGAGGATCCTGACTTGGCAGCTACAGTGTTTCACTCTGCATCACTGTGTCTGAGTAACTGTATTCATTGAACACAACAGGCCCTTTCCATCGAGATAGAGTGGCTGTGTGTGAAAACATCAAGTGAAGATATCAGTGTGTACACTGGTGTGTCAGTATGGGGAAATACTGTATGTACCCACATATAAGATGAGAATCCATTCCTAGTTTACAACCTGGGAAATGGGTCACCTTATAATAATTCACAAAGGTAAACATGCTGTGTATAGGTATTTTCCTGAAAAATGAAAACTGAGGATTGGGGGTGAGGAAGGTCTAATGTTGCATTACATACATTGTCTAGAATATTTGTTCCTTGTATTATTTTGTATCATTTAAAAAAGTCACACATTTCTGGAAACAGTTAGGCTAATTCTGAATTTTTTAAATTCAGAATGTACAATGCTTTTTATTTTAGGATTTTGAAAAGATTTTGGTATTTGTCTCAAAAGTTCAGGTTAGTTGGGATGTGTCAGAAAGTTTTTTGTATCAAGTGAGCAGTAATGTACAATGATGTGGTCCTGGAAATGACAGTCCAATTGCTGCAAGTGAACTACAGGCATGGCAATTGATGTAGTTGCATTCTACTTGCAGGCGGTGGACGGTGGCCATTGGATCGTGCTGGAGGACATAGACTCGGCTGCTGCTGATGTTGTATCCGTTCTAGCGTCACTTGTGGAGACAGGAACACTGTCTGTGCCTGGCTACAGGGATTGCGTCAGGACAGCTCCGGGCTTTCAGCTCTTTGTTACACAGAGGTATGCTGGGAAGTGTGCTCTTGGTTTATTATTTTCTGATTAATTGCTTTAAATAAATATATAAGGGAATGAATTATGCAGCTTTCAAACTGTCTTTTTTTAATTGATACATTCCAATCGTGCTTCTGGGAACAGAGTCTGTGCAGTAAGTAAGTTGGTTAGTTATTTTAAAATATGCATTACTGCGACAGTTTGGGCAATTGAGTTTGGCCGTCTTGGAACCATTTCATGTAAAATTAGAAGGAGAGTAGCCAAACTTACAATGCCACATATTTTAAGTAAAATATAGAACAGGATCCCTGCATTTTCTCATGGAACTGCATGAAGGTGGCCATATATAGTGGCCAAAACATGTTGCTGTGTGGTGCAGAGATCACAATAAAAGTAACTGTTGTGTGGACTGTTTGAGTGTGTGTATTATGAAGACTGTTATTGTATGGTTTCCCCTGTTAGTATCTTTGATCATATGGATGTAGTGTTTATGGTATGCTAATTGATGAGTGTTGAAGTAAAACATGTTTGGAAGGAAATGGTGAAGACAGTAGTTCAACAATTGATTTGTGCTGGCTGCTTTCTTAGTGTATATTGTCTTAGATCTAGAGCCATTTTCCATGTAGTTAAATATGCCTGGTCAGGTCAGTTAGTATGATGCTGTGTAATGTTAACAGTTCACAGTGCTGTTAACACACTAAAAAAAGTGGGTAGTTAATGATGCACTTTGTTCCAGATTGTTGCCAAGTCTGAGTGGTTTCCACAGTCAGCTGCTGGGTGCCACGTCTTTCCTTGAGAAGCACTGGGTGCAGATTAATATTGAGCCTTTGTCAAGACAAGAGCTTCTGGAGCTTGTAGAAGTGATGGTGTGTGTAATATTTAGCCAGCCCTGTATCTTAGCTGGATTGTGCTGTAGATTGATACATGCTGTAGGAGGATTTGTGTTTCTTTCCAGTGCCAAAATATCAAAGCAGTTGTACTGTGCAGGGTTTTAATATGAGCTTAAGTTAATGTGTGTTTTATTCATCCATAATTGTGAATGTTTTGTATATAATGGCAATGCTGTGATAGGTCTCATTGTTGATTAGTATATTGTGAGATTCTCATATTATTGTTATATCTGATTACATTTGGAGGCAAAAATTGATATTTGACTTGTGGGGTGAGATGTCATTTATTTTGGTAGAAATTAACCGGCCTTTTCAAGCATGTTTTTCTGGAGTGGTATTTTATACCAGACTACCGGGCAGTGCATCTTCCTTGTCACTCCTGTGGTAATCTCAGATGATTTTGTAAACTGAACCTGTAAATCATGGTGCCCTGTATTTATTTTCTGTGTACTGGACAAAACTGCACATTAATACAGATGTAGATGTCACTGTGAGTGGTGCATCTTTTGTTGTGATGTAGCTGTTAACAGCAAGTAGAAGTAATTACTTGCCTGCCATTTTGGTGCAGTCAGTGTAAGAGTGTAAAGCATCAGGTACTCGACAAGTACTTAATGTGAAAACATTAATTACATCTGAATAAGTAAATATGATAACACCTACACACTGAAATATAAGACAAGAATTTTTCCGTGATTTATAATCTGAAAAACCAGGGATCACCTCTTGGCCATGCACAAAGTTAAACGTGTTGAGCTGGAACATCAGGGGAAGAATTTATGTTTGCTGTAGATGAAAAGTGGGGCCACTAAGTGGGTAGTTGGATGTAGATCAAAGTTTTTATGGGTTTACATTATAGACATTTTCTTTTTCCAGTTTCCATTGCTGAGAACAATTGCAAGTCGAATTGTGGAAGTTTTCCTGCTGTTCTCTGTTGGAAATCACAGTTCAAGTCTTCACCATGACCCTGAAGTTGATGAAGAAGTCCATGAGAAATGTGTGCAGGATGTCGGAGTTGCTGGAGCAGGCCGACGGCTAACCTCCACAAGGTATCAGTACCAGCATGTGATGGAGCAAACAGTGTGGAGTGATGTGCGTGAAATGCTGTACTGAACCATTGTATTTCATTACAGGGATCTGATCAAGTGGTGCACGAGATCAGTTCAAGGCTTTGATATATCATCTCAAGACTCTGCTCTCAGAATTTTCCAAGATGCAATTGACATTTTCTGTTGCAGTGTTACAAATGCAGGTATGTTACAGCGTCATGTTAGATTCAGTGCAGACATCACCTTCATTAAATGTTACAGGGTCAACAGTAATTGCAGCTGAGTATTTGTGCTGCTTGTACGTTATCAATGCGTTTGATACACATTTACAAATCCTTATATTTTTCCTTTTAAATAACTGACTTAATTATGTTTAATCTTTATGAATGAACTTAATGTAAAAAATTAATTTGCAATAGCATTAACATAGAATTTGCACAAGTCAAGGGATACCAATGTGTGATTTATTTTATAAAAAATTCATTATATGATTTATCTGTATGTTTATCCACTGCACTTAATTTTACTCTTTGTCATTGAAAGCAGTGTAGGTAATGACATGTATTCACCTCAAGAATGCAGGTGATTTGTTACAGTTTAAGTTGGATATATGTATTTTTATTCTTCTTTTTCCTTTTTTGCAGATACCAGGTTGAAGCTAGCCACACGTATTGGAGCATGTCTTGGTATAGTAAAGACAAAAGCAGATTATTTCTGTAACAGCTATAAACCAGCTGTGAAGATAACTACAGCAAGTTTCATGGCTGGACGGGTTTCATTGCCAAGAAATGTCAAGACAGTGACAATGTTGGATAGGTAGGTGAATTGTAGCTGACAGTCATATTTTGTGATAAAATAGTGCCAAAATTAATAATCCAACATATCAGTTTTAAGTTGTCAAACTAAGTGTGATCATACAAGAAGAGCCAGTTGAAGTGAGGAAAAGTGACAGAGTGTACACACCTTTCCTCTTTGTTTAGCAAAAAAAAAAATGGTACTGTTTCCTGTGACATCCTGGGGTTCTGGCTAATGCCCCATCTTCTAGATCACAAACTGAGTGTTGTGTTGCATCAAAATGGTGCAATACCCCACGTACACAGTGAGGTTATAAAATACCTTCTGTGCTGTGGCTTGGCTCGTTAGCTGCTGGTCTGTTACTTGGGACTGCTGGGTGCAGTTCCAATGCCAGTCCATGTGGGTTTTGTGGTGGAAAAAGTGGGACTGGGTTAGCTTTATTTATGACTACCTCTGTTCTTCCCTGGCAGTATCATTGCATTCATTTTCTGTTCTCCTTCATACATCTGCCACTGATGCTGTATGATTGTAGCTATTGACAGAACTGTTAATAATAAGTTCAAAGGTTAACAGTCAACAAGCAGCTGGCTGAAGGGGGTTCATTTTACTGTCAATTAGGTTCACCCTATCTAACTGCTGTCAGACTTCTGTTCTGGCAAGGCAAGTTGCTGTAGAGACTTCAAAGGAAAGAATAAAAATTATATTGGTGGAGTTTATCGTAACTGGCTGTGAAGTGGCTGGCATGCGGCAGTATGTCATTTTGATGCATGGAGACACATAGGTGGGGGTGGGGGGGGGGGGGGGGGCTTTTAATTCATGTGTACTTCTGTGACCTTATTTTTATTTATTATTGTTGGTTATTTGAACTCATTCAAATTATTTGTAATCACTCTGTGTTGTCTGCTGTGTTAGTGTTATTCACTGTAATTCTTTCTTAAATATTACTTTCTGTTCAGTTGACCTCACTGCAAAACACTGTTGCACTGCTGCTGTTATAAGCATGTTTCTATTGTTCAGTGCCACAAGTGGATCAAGTTTCTCCTTCACCCGTCCAGCGGCATGCTTACTGGAGCGTGTGGCATGCTGTGTAGCTTGGAAGGAGCCTGTATTGCTTGTTGGAGAGACAGGTACTGGCAAAACGTCCACAGTGCAGTACCTGGCAGACAAGACAGGACACCGTCTTGTTGTGATAAACATGAACCAGCAGAGTGACAGTGCTGACCTCTTGGGAGGGTATGACTAAATATTTCATTGATTTTTAGCCAAAGTTTGTATTCAGATGTTCTGTTGATGTTGTGGGTTTTGTTGCCATGTGTCCTGGTAGGTGACTGCCAAGTTTACGGACAAACGTGCAGCCTCTTTTACTGTGCAGATGATGGCAGTGTGCTTCTCTAAACACTGCTAATCAATCACCTACAAGATCTCGTGTTGTCGTAATGCTGAACACAATGGTATGACTGTACTTTTGTAGGAGCCTCAAGTCTTTTGTACAGAGCCTTTCTTTCTCGTATCATTTGCCTAAGTGTGATGATCTTATTGCACTTAAATTCTGCATCCATCAGGAAATCTGATGACAGCTGCAGGGCTTCAGGCAATGATAAAGAGTGTAGATTGCATGTGACTGGCAAAGCTGTGTCCAACAGATGTGAACAGAATGAGGGCAAGTGTACAGCATTTTATTCTTAATGGTGAGTAAGGGATAATTTTATTTGTAGGTACAAGCCAGTTGACTTGAAGTACATTGTCGGCCCAGTGAGGGAAGAATTTGAGACCCTATTTCGAAGCTACTTCTCAGTGCAGGAAAATGTCAAGTTTCTTGAACACATTGCAGTAAGTTTGCTATTTTTCATGATTGGCTTTATATGTGAGATATAAAGAATCAAGTATTTGTAGGCAAGATTTCAGATTATTACAACATAGATGCTGATGAGTCAGTTCTGCTGCGATGCTGCAAAGTGAAGCTGTGTCATATCCCAGAAATCGGAATCTTCGCTTGTAATTTAGATGTTGTGCTGTGCTGATAGACATAGTATTCTAAATTTTGGAACCTGCTGTCAGAGAATGGTGACTGTTTTGCTGTGGAATGTGTGAAGGTAAAGTTGTCCATGTGAATGCCATGAAAGTATGTAATGGTGTGGAGGTGTAGCATAACCTCCACTAGATGGAGGTGAGTGGTTGGGCACGTGGCCCAGTGAAATAGGCCTGCAGTAACCATCAGATACGAGTCTGGATGAGGACAAATCTCTTGCCTATGGTGGGAATTGAGTTCCAACACCTCTTTTGTCCACCCTTTACCCTAGCAACTCTCATTGTGACACTGGGAGTCACCTAAACATCATGCATATTTTTAATTTCTTGTGACAGATGGACAGATTATGAGTTGGGAGTGACAGTAGTATCACTTAAAAGGGTCCTGAACCTGTGCATTTTGATAGGTTTTTGTTGAGCTACACTTGTTTGAAGATAGTGAATCAGTGCGGTGGCATCATGAGCATCTTTACATTGTGGTTGGTGGAAATAACTAGCGAAGTTCTGTGGCTAGGATTGTGGAATTTGGTGCAGAAACAGGCCATGGACATATGGTCAGTTTGTGTATGGAATGTCTGTCTGTCAATAACAAATATGGTGATGATGTGGGTTTTGTGGGTTACTATAGAATGATTCTGGACTGAGGTACTAAGTTGAGGAAGCAGGGATGTAACACCTTGTTTTTTGGTGAATGGCTCTGAAAACTTTGAAGGATCGTGATACGGGACTGCTTGATTCTTGAAGATAAAGGTGCCACACTCCGTCAAAGTGTTGGGAACTGCTCGTGCAAAAACACAACTCACAGTTTGTGTAATAAAAAACCCATTGCTGGGGATTATGATGTGAATTGTGTCCAGAAACTGTACTGCATTACCTGATATATGACTTTAACCTTTTGTCAGCTGAACTGATTGCAACTGTCCTGTTAAATATAACTCTTCACAAATAAAAGGGAAAAAACACTGTCCTGCACAAATGCAGACAGCGATGTTGAAAAATTTAAGAAACTACCTGTTAGTGGCTACAAAGGCTGGGTGAAAAAGGTTAATAGTTGATGGCTGCAGTACACATTGTCAACAGTACAAAATAAATTTCATAGTATATTTCATTCTTGATTACGTTTGCAGTAGGAAACGGAACAGATAAGTGACTGCATGAGGTAGTATATTTCAGTTACCGTGCCTGAGACAAAAATGAACTATTGACTGCAGACTTGTTTCAACTCACGCCGTTGGTCTGCTCTTCTGAAACTGATGAAACACAGTCATGGTGCGGCAATGAAGCGCCTGGCTGCTGACAGTGCTCCAGCACAGAAGGGCGATGCAGACAGGAGACTGGCATGGCAGGAGCTGGGTCGCAAGTTGCTGAAATTGGAAAGCCAACTGAAGACACCAAGTGCTTTGGCATTTTCCTTTATTGAGGGAAGCCTTGTGAGGGCTTTGAGAGAGGGTAAGAAATTTTTTGATTTAGAATGATAACATTAACCATTTTTACCTGAATAGAAGTTGAGAATTTTTTTCAAATACGTTGTCTGAAGTAGTGGGGGTCTTCCATGTTCTTTGGAGGTGTGTTCCTGAAAATTGGACAATGTTATGTGCAGGGTCGTCTGATACAGAGGTATGAGTGATAGTTACTGAAAATTTATATTTAATTTTTTGTATAATTTGTTTCTGTATTACCCGATTAGCAAAACTGGAGTGTACAGAATTTGATGGTTCAATTTGTCGTACCACACACTTATCATTATGAGAATGACAGTTTTAACAAACTCCTTGCAACAGAGTCATTTTGGAGAAGTTAATGGTTGCTCCGCTGGTCAGGAAGATGCCTGATGTTCACAAGAGCCCACCACTGGACCATATGCTGAGCCATCTTCACACAATCAACATCTTTACTTTGCATTATCCATTTTAATATTATCTTCCCTTACTTGTCACCTTAGTGTTGTCTTCTCATCAGATTTTCTGGATAAATCATTTTTTAACTTTTTTGTCTCGCTTGCATGGTAACTGCCTCACTTCTCTCTCTTCCATCACATGAATTTATCACTCTAGGAATTATGAGGTTCGGAGTTTCTGTTGTTGTACATTGTGTTTTGTAAAATATTCTCTGGTATTAATCGTAGATGTTTGTCCATGTAAGAAGTAAGTTTCATTGAAATGTGTGTGTAACTATACATAGTAAGGAAAACTGTAGTTACTGTGCCTGTCTTGAAAACTACACTCTTCTGGGTTATTACACAGCAAGTAGTGGCATTTCCTTACCGAAGTTTCAGGGCAACCAATCGGTCCCATCTTCAAGGGTCAAGATTGCAGACTGATAGTTTGTCTCAAAATTTTGGTAAGAAATTACCACTACTCACTGTATAGTCACCCAGAAGAGCGCAGTTATCTTCTGCTTCATTGCAGATGCCTGCAATTACACAGTACTTATCTTGTTTAAATATTTCTGTTGAAATTGAATAGCAAAGAAAAGCAGCAGCTTGAAAAGAATTTTATATTGTCAATGTGGCAGTGACAGGCATGGTATGTGACTGGCAGATCTGAGATTCTCACAGTGTACTGAAGAGTCTATTTTTGTGGAATATGGCAGCATGCTTTGAGTGAGTATTTGCCAGTGTTTCCAACATGAAGGCGCTACACTACTTTGAAACACTGTTAATTGCTCGTCCAAGGACACAGTACCACATGTTAACTGCCTACCAAGGACACAGTGTCACATGTTAACTGCCTATCCAAGGACACGGTGTCACATGTTAACTGCCTATCCAGGGACACAGTGTCACATGTTAACTGCCTATCCAAGGACACAGTGTCACATGTTAACTGCCCATCCAAGGACACAGTGTCACATGTTAACTGCCCATCCAAGGACACAGTGTCACGTGTTAACTGCCCATCCAAGGACACAGTGTCACGTGTTAACTGCTCGTCCAAGGACACTGTGTCGCATGTTAACTGCCAGTCCAAGGACACAGTGTCACATGTTAACTGCCCATCCAAGGACACAGTGGCACGTGTTAACTGCCTATCCAAGGACAAAGCATCACATGTTAACTGCCTATCCAAGGACACAGTGTAAGATGTTGACTGCCCATCCAAGGACACAGTGTCACATGTTAACTGCCCATCCAAGGACACAGTGTCATGTGTTAACTGCTCATCCAAGGACACAGTATCGCATGTTAAGTGCTCATCCAAGGGCACAGTGTCATGTTAACTGATCATCCAAGGACATTATGGCACATGTTAACTGCCTATCCAAGGACACAGTGTCACATGTTAACTGCCTATCCAAGGACACAGTGTCACGTGTTAACTGCCTATCCAAGGACACAGCATCACATGTTAACTGCCTATCCAAGGACACAGTGTAACATGTTGACTGCCCATCCAAGGACACAGTGTCACATGTTAACTGCCCATCCAAGGACACAGTGTCATGTGTTAACTGCTCATCCAAGGACACAGTATCACATGTTAACTACCCATCCAAGGACACAGTGTCGCATGTTAACTGCTCATCCAAGGGCACAGTGTCATGTTAACTGCCTATCCAAGGACACAGTTTCACATGTTAACTGCCTATCCAAGGACACAGTTTCACATGTTAACTGCCTATCCAAGGACACAGTTTCACAATGTTAAGTGCCTATACAATGACACAGTGTCACGTTAACTGCCTATCCAAGGACATTGTGTCACATGTTACCTGCCTATCCAAGGACACAGTGTCACATGTTAACAGCCTATCCAAGGGCACAGTGTCACATGTTAACTGCCCATCCAAGGACACTGTGGCACATCCCAGACGACTTGAAGCTTCAATTGTATCTTGTTCTGTACTGTACAGGTTATTGGGTTTTGCTGGATGAAATTAATTTGGCTTCTGCTGAGACATTGGAGTGCCTGTCAGGACTGCTGGAGGGTTCCACTGGTTCTGTTTACCTTTTGGAAAGGGGAGATCAGAAACCAATTGAAAGACATCCGGACTTCCGACTGTTTGCTTGCATGAATCCAGCAACTGATGTTGGAAAGAAAGACCTACCAGCTGGTTTGAGAAATAGGTTTGTTTGATGTTTACATACATGCTTAGAGAACAAAGGTAAACTTCACTCTCTTGGTGCAATAGTAAACATATTTTGTCTGCAGTTCATTACTATTAGGTGCAACATGCAGATGCATCCAACATTATAAGAGGAACATATCTGTTTAGTGCAACGGAACATCGCTGACTTTTATAGAAGTCAATGAGTGCTGCCATCTTTGAGCAGCAAGGGATGTAGTGATGTGGGATATAGAAGAGAGAACAGTGAAAAATAATTTGCTAAAGAGAGGGGGAGGGGGTGGAGAAATCACTGTTCTTGTATTTTGATGGAGACTTGGATAGTTGTTCGGAAATCGGTGTGAAATTTAATTAGGCAGCAAAGGCTTAAACTTTCTGACATTGAAGAAACTTATTTTGGTGTTTGTACCTTAATTATTTTTCCTCATTTGCAGATTTGTAACTTGATGACATTCCTTTGATAAACTGATATTGCTGTCATCACACTGAGCTTTATAATGACATTCTTGTAGTCATGTTTCATTTCTCAAGATGCAGATCTTATGGGATATGATGCTATGTTCTTGGGCTTGTTCAGAGCTGCCCACCAAATGCTAGAGCCTCACAACTTATGAGACTGGTATCTCAACTGCATGTCTGCTCATAAAATTTTGAACATGGGATATTTTTTAAATTTAATTCTCAAAATTAAGTTTAAATGTTTAGAGTTGCCCAGTTTTCAATTACGGGCTCTGTTATGATATTTACTATTAAATGTAAGTGCTGTATCTTTGTTTTGATATAAAAATGGTGCAAGGTTGGGCAGTATGAAGTGTTTTTGAGTTCATTGTTTGAATGTGGTGGTAATAATTTGGGAAATTACATGATTTATTACAGCATTTTTCTATGCAATTTAGGTTTACAGAATTTTTTGTGGATGAATTGACTGAGAAGTCTGACTTAATGCTGCTGGTTGGAACATATCTGCGGGATTTGTCTCTGCCCACTGTGAAGCTTGAGAATATTGTCAAATTTTATCTGCACATAAGGAAGGAGGCAGCAGTGAGGCTGACAGATGGCACAGGACACAAGCCGCACTACAGGTATGTAACATTATTGTAATATTGCTCTTCTGTTTTGGGCACATTTGCAGAAATTGTGCAAAATGAGTGTTATCTGTATCATACATGCCTGTCTGTCTGTCTGTGCACATGGTACAGCGTGGCTACCATTATACAGCATTTTATGAAATTTTGTCCTCTACATTTTTACTAAAATCTTTTGACCAAAGTCGGGTTTGGTTAAAATCAGTTAAAAATGATGGACACTTTGCCGAATATGTACATTGCTTTATGATGACATCTCACCACTTATGAGGTAAGCATACAAAATACAGTTGGAATTCTGAATATGATATGACATCACATAGATGCTAATTTGTATGCTGGGTTGTTAAGGGCAAAAAAATACAAACACTGTCATACTGTTTAATATGTATTGCTTTATACTGGATTCTGGTGCAATTTGTTCTGGTGTGATGTAATAATACAGTTATGTAGCCCTTGTATTGTTATGTCTCATTCGTTTGCAAGTAAGAATTTTCTTCTTCATGCAATGTACATGATGCATAATTAAGGAAGACAAAATGTGCAGTCGTAATATTTAGTGTATATTGATTACATCTGGCCATGGGATATTAATGTGTATGTAGATTATGAATATGCCTACACATTATTTGTGAAATATTGTTTGTAAGTCATAGATTTCAAAATATTTTGATGGTTTAAATTTTGAGATATGTGTGATTGATAATTGTAACGAACACAAAGTCAGCATACACATATAAAGAAGTTTTTTGAAGAAGTGTAATAACATTGTGTAACATATCTACAGTTGTGCACCGCAACAAAATATGTGACCCCAGCAGATTAACGGTATGACCGACTGAGAAGGGTTCAGGATGCAAAGATCCAAATGCACCTCAACTGTACATTCTACATATGTTTCCTCTCTTAATTTATGTGTATCTTATAATACCACACTGTGCCTTTGTGAATCCTTTCCTACTCTTGTTTTATCTCCAGTCTCACTCCTTCTACCTCATATTAATTAGTGCAAATATTAAGCAGGATGATTCTTTGATACTCGCAAATATAAAGCTCCTGCCATCTGTTGTTCCCATACACAGACTGCTAGAGGAGTGTCAAAGAATCTAAAGCAGTAGAATAACTCTCAACATATAGCGACTGTGTAATGTGGCAGTACATATGTGTGTTGGTAGTAGAATGTGGCAGTACATATGTGCGTTGGTGGTAGAATGTGGCAGTACATATGTGTGTCGGTGGTAGAATGTGGCAGTACATATGTGAGTTGGTGGTAGAATGTGGCATACATATGTGCATTGGTGGTAGAATGTGGCAGTACATATGTGCATTGGTGGTAGAATGTGGCAGTACATATGTGTGTTGGTGGCAGAATGCCTTCAGCTGTGTACCTGTGCATGAGAGTTAATGTCAAAAGGCTTCAGAGGTCAGCATAGGGTTATTTCCTGAAAATAAGAACCATGGAATAAAATGTGATATGATGAGATCTAAAGTTACTGTATATTCTCAAATCTAATCCGCAAACTTTTTACAGTTTCAGAGGGCCAAAAAATCGGATGTGGATTACAATCGCGTGTGGATTAGATTCGTGAACTAACTTTTTTTTCGTTTAAGAAATCGGTAAAAACTAGTACGGAGCATTTTATTCATGAGGTGCATATGGACAATTGGGTAAAGTGGCCGGAGCCTGAATCTGACCATAAACCATTATATAGTATGGAGTTAACTTGTGGGGCTATAATTCTATGCCTCTACATGAATGAAGCGTTTAAATGGCTGCAGCACTAATCAGCTGTGGTGCGTTTGTACCGCTAGCAGTTAAATGGCCACTTCACACACGGTGCTTTAGTTGGATAACGGTTAAAGCATTGGTAACATCCAATAATATTCAATCAGTCTGCTTTGTGGGCAAGGGGCGGTTGAAGGAAAGGTGCGGACTAGGACTGCGAACTAACACTTTTTTTGTTTAAGAAATTTGCAAAAAACTAGTGTGGATTAGATTTGGGTGCAGATTAGATTCGAGAATATACGGTAATCTGATGTTGGTTTCTCCGTTACAGTCTGCGTACATTGTGTCGGGCTCTGAGTGTGGCTGCTCTGAACAGATGTGGGTCTCTCCTGCGGTCCCTGTATGAAGCCCTTTGCCTCAGCTTTCTGACACAGCTTGATTACTCGTCACATCCTGTTGTTCAACAGATGGTGGCAAAGTAAGTTTCTGGAATGTGACACCTTTTGTGAATGGCTGAACTAACAGACTCATTCTTCTGCTGTTATCTCACTATGACTGCCTGATATGCATATACATACACATATGTTTTGGCTTTCTAGAGCTGTTGTGGGATCAGCAGACATCAAGAGTGTATTGAAACAACCAATACCATCTCCTGACACAACAGATCCAGACCAGTATATATGCTTTGAAGGCTATTGGATACCTCGAGGAAATCATGAACCAAATGTTGATATAAAGGTGAAGTAGCACTTGATTTAATAAATTTGTCTTGTTTTTCGAAGCAGATTTACTAACTGCTGTTGTATGATGGACTGTGAAGAACGGAAGGAGCTGTTAGTGAACATGTGCCTTGTATTTAATGTTTTAAGTGTCAAAGAAGCAATTGTTATTGGTTTTGTTGCATGATATTTAGAATATGAAATGTTAACACACTTGATGAGATGAATATACATACTTTTCCAGGCAAAATGCATAACCTTTACGTACCCACTGAACAGACAATCAGTCCTACAAGTGCTGTATTGACTCTTATGCAAAATGAGATTTTTTCCCTGAAATTTGGTGTGTAAATATATGAGTTTGTCTTAAATTTGTGTACAAAGTGCCAAACCAGACTGCACCAAACCAGATTGCTCTGAAGCAGACCATGCGGAGCCAAGTCATCATGTGAGATCTGTGGTCTTGTGGGATGTTACTCAGCATAGAGTGGTAATTTGTTACCAGCATTTCAGGACAATCTATCGGCTTCACTTTCAAAGGTCAAGAAAACTGAAATTGAGAACAGGGCATGGCTGAAATTAACATAGTCTTTTTTAGGGACTTTGCCCATTGTCAAATGTTTTAAAAACACTTGACATTTCAAAAGTCAGTTCTATCTCTGTTTTCAGGCAAAGACACGCCTAACCTGTTGGACCCCTTAGGATGAATTATTGTCAGTCACTGGGCACCACAGAAACAGGAACTTTTAAGATATGTACCTGAGAACAGTTCTAGTTCAAGGGTAGTAACAGGAAAATGGCTGTTGGAAAGTTACATATTTACTGCAAGGCTCAAAAATGAAACCTGGACCAATCCATAGATTAACCTTTTGGCGCCGGAATTATTTTTTTTAATTTTAGCTCACCCTGTATATAAAGTGTGAATAACACAGGAACCAAATATGTTAAAATTATGAAACAAACTGCATTTTGAAGAGAAAAAAACGGAGAGTATATACCATGTTTAAAATATTCAGTACCTATATTTGTTGAATAAATATATAAAATGCAACTTTAGAGGTTAGC
>Ga0123354_10005934_pt1 | contig 17966 bp, 13 predicted proteins | sample TergutLab28metaG_2_FD_97872 | JGI IMG/M metagenome (GOLD analysis project Ga0123354, IMG submission 97872) | Labiotermes labralis P4 segment gut microbial communities from Petit-Saut dam, French Guiana - Lab288 P4 | ecosystem: Host-associated > Arthropoda: Insects > Digestive system > Gut ...
ATATATATATATATATGCAATTTCCGTAATTTTGGCATTGTAGTAAATTCGTATTTCTTTCGTATTTTGTACATTTTGTATGTTTAGGACTTATTCCACATCATTCTGACGTTTTAGCAAAATTTTAGATCTGTGGAATGTATGTGTGTGCTTATGTATGTATGCAAGTATGTGTATGTGTGCGTACATATATATGTAGGTACGTACGAACATTATGTATGACAAACATATACAATTATATTTACTTTTTTTTTTTTGTCTTTTGTGTAACATCAACCCATTGTATTTGTTCACTGTTGGTGTATTGATTTAAGGTGTTGTATTAATCAGAAAATCAATAAGCTAACATTGATAATATTTTCTGTTATTCTCTACGGGTTTCCAATTTGATATCTTCTTACCCGCAGTTACCGTAGGAACAAAGACTGAAGATGTTTTAAGACAAAATGCTCAGACATACTTGGGCTTAGGAGGGAAAAATTAGCAGTAGCTTAAGGAAACAGAGTAAAACTACCATTAGAGTAGCTGTTATCCTACTAGCAACTGATCAGTTGTCTGTACGCACAGTAAATGATTCGGCTGTTTTTGTTTTGCTGGATGACATAACGTGAATGGTGATTAGTGCGTGGGCCATTCTGAAAGCGCAACAGAAATTTCCTGCTTTAAATGGTAAATGGCAATAGAAAGCAATGGACAGCACAAAATTGTATCCAACCACAATGTTTGGGATAAAAAGTGGGACCCTTAGCACAAAGTTGTAAAGAAGTGATTTGGAGAGATACCTCCTTCCACTGTGTCAACACAATCAAACCAGAGACAAAGGTTTCCAAAGAAACAAAATTACTTTTTCGTAAGCACAACCCTTACCATACGACAAAGAAAATTGCCTATTGAAGAGATTTACAATTTCTACTCTTCCCCGAATTTGGTTATGGTCATAACACCAAGGAGAACTTGATGGGCAGAATACATGACACATGGAGAAGAAATGAAGAATGAATCGAAAGACATTCGAATAGGGGAAAAAAGGATAACTTCTTCTTGGGAGATCTAGACGTAGAAGGAAATATCAGTGTTACAATGCATGTTACAGATTAGTTCTGAGACCCAGGGACGATTTGGAGAGCTTCGTAATAAGACGCTTGATGCACGAAAATGAAGCCTTAGTCTACTACAAGAGTATGGCCTACAGACAAAAAATCGAAAGCAGACTCTTTAATATAATTCAGCACTGGACGTGTTACCGACTTACACTGCATGTCTGTCGGTATTTGTATTTCGAAATCACAATCACCAAAGACACCAATGACAAATAACTTTAGTATTTGATCAAGCTCTGTCAAAGCACAGAGGATTATCCTTTGGGCGTTGACACCGTTTGATCTGGTAGACATTTATGAGCCTCTCTAAGAAGGTATTGCCTCCTTTTTCAGGGTATCAAGAGTAGAGACGGAGGCATTATGTTCCTCTGAAAAGTCCGTAAATATACGCCACACTGCATTGCCACCGTAAGAGCCGTCTGGATGTCATATTTCTTTTTTGACACTTGTTAAACAAATCTGAAAAGATCACTTAAGCCAGCAAATTGTAAAGCCATATCATTTTGTAACTTGTTAGAAGTCAACACCCGAAAGTCCCCGGTACACAAATTCATTTAGTTATGAGCTTAGCTACTGCTTTAAAGCGTGTAAGTTCGCTTGTCCTATCCGTATCATACTGTTGATGAGCCATGTCCGCGACAGGGCTCATTATTTACTGCCTTCTGGCCACATCAGCTTCCAGCTACGAGCCAGCAGAAAGCAGCCACATCACTGTTTACAGTAAGTGCTCTCTTTGTTTATGAATACTGTACTGAAGGAACACAGAGATGTACTAATTTCGGTTACTATCCGACATGCCAAGAGGACAAATTTGGGTGGATGACGCACAGGTTATTTAAAGACGCTACATAAATACACAGGTTATTATAATACAACTAACAAGGGCGACAAATTGCATAGTGACATAAGAATAACGGAAAAGAAAATGGTTGTAACAAACTGCGAGGTATTTTTCCAACATCTGTCTGAAGCAATGCAGAAAAATGGTTTTTCTACAAGAAATCTTGGTTAGGATAAGAGCTTGCTCGCTCCGAGTCAAGAGATACTGATACGTAATGAGTAGGAGACTGGATGGAAACCAGAGTCAGTCTGGACGTTTGGGAGAAGAGACATTCCTTTCCACTGTCAGGAATCGAACCAATATTTCTAAGTCGTCCAGCCATTTTTGTAGTCTCAACCCCCCATGAGCTAAATTGCCTCCTCCGCTGTACGTGGATTATGGGGGGAGGCTGCACTGGCCCTATAAAATAAATTTTAAAAACTATATTATAAAAATTATGTTATAAATACAGCTGTGAAATAATATTACCCTTGCAACTGCATTTATGTACACAAAAATATAAATTCTTCATTCAAATAGGTTGTATGTCCGGAAACTGTCAAACAGACAAAACTGTCCAAGAATTCAATCGTATAAAGACAGTGGAAATTTATAACGTATGTTTTGTCATTCAGACAAGTTCAGACCTAATGGTTCCCTACCAAGCAGGACAATGTGTAACCTACACCATAGTTCTTGATGCGACAAATACTTACTCCTAATTTCAATGTCTCAATTGGAAATGAAATTAAGAAGCGCAAAAAGGATGGCTGGACAATCAAATAAGGGGCCTACTGAAATTTCGACTACACAAGAATCAAAATCATACTCTTCTAATCCCACTTCAAAATCTCCGAGCAGAGAGTTAATAATTACAGGTCCATAATTTGGTTACACAGATAATTAAAACTAAGAAGAAATATAAATACGAAGTTCCTAAGACTTTATTTTTCACAATTCCAATGGACTAGTCATTAGCCGGTTTCAGTAGCTGATTTCGGCTTAAGGATAAATCATGTAAAATGTATAATATCGTGTCTACAGGATGTGTTCTTTTTAATTTCGATTTTGAAGGGACGGGGGTACGGCCCGGGAGCAACCATTTTAGTTGCGCCCCTGAGAGATATGCACAGCGTCTTAAAATAAGACTGAAGTGTAGAAAGCACAAACTACGTAAAATATAATAATAAATGCCTGACGTCAAATATACTTACCTGCAGCCGTGCGTGGTATATTTGCCAGAGATGTAACCTAGTCGACAACCGGACAAGCTGCTTATACACCCTTCTTTCCCACAGTCGAGAAGACAAGTCTCAACTTTATTAGCAAATTCGCTCGCCTTTAGTCTCACGTCTAATTTGCTTACTCGATGCTACGTATCATTAATCACGGCCAGGCGAGGGAATCCCCTTTTTCCAGCTACCGGATCCTCGCCATAATCGATCTTCTTCTGTCCTACCTCTCCTCTACTTTCCTTCACTCACTTCCTTCCCATCAATTTCTTTTACTCCTTGATAACTCCTAATCTATTTCACCCCTTGAGCTTTCCATTATAGCCTGCCATTCTCGGCTGTTATAAAGGTACCTCTTCATTTTTTGACGTCGAAAAAAACGTTCATGTTCGAAACTCAATCCCCTGTAATTACATTTTATGCTCGTGTCATGATACTGCATAACTACAAGCGATCGTCGAAACATTAAAATCAGCTGCTCACATTTTTAACCACAAAAATTGTCGTAGCTTATGTTAGATAAAATGTTGAATATGAAAAAACAGATATCTTCTTCTTTTACGTAGTCGTTGGATCAAAAGACTGACGCCTTGAGAACACCACAGACTCAGTTGGTGAGTAAAATATTTTAACATTTGCAAGCACATTGGTGACTATACAGTCTAACCCGGTTATAACGGCAGCGGTTTATACGACACTCCGTCTATACCGTCAGATATTCAGTGGTACCAATTAATTCCTCACTGTTAACTAACATTACACTCGTCGGTTAGAACAACACTCGTTTATAATGACACAAAATACTCATTCCCTTTCTTAACAGTATAACCGAGTCCGACTCTATAAATATAAATATAAATATAAATATATATATATATTACCAGATCTAATATTAAAAAAACACTACATTTTTCCAAACACGCATTTAGAAGTATATACTGAACATTGATTTTGACACAATAACAGAATCCAGTAAGCATTCCTACTAACTGAAGCACGCCATAAATTTTTTCGGCTAAAGTGCATAATTCAGCGGTGGACTCGAACATACTTTTCGCTTTATTTGCTGCAATCGTCTGCCAAGTGTTTTCCTTGTATACGGGCCCATGTATGAAGCAAAAATCAAATCAGCCAAGTCAAGCTTCAGTACCTACGGAAATTCACTTGCTTCTTCTTTCGGAGTAACTGGAAGCGCGGTCCTTAAACAATGGTTTGCCTTTTTTTTTAATGGACGAGAACAAAAACACACAAAATCGCATAATAAAACAGCATGCAGTTAAACATAAGCGTTTAACATAAGAAAATGTGAATTACATATTACATCCATGTTCTGCGAATTACTGCAAGATAATGCATAGGTAAAAATGAGAAAGAGAAAAAGGTAGATGCAAAGCAATCCCTGTACCGGCCTGCACTAGCCCTGAGGGTTCCAAGAGGTTGAGGCTCCCAGACTTCAAGAAAATTGGCACAGGAAGTGGTGTTAGCCTTACGCACCGGCCGCCTTTACTCTCCAGGAAATATTCCTGGTACTCATTTCTGTTAGAGGCTGAATCGACCACAGGACCATAGTCCGATCGGAAGGATTATGTCAATGAAAAATTCCAAAGACACCATCGGGAATCGAATTCCCGACATTACGGTTTGTAGCGCGGCGCCTCAACCAACTGCGATACACCGTGTCCCCATATGAGACAGAGGACTGATATAAAACTTGTCCACTTTGAGAAAATCTGTAGAAGTACTAGTACAGCCCTTCGATAAATCGAATGAATACAACTAGAGTTAACGCAGTAAACAAATGAACGCAAGGAACAACTGTTCGTTACTCAAGAGACAGGAGTTTGCCTTCATATCACGGGTGGTGGGTTGGTGGTCGTAAACAAAGAAGGATCGACTTTCCGTAGAGCAAAACACTGCCAAGGTCAACTGCAAATTGTACAGTCACTAACTGTACTCACGGCAAGCTAATAAGCAAGCCCTCTTTAATTCCTACAGGCATACTGAACTAATAAATAACCATTATTAAATATTCAATGTGGAGAGTAATCGCGCACGTGAACAGAACATTATATGCTGTATCTGTGTAAGTTGTTCAAAATAAAATAAATAAATAAAAAATAATATTGCATCTAGAACATTATATGCTGTATCTGTGTAAGTTGTTCAAAATAAAATAAATAAATAAAAAAAAAATCGCATCTAACGTACATTTCTTACGTCATACTACGCTACGTATTTTGCTGGATACATATTCCATTCTAGAAAGTACGACCCTATGGTAATTAATGCCAGATATGCAGGTAGAAACGCGTGTAGTTTTTTTTTAATGAAATATGGCGGTTAGACTTGTCCGACCTAAATGGAAACATAAATGACTTGAAGATATTTTGTAAAACTCTAAATGAATTTTCATACAAATTTTTTCTTCTGTTCTTCAGACACAGACGGAAAGTGTGTTTTCAGTATGCATTAGGCAAAGTTGCAAAAGAGCCCAAAATTTAAAAACCGCATCTATTCATCTATCCAGTCATAATTTCTTTCTCTTGCACATTTTGCGTAATTAAATTACTTCTTCGTGCAAATGAAGCGGCAGAATCTGAAATTATGCGACTGCTTCTCCGTACATTCACTCCAGCTCACTTTCTTTCTTTCTTCCTTCTGTCGACATCTGGCCTCTTCTACTTACACGTTGTAGTTGTAGAGGGATATTACTGCACGCGATCACACTCAATTACACACACTCCGTAGGCCTCCTCTGGACCAGTGATCGGCCCGTCGCAGACACCTCTACCTGACAACACACAATTTTCACAAAGACAGCCATCTATGCCCACGGCGGGATTCGAACCAGCAATCGCAGCAAGCCAGCTGCAGTAGATCCACGCCTTATACCGCGTGGCCACCGGAGGGGTCCAAATCACTTTTCAGATTAAAAATAATCGAAACGCTTTGATGTTTGGCATCCAGTTGTGCTACCTATTTTACAAAATAGTACTTATCCACAACCATTTTTTACTTTTTTTAAGTTTTTACAATTTACCGGATTAGTCTGAGAATGGCTAAATCCAGACATGTTGCCAGAGGTAAGGTGATGAGTTTTTTATTAATAATAAAATGTTTTGTTTGACGTTATATAAGTACTAATTATTAATAATCGAATGACACTATGGTAATTTTTTACAAATGAAGACACGAACAGTACTGTATATCGCACTATAATTTAGGCTAATAAGATTTAATTACTTCGATGGCGCTTCCTAAAAGAAGCTGTAAGATATGTACAGATTACCTCAACATGAGTAACAACAAAGAATTCACTTTTGTGCCTTACACCGAGTAGCGTGACAGAAGCGTAGAATAATAATCGTCCGCCCTTATGATTCGCGCAGACGTATCCTCCGCAATGTCAATAAACGTCTACCAGACTGCAAGGTGTCACATCGTAAAAAAATAATCGTAGTTTCTGCCCTCAGAATTTCCCAATTTCAAAAGACCAATAATCCACCTGCCCGCGCTACAGCAGACACAAATTCCTTCTTATCCAGCGGAGCATATCTAAAACTCCAGACGCCCCTTATGTTCTACGGCGTCTATTTGCTTATGTACTTTCAGTCGAGAATTCCATACTGATAGACTAAGCGAACGTTCGTGTAATAAGATTGCGATGTGCTTAGAATTGATGTTCCTCAATATCGAAATTCCTTCTTTCAAAAACAGAAACAAGAAATAGCCTTAGGGTAGAAGCAGGACTGAACAAATACGAAACAATGGCTCGCAATGTGAAATTTCTTCAACCACGATTTACAAGAATGAAATAAACCGCTAGTAGTCCCTTGAAGTCGATGAAATTCAATTTCGCTTCGGGACGTTTTTCAGGAGAGAAAAGACCGTGAAGTGCATTTGGATGGAGTGCCTGTCTACTGCTCTTCATTATTTATTGATTCAGGCACTCTTGTTTTGCGTTTCTGTATTTTCTTACGAGCGGGGAAATTTTTCTATAAAAAAAATGCCTCGAGGGATTCGGATGGAGACGCTAGTAAAAGCAGTTTGTGCATTGGCCTACAATGTGGTAACAACAACTGACAATTTCAAAGCCCTGACCGCTATCTCGCCTTTGTCTGAATCCTTAACGTCTCTCATGCTTATAGCACTAGAGAGAAAGCTTTGTTCTGATTACGAACAAAGGAGATGCGGGGACCTGTAAGTTCTAACACAGACAATTTCGCAAGCACTGCTTTCCGTATGCAGCTTCTCACATCCAAAGAAACAGCCCGAATAGCGTAGTCACTATTGTGACTAAGACCAGACGGACGACACGGCAGGGCTTCATCTCTCCTCCAAAGCTTCTGGACCAGCTCTGGATTCCACCCACCCTTCTACGCAATGGTTAATGAAGACAATTGCTCTGGAGTAAAGTGGCCGGGGCGTGAAGCTAAAATTTCACCTCCGTCTACTGCGAAGGTTAGCAATGTGGTAAGTTACAACTCTGCTCTCTTGCATGCCTCCACCGTCAGTAGGTTACAGGGACAATTGTACCTCACCCTTTATATAAAAATAAGCAACTGAGAATTTCAGATGAAGATTCAAGAGGTTAGACCGTGTCGTTGGGTAAATACTTCCCGACGTTTCAAAGGACCCTAATGTGTTCTCATTGCTTTCATGTTCAGGGCCTAGTAGTCCGTCTTTCTTGGATCCTTGACCCTGCAGGCGCAGAAACTATGATCCTTCGAAACGTCGGGAACTATTTAATGACAAGCACAGCTTAATATCCCAGAATAGCCAAATCTTCAGCGACACCGCTGTGAGGTTCTTAAGGCTGTGGTCATGACAACAACCTGAAGGTCAGTGTCCGCACCTACCTCACGTCGCAACAAGAAGGACACTTACATTTAGTCCCTCACATTCACAATCTTGCTGATTTGTCTTTCACTGAGCAACAGACCGCCAGTCACTCGCCGTCTTGTATCGTCCCTATTCTGGTCTTGCACAAAGCTCTGAAGAAAATTTCGATTCAGCTTTCTCAATCCCCCTTTTTTATTTGGGTCCTTTCTGTCTCATTTATTGTCCAGGTTGTGTTGGCATGCGCATGCGTGTGCATGTGGTTGCTCTTACTGTTGTCATTGCAGCCAACCCGGAAATGCTTTCAGGAATTTCATGCAGTGTGCCAGAAAGACATATCGAATCAAACTTGAACAAAGCGTTCAATTTCCTGTTTTATTACTTACTTGCAGACCTTCCCTTTCAGAATTGGAGACATGGGATTTGCTTCTTAGCAGGACGCACGAAATGACCGTTCGTGACTCCGAATCAAACTCGGCTATCGAACAGAAATGACCAACATAAAGGAACGATGATGATAAGAAATGCGTGTCCGAGCTTCGAATGTTGGAAATCTTTCCAGTAAAGCAGAAAAAGGTTATGTTCGAAAGAGAGCAAACAAATTTTCGAAAAGCATTCTTTCAATTTTTTTTTGTACTCATTTGCGACGCACATCCAACGCCTTCCTACAGACATCGCAATTCTTGGAATCAAAATGTGTTTTGTACTCAGTCTCGTTAATAAAACAGAGTACATTAAGAGTATTCTAAACAAAACATTTAGATATTAATGCAATCTCTATTTTAGGCTATAGGGGTCCACGTAATCTGTAGCGTAATTTTGACAGATAATAATCAAAATAACCCAAATTTTCAAAATATTTTCACAATTAAAATTTTGGCATGGAATTGTCTCAGTGATTTAGGGTTATATGTGTTCTCAAATGAAGTTACCCCTCTCAAGCACAGCGGAACCAAACGCTTCAATGTTAATGAGGCTATGTATTTTGCTGACATATCTTGTTACATTAAAGGTAAAGGCAAATTTCACCCTACAACAAGCCATGAAAGCTCAGACGGCTAGTGGAAGTATAATTATACTCATTCTTTAACTTCGGCGTTAGGCTAAAGGGATGGTCAACTCTACCCCCCCCCCCAAGCCGCTTTACCCCCGTGGTGAAGGAGACCCGGCTTCTAGTGTAGAGGAGACTGGGTTGGTTCCAGCGCCGATTTGGGCAGGTGGGGAAAACTTCGCCAACGGGATTCGATCCCCAGCCCGTCCAGCCCGTTGGGAGTCGCTATGCCAAATGTTAATACACAGGATCTTAAATATTACACGCTCTTCTCGCTCAGCGAAATCCATCAACACTTACAGACACAACGTTGTCGCACATCTGACGGTAACAGCCCTTACACACAACGAACTGAACTGGTGTCACCCTTGTTGTTTCTGGCACAACACTAAACATCGCAATCACCAAAAGACATTTTATTTTCTTCGTGTTAACCCTGGATTGTTTACTTCATGATGTGGGATTCTTTGTCGTTTAGAACACACGGAACGATTTACTTGTACACACACGTGGGAAATAAAATCGAGTAACAAGTTCAGATTTCACTTGCATAAATATAAGAATATGTGCGTAATTTCTCCTTTGGATGTTTGAAAAACTTCATAAATATGCTGTGATTATTATTATTATTATTATATCTTTTCTTTTTTGTGGTTTTGTGCTGTTTTGTGTTGGCTTTACAATTGGCGCTTGTGCTGTTAAGCCTGCACGTTGATAAATACATATTGAATTGAATTAATCTTAATTATTAAGTTTTCTTGAAGGGACTGGAGAGGAAAACCGGAATGATGTCCTTACATTGCTGTTGTTTAGTCTGGACTGGAGTGGATGGCCTCTCATCTCCTGGCCGATTTGAGATACAGCTTGAACAAAATGCTGCTCTTCAGGTGACACGTAGTTTGTGTGGATAGATTCCAGTACATTTTAGACTTCAGACAGAATCCATGCCTCTGAGGCACGTAGTTACAGGCTCGTTTACACGATTCTTGGCTACGGAACTTTCCTGCTTTATACTTTCTGTGTGACAGACATAAATAATACACAATATAAGCAAAACTGAATTTTAAGAGATGTCCTCGTCGAAAATTTGAAACGTCTGTCAGGTCTTAACGGCCCAAATTCAAGTGGCGGTATTACCCGAAAAAACACCTTTCACGCCAGGTAATAAGTATGCTTCAACGAATAAATGTAATCATGAATTATTGCAGAGCATTAAATTATGTATTTATAGGTACCACAAAAATTATGGTCGCCTGTACACAAACATAACACTACACTCATCCCATAGTGTTGTCGAATAATCAGCATCTAAAATTTGCCTAGCTGTTGAAACACATTACGACTTACTGGCTGATATAATGCCGGCATGCCCAATTCGAGGCCACAAAATATAATGGCCAGTAACACGGGAAACAAAATTATGAAATGTACAATTCACTACATCTGTTGGTATAACTGTAAATTATTTTGAATATTGAAGTACTTTATTACCACAAATTATGGGAAGTATGTATCATGGGTTCTGCTTGGAGTGTCACCTTATACATTATTTAGTCGAAGGACACTCAATGCTTTTCAGTATTATATAATCATTTTCATGTAACTGATGAAGTCATGCTGCAAACACAAAAAGATGCAGCGCGTCAGGGTCGTTAAGTATTTGTTATCTGGCAGTCAGAGTACTAAAACATGAACTTATAAATTAAATCTATAAAAATTCTTTTTTCGATTCCAGATTGTGTCTTTCGATTTTCCGTTGACTTAATCCCACCGGCCGCGCTCTGGGGTCCACCCAGCCTCTAACAGAAATGAGTACCAGGTATATCTCCTGTAAGGGAGAAGGAGGGTAAATGTGGCCGGTACGTAAGGCTGATAATCTTGCCACCTTCATGTGCCGATTGTCTACAAATTCTTGGAGCCTCAACCTCCTGTAACCCCTACGGCCTGTGTCAGTCTGTATAGGGACAGATGTACATTTACAAACTCTTTACAAAGTAACTTTCTTGGAAGATCAAAAATGCTATGAAGCACAGTTGCCACAACGCAAAAAGTAACGAGAAGCTGCCAAGATAACGTAAACAAAAAATATGCAGGCAGAACAGTATATAACAATTGCTTTCATTGCAATTGTTCCGAAACGGTTTGATTCAAAAGAGACTTCACTTCGAGGGCGGGGAGAACGTGATAAGAAACCAGAAATGCGCCTATCAGTTATTTAACAAATATAAATAAAAAATTAGCACTGTGTATAAAGGTCAGCAATAACTGGATCTTGAAGGCCAAAGTTTGACTACAGTTTCAGTCACAAACTACCCAGCATGTGTATCAGTACACGCGCATCCCCCCTCCCCGAAATTTTGCAGGACTTACATACATGTAGGAAGGTCGTTTCCTGAGTATTTCACCTCGACAATTGTCGCAGAAATTCTGATCAAATTGGGAAAATTTAATTTTGTTTAAACTGGTCCGATACAAAAAACGAGGCTGCTTCACAGAAAGTGCAAATGGAAATCCATCAAGTTCTTCGCGAACAGTCCGTCCCAGGAAAAATTGTTACCATTACAAGCAACAGACCTCACTAGTGTCTACAGATTATATTGGCATACTTTTTCGCTTCGGAGAATATTTAATGAAACACGCCTACAAAGAATATTCATTTCTCGCTAATATTCACTGTGGTACATGTAGTGCAATTAGTTCTGTGAGAGTAGGCCTATATCTGTGTCTGCAATACATTAAGTATGCTAAACCATAATCACAATGATGCATTTGGAAAATACGTGTGTGTCAATTACAGTGCAAGTACCCTCCTCCTTTTGTATTTAATGTACCACTATAACAGAGATAAAGGAGAGCAAAGTGGCGGTATCTATTGGCCGATAGAAAGTCTTCTCTACGTAGCCATGATCTTGATACAGCTTTTCGGCTCCGGCGGTTAAGTCGGGTATGCATTACCCTTCAAAAGCCTCATCAGACATGTTTTCATCGATCTTACATGACATAACGGCTATGCAGCCTGCGTAGCTGAAGTCGCTGTGGTGACGAGGCAATGGGATGAAGGACCACAGTATAGGAGGCAGATGCCTGACGAGGGAAAAGCTTTTCTTCTTCTCTGGGGGCAAAGTGGCCAGACGCTGAAGCAGACGACTGACTACCTTCTACCTGGAGTCTATGGTTAAGAAATATTTGAGCTATGCTTTGACGCTCCCTTAGGCCCACACCTTCGTATAGTGATACTGCCAAGCGTTTTGATGACAGACATGCATACAGCAATATGCATCCCGGTTCCGTGAGCAAGTATGGCGGGCAGCAAAACATAACGCGCTCTAGCATATTTGCTAAAAGCGCTTATTAGCTTCGTCATATCTGTCCGTCCGTCTATCCGCATGTATTAGCGCGGATCCTACTGGGTGTGAACTATGATAATGGAGACGTCCTGCAAACCTGTCGGAGGGCTTCAAATTTGGCTACAATTGGACAGAAATATCGGGCATTTACATAAAGGCCTATTACGTGTTATTGTAGTCGGCAACATAAATTCGCCACAAAAACGTTGTACAACACCCAATATTTTTCAGTTGTTGACACGGATATGTAGCTGAACAACATACGCAGAAGACATGGTTGCGTTTCCATTGCAACAATAGTTACGCGAACGAGCCACAATGTTAGGCCTTGTGTAATACGTGCTGTATGACCTATCTTGTTTCACACAGGCATACATGTACTTCAAGAGTCATATAATATTAAGGCGTATTAGATTCTGTATTCTTCCTCTGAGTTATAAATACATAAACTATTTACTACATATAGCACCATTTATCGAATAACAGCTACATGAGTTAATCGTATATTTGCCCGAACCCGTAGAACTGACACATCGAGTGGATTTTACTGTGTAAGCACGTAATGATTGACAACAAACACAAAGTCTGGGCATTTCCAGTATTCAGCAAGCTCCTGACCCAAGCGATAACGCTCCTGACTTCATTTGGGGGGGGGGGGGGTTTTTTCGTTCCGAATGTGGCAACAGAAACCGACCATCCTACTTCAGATTCTTTGTAGTTTTCCTCAGTCCCTCCAGGTAAATTACTGGACAGTAGACATTCCCACGGATTATATATTACAATTCATACCTTTGAAATTCATTTCATTATTCGCTAATAATGATGACACAGTCCAACGTTGTATAGTGTGACATACTAGCACCGCTGTGAAACAAAATGCCAAACGGTGACGATATGCCTATGCCAGTGAATGCCATTCAACCATATGGGACAGTGGTGGTATGGCTCCCCGGCACTATATGGATGTGAGTGATCAGCTTCATGCTTCGACCGCCTTATTACCACGGAAGAATCCCACGGTACGGGTTCAACAGCAGTTTGAGTGGGTTCCAGAGCAGGTCTGAACGCAATGGAGAAGATAATTTCTTTTTTTTACTTACGGAAAATCGGACTATGATTCCTCTAGTCGTCCAGCCCGCAGACCTGTCACTATTCCAGTCAAGCTACCCTGACTACCGTTGAAACAAATGATATAACACCACCATCATCATACAGCGTGCAGGGTTTCAGGCCTCGTGACCTGTTCCGGTCCCATTAACAGCCTAGACGTCTTTTGAGGGATCGTCCTTGGCTTCGTTTCCCACATGATTAATATTACATAGACTACCACAAGTATAGACAAATAAATAAGGGAATAAACTAATAATAATAATAACAATAATAAACGTCGCGGCGGAATGCTTAGCCACTGTACTATCCATGTAAAAAATCCTGGTGTTGAATCCCGAACTAAACGAAGACTATCTTTTCTGACGCTATCCGTGGTTTTTCGTAGCCTTGTAAATTAATGCCCACATCAAGTCACTCCGTAATAGATAGTATATGATATCGGAAAGCAGGTAATTCACTTCCTTGGGGTACGGAACCTGTAGATCAAGTATGGACATAACGCATACATGCGCCCGTAAGAAACCGCCAGCAATCGTTTCCCATAAAGTAGAAACCAACATTCTCTGTATTATTTACACTAAATGTTTACTCCGCACAGCGGTTAGTCAGCGGCCTCTCACGTTGAAGTGCTGTCTGAACTCGATCCAGATTTGTGGTGGACGTAATAGCACTGGAACAGGTCATTATCCGAGCACTTCGGTTTTTTCCCCGTAAAAATCCTTTCTCCAACGATCCGTACTGATCTTCATCTCTTATCGCAAGGACGATCGGGCGAAGCATGGAAATCTTCAAAGAATGGAATTGTCTGTATACTGGGAAACATTGTCAAAAAAGAGTAGGCTACTGTTAGATTGATCTTACTTCAAAGCGTTAAATAACGGATGTCAAATATTATGGAGGTAATAAACGCAATCTTCAAAATTATACACACAAAAGGGTAAAGAAGCGGCATACTTGAAGTGCTACGAGTTACGCAAATGATGTGGTAATAGTCTACAGGGACTTGATAGAAGCTAGGTAAATAGAAGACAAGCCCAAGTGTTGCTGATGGATAGACGTGGTTTCGTCGCTTGCATATTAACAGCTTGTAATTACTGTTTAAGTTTTGAAGCAAGAGCGACCCCGCCCTAAAAACCTCCATTCAATTTTCATTTACATCTTGTTTCTAAGGCCCATGTTAAGAAAGGTGACTTGCTTCTCTGATATCGAAAAGTGAAGACACACAAAAACGACAATGAGGCTTAGATAATTAATAATTTGTAATACATTTTTTCTTTCATATTGTACCTTTTTCGACATGATTACGTTCGTATTTCATTATCCAACAGAATACGCGGAATTATCGTCAGGGATGTCCAATATTCTTAAAAGCTAACAAACCTGAGCGTTCGGTCTAATAAGACAGCACGCCAAACACAATTTCCTCATGCAGCGGTTTGAACTCTGACGACGTACCCACAATTAAAAGGGGTTCTTTTGAATCAAACCACAGCTGTCTTATGTTATCTTTATTTAAGCTGACGACATGTTTCGGCCTTTGCACTAGGCCATCTTCAGGTCACAAGATATATATATATATATATATATATATATATTCACACACACAATTGAGGAGAATATACAGTGTGAATCATTAATAAAATAATGTGAATCATAAAATATACTTTATGATTCACATTATTTTATTTATGATTCACACTGTATATTCTCCTCTTGTAACCTGAAGATGGCCCAGTGCAAAGGCCGAAACATGTCGTCAGCTTAAATAAAGATACATAAAATAGTTGTGTTTTGACTTAAAAGACCCCCTTTTAATTGTAAATAAAACACAACGGGAATGATGCACATGAAGATGTATCCACACCTTAAGCAATGTAGCACGGCGTAATAGTTTCTGTTCCACGTCAAAACTTCCCAAACACAGCAACCTTAAGCAGCCAAATTAGAACGGTAACGTTTTCTTCACTTTTTCCATACCATTCCAGTTTATCTACCTACAACAGGCTCCCACCAGTTCTATTCAGATCTTCGCCATTTATAAACACATTTCCACGTAACTGCGGATGACGCAAAATATTTTAAGGCGGTACTCAACAGGAATCAACACTGCAAAGCGGGCGACATCATCGGTCATAAGAAATACCCTGTATAGTTAACATATAATCTGCATTCATTTTGTCGCTCCTATGAGCGGGTTGCGCTTTAAGCTGGTCATTCTATGTTACCCCCACTCCTGAAACAGCATCGTTAAAGCACAAACAAACCAATTATTACAAGCAAACATTTGACATTCTGACGTTAGTTAATATTAAAATTATCTTATTTTGGCATGTAACGCCGTTTGTTATAAATGTACCAATGTTTCCGAAGAACTTACTGCTTCCATCCTCAGGGTACAGTAGTGACCTTCTTCCATTTTCGCATTAACAAAGCAGCCCACTGTACGTTGACCGCTCTCCCCGTAATCCAATCATACCAGCTGTTCCGACCGCAATTCGTACCTTCTCTAACTTTCTTACCCACTTGGACAACTTCTATATTCTGCCATTAGAGACACCAGATTCCTTCGAAACGAAGAATTCCTATTTGGCGCAACAGCCCCCAGCGGGCCAAGACCTCCTCAATCACGAGGTTTCTAGATCACACACAACGACACAACACAGTAGGTAAGACTTCTCTGGACGAGTGATCAGCTCGTCGCAGAGACCTCTACCTGACAACACACAACACTCACAAAAGACAGATACCCATGACCCCGGTGGGATTCGAACCAACAATCACAGCAGGCGAGCGACCGCAGACCTACGCCTTAGACCGCGCGGCCACTGGGACCGGCAAAAGAAGACATTTAGGGTACCAAAATATAGGGTGTCAATTCCAAAATATCAGTATTTTACATCATAGGATCGCTAAAATCCCAAATCTCATACAACAAGACCATGTCGCCCAACTGTAATCTAAATTTACGTCCATTTATAGCCAGTAGGTTTCTTGGGTACACAAAACTCGTGTTACGTTCCTTAGAGGTCAACTTGTAATGTAAACGCAGCAGACCAGAAGCACGAGAATAAAAATCATTTAAAACAACACTGTACTAGCACAATTCTTATTTGTAATGCATTCCACGGACTACTGTCCTCCTGAAGAAGCTCTTTTATCGCTCACGCGGAAAAGAAATTCCCACTTCGCCAGGCATTTCGAAGTTTCATTGCCCTTTTCTTAAGAATCCGCCACAGGACCCTATCCTGAGCAAGTTCAGTCCGCTCCACATCTTCCTATCCTACTTCATTACGATTCAGTTCAATACCCTTTCCTACACAGTACAGCTATCTCAAGCCGACTATTCCCTTCAGGTTTTCTGTTCAAACCTTTATATCCATTTCTCATTTCTGGCAACCGTTTACCGTAAATCACCTATGTACTGTGTATAAAACTGTCAGATAATATGGGGTGTAGATTAAAATCCACAGAACTACTGACATAATAGGAGTGATATATTCGTCTTCAATAACTTGAGAGAGGTGTGCTGAGGAGGTTATTTGGAACTAAGGAATAGAAAGTTGGAGTAGGATGGAGAAAAATACATAATTATGAGTTTCATCATTGGTACTCACCGTAAAATATCATCAGGATGACTAAATTAAGGTTGTTGTTATCGGCGGGGCTTGTAGCATGCATGGAAGCGACAGTAGGTTATATAAAAATGTTGACAGGAAAATATGACAGAAAGAGTCTCTTCAAGGATGTACGCGTACATAGGAGGATCGTATTAAAATTAATCTTCAATAAATAGAACTGGAGGGTGAAAAATGGATTCGTCTGGTACCGTGACGGGCTCTTGTTAACGGGATAATAAACATTCGCCTTCATAAAATTCAGACAATTTCTTGACCGTGTGCACAAAAGTTACTGGTTTCTAACAAGCACCTGTGCTCTGTGGATGTTGATATAATCGTTGGTTAGTTAGTTGGTTAGTTAGATAGTTATTTGTCAAATACAAATGGCAACAAATAATTAATGAATAATAGTTATGTATACCAGAAATTTCAAAACACAACTTCAATTTTAGATCTTGTTGATACAAGTTGGTCCATGCTTAGCTACCATGTGGCAGTCAGTCCGCAGACAGTAAATCAGAGATGCCGTACTATCGGCTCTCGTACATTACCATAGTATGTCAACAGACCGTAGTTAAGCCCACAGAACCCTTTGATAACGTTCATAAAACACTACATATTACTCACAGAACCGCGTCAGCTGACAAATTTTCAGATACTTTGTTTCATGAACCAAGAAACAGTTATTGCTGCTTTAGGTTTATGTGACCGTGCATCGTGAGCAAATTGTGAAGTGAGAGAGAAAACCAACAAGATGCAACAGTTAGATGTTTATTATCAATACTTTCTCAACATGTTTCGGGCATCATTATGCCCATCTGCAGGAGAACAAGACGTGTGTTACTGCACG
>Ga0123354_10005936_pt1 | contig 17965 bp, 11 predicted proteins | sample TergutLab28metaG_2_FD_97872 | JGI IMG/M metagenome (GOLD analysis project Ga0123354, IMG submission 97872) | Labiotermes labralis P4 segment gut microbial communities from Petit-Saut dam, French Guiana - Lab288 P4 | ecosystem: Host-associated > Arthropoda: Insects > Digestive system > Gut ...
AGAAGATTTCATGGAACGGCGTAATTTTTTAAAAACGACGGCATTAGCTGCTTTAACAATTCCTTTGCCTCTGAGTCTTACGGCTCAGGCGAAGCAGGCAATCAAGTCTCCGGCGGGGAGCAAAACGATGAAATTAACTTTTCGTCCCTACGATTTGCAATTGAAGCACGTATTCACAATTGCTAATTTTTCCCGCTCGACGACTCCGGTCGTTTTGACCGAAATTGAATACGACGGAATTACCGGATACGGTGAAGCTTCGCTTCCGCCTTATCTGGGCGAAACGCAAGATTCTGTTCAAGATTTTCTTAAGAAGATTAATCTGGAGCAATTTGCAAGTCCTTTTGAATTGGAGGATATTCTCGGATATATCGATAAGATTGCCGAAAATAATTGCGCCGCCAAAGCTTCGGTCGATATTGCCCTGCACGATTTAGTCGGGAAAATCATGGGGCAACCCTGGTATAAAATCTGGGGATTGGACAAGTCTAAAGCGCCTTCCACTACTTTTACTATCGGAATCGATACGCCGGAGGTAGTCAAGCAAAAAACGCAGGAAGCTGCCGACTCCTTTAATATTTTGAAAGTCAAATTAGGCGGACCGGACGACAAGGAAATGATTGAAGCCATCCGGTCGGTTACCGATAAACCATTGTCAATTGACGCTAATCAGGGCTGGAGCGACAAACATTTTGCGTTGGATATGATTTACTGGTTGAAAGATAAAGGAGCTGTGATGATTGAACAGCCGATGCCCAAGCACGACCTCGACGATGCGGCATGGATAACCGAACGCAGCCCATTGCCTGTTTTTGCCGATGAATCGTGCCAGCGTCTGACGGATGTTCTCCGTTTGAAAGACGTTTTTACGGGCATAAACATTAAGCTAATGAAATGCACCGGCATGCGTGAAGCATGGAAAATGATAAATGTCGCTCGTTCGATTAATATGCAAATCATGATTGGCTGTATGACGGAAACGTCTTGCGCCGTTTCGGCGGCGTCGCAACTTTCACCGGCTGCCGACCGGGCGGATTTAGACGGTAATTTACTTATAACTAATGATATATTTAAGGGAACAACGGTAGTAAACGGTAAACTCATTTTAACGGATTTACCGGGAATTGGAATTGAAAAAAATTCATAATAAAAACGAATGAATCATGAACACAAGACGACTTTTCAAACTGTATCTTTTACCGTGTTTGTTGTTATTTGCCTGCCATCCGCAAAAATCCGGAGTATCTTCGGTAGCGCTTACTTGGGAAATGGGTAAAAATGATGTTGAGCCGGGTTATTATGAAAGCGCTTTCTACCTGAAGAATACCGGTACGGAACCTTTAAACGGCGACTGGACTATCTATTTTCACCAGCAGATGCCGGTTATTTCCATTCAGACGGAAAACGCTCCGTTAAAAATCGAATGGATTACTTCTACGTATCATAAAATTGTTCCAACGGCTCATTATAAACCTTTAGCTCCGGGTGAAACGCTGACGTTTACATACCGTTGCAAAGGAAGTTTAATCAGAGAAACAATGGCTCCGGAAGGCGCTTATATCGTGACGCGGGATGAAAAGGGCAACGAACGGCAGCCGCAAAATATTCCTATTAAAATAGAGCCATTTACGCATAGCTATCAATGGACGACTTCGGAAAATAGATTTCCTTATGCAGATGGAAATTATGTGTATAAGCAAAATGCTTTGTTCTCAGAATCAACCCAGCCGGATGCGTTGTCTATTTTTCCTCATCCAAAATCGATTGTGAAATCACAAGGCGTTTCATCTTTCTCGAAAAGCGTATCTCTGAAATTTGCTCCCGAATTTGAAAACGAAGCGAATTTATTGAAAGAAAAACTAATCTCCGCTTTTAACTGCACGGTTTCGGAAAACGGTGAAACGCTCGTTGAATTGAAGAAAATAAACGATGGAAAGAAACACCCCGCCGAATATTACGAGATAAATATAAAAGACAATCGTTTTGAACTTGCCGGCATAGACGCTCATGCTGTTTTTAATGCTTGTCAGACATTGATAAATCTTCTTGGAAATACGAACGGTTTTCCGGCAAGTATTGCTAACGTGAAAATTACCGATTATCCGGATATGGAATATCGAGGAATAATGCTGGATGTTGCGCGTAATTTTACGAAAAAAGAAAATGTGTTGAAATTAATTGATTTATTATCTTCCTATAAATTGAACGTGTTGCATCTGCACTTGACCGACGACGAAGCATGGCGTATAGAAATTCCCGGATTAGAAGAACTTACTCAAATCGGTTCGCACAGGGGACATACTCTTGACGAATCAACGTGCTTATATCCTATGTTTTCATGGGGTTGGGACGCTTCGGATACGACTACTTTGGCAAACGGTTATTATTCGTGCAATGATTTTGTTGATATATTGAAATATGCTCAACAGCATCATGTACAGGTTATTCCTGAAGTAGATATACCCGGACATTCGCGGGCGGCGATAAAATCCATGAACGTTCGTTATAAAAAATACATCCATAGCGATAAGGCGAAAGCCGAAGAATTTCTTTTAGTTGATTTTGCCGATTCGTCCAAGTATTTGTCCGCACAGAATTTTTCCGATAATGTGATTAATGTAGCAATGCCTTCTACTTATCGGTTTGTGGAAAAAGTGATTGATGAAATTGCTAAAATGTATGCCACTGCCGGAATGCAATTAACTGTTTTTCATATCGGAGGAGATGAAGTGCCTCACGGCGCATGGGAAGGTTCCGGCGTTTGTCGGAATTTCATGAAAGAAAAAGGGATGACGGAAATCAGGGAATTGAAAGATTATTTCTTGGAACAAGTATTACCGATGCTATCGAAGCGAAACATCCAACCGGCAGGATGGGAAGAAATCGCTATGAAACCCGACTATACGGCAAACGAACGTTTCAAAGACAATAATGTGTTGAGCTACTGCTGGAATACGATTCCTGAGGGGAATGGCGATGAAGTTCCGTATAAATTAGCCAATGCCGGTTATCCTATAATCCTTTGTAACGTAACGAATTTCTATATGGACATGTGCTATTGCAATCATCCACAGGAAAAGGGATTATCGTGGGGCGGTTATGTGAATGAATATAATTCGTTTGATATGTTGCCCTACGACATTTACAAATCGGTGAGACAGAATTTGAATGGCGAACCGGTTGATGTTTTTTCCATTTCAAAAGCGAAATTACCGTTATCGAAATCGGCTCGCGGACAAATCAAAGGGTTACAAGCTCAAGTATGGGCTGAAACTATTCGGGATTTCGGGCAGGTTGAATATTTCCTTTTTCCCAAATTGTTCGGTTTAATAGAACGTTCATGGAATGCTCAACCCGATTGGTCTTTTTCGACGGATAATAAGCTGTATGAAAAAGCTAAAAAAGAATATAACGCTCAAATAGCTCAATATGAATTGCCGCGTTTGGCAAAAGAGAACGCAAATTTCAGAATAGCGCAACCCGGCATTGTCCTTCGCGATGGATTTTTGTATGCCAACAGCACCATACCGGCGGCAGTTATCCGCTATACATTGGATGGGAGCGAACCCGATGAAAATTCTCCAATATGGAAAGATGCGGTCGCTTGCAACGCCAAACAAGTAAAAGCAAAAGCGTTTTATTTGGGAAAGAAAAGTTTAACAACAACATTGGATAATTAATAAACAAACAACGCATTAAACAGTATTCCGGTTTTGATAATATATTTCATCTTAAAACATTATGAAACAATTTATAATATTTCTGCTACTATCCGTATGCGCTTGTTCTCCTCAATCAATGAAAGTGAAGATGGAACAAATCGACGCAGAAGAAGCCGCCGGTAATTTTACGGAAGCGACTCGCTTGATTAACTTATATCTTGCTGAAAATGATTTAACTGTCGATTCGGTTTATGATTTGAATTTACAGAAAGATGTTATGCACCGTATCCGGTTGGATTTTGGAAAAGACAAAGCGGCGGTTGAAGAATACATTCGCAAGTATTATCCCGACGTCAACGACGAAATGCTAAAAAAATGGGAAGATTCTAAAGTATTGGAATGTAAAATAATTGACGGTAAAAAATGGTATTTCAATCGCGCTGCTTCCAATCTGTTCCTTTTGGATAAAGAGGCAAAAGCCCGCAAGGAGGAAATCGATAAAACAGAGGGAACCAACCCATCTATTTTACAGACGCATTTGCCGGAAGTAGTTAACGCCTTGCTCAATAGTGGAAAAACGCAAGGTTTGCCGGTTAAGATGCAAGTGAAATATGAGGTGACCTTAAATCCCAATGCCGTTCCGGATGGAGAAACGGTAAGATGTTGGTTGCCCTATCCGCGTGAAGATAATCGCCGTCAGACCGACGTAAAACTATTGTCGGTCAATGATAGTAACTATTTGATTTCTCCGGAGCAATATGCTCACCGTTCAATCTATATGGAAAAAATTGCTAAAAAGGACGAACCGCTTCAATTTGCCGTCGAATTTTCGTATCAGTATGCGCCCGAATGGTTCAACCTCAAAGGAAAAACCATTCAACCCTACGATGTGCAAAGTGAATTGTATAAAACCTATACCGCCGAACGTCCGCCGCATATTGTTTTCACCGATTCGATAAAAGCAATATCCAAGCGAATTGTAGGCGATGAAACTAATCCTTATCTTAAATTGAAAAAAATTTATGAATGGATCAATGCGAACTTCCCTTGGGCTGGAGCAAGAGAATACTCGACTATTGAAAATATTCCGCAATATGTTTTGGAAAACAGGCATGGCGATTGCGGGCAAGTGACTTTGCTGTTTATAACTATGGCGCGTTACAATGGTATTCCTACCCGCTGGCAAAGCGGATTCATGACGCAACCCGGCAAGCTGGATTTGCACGATTGGTGCGAATTTTATTTGGAAGGCATTGGATGGATACCTATGGATCAATCGTTTGGACTCAACACTTTTACCGATAATGAAGATGTGAAATATTTTTACACCAATGGAACGGATGCGTATCGTTTGATTGTGAACAGCGATTTTTCACAACCGCTTTTCCCGGAAAAAATTTTCCCTCGCAGCGAAACTGTGGATTTTCAACGAGGAGAATTGGAATGGCGCGGCGGAAATATCTACTTCAATCAATGGAAGTGGAATTTTGAGGTAACGTATGATTCGCATTAAGAACTAAAATGGATAAAAACAGAACACAAACGTCAATCAATCAATTATTCAACGAACAATTGTCGAATTGGGAACTTGCCCGGAATAATTACAGTTCCTTAAAACAAGTGAAAGTAAAAACCTTGTTAGTGGATGGTTTGGAATACAAAGTCCAATATAATCCGGCACGCATTATTTCGTCGGCAGCCAAGGTAGATGCTCAATCCATCGGGGAAAGAAAGTGTTTCCTTTGTGCGGAAAATCGTCCCCCTGAGCAAAAAGGGATACCGTTCAACGGGCGTTACACTATATTAGTCAACCCCTACCCGATTTTCCCCCGACACTTCACGATACCGTCGATTGAGCATACTCCTCAACGAATCACATCCCATTGGGGCGACATGCTTGATTTGGCACAGCAATTGGACGATTATATCGTCTTTTACAATGGACCGAAATGCGGAGCCTCCGCTCCCGACCATTTACATTTTCAAGCTGGAAACAAAGGCTTTCTTCCCATAGAAAAGAACAGGAACATGCGGAATATGATTTGTATTGAATCGGATAAGAAAGAAGAACTCCTTAGCCGCATTCAGCAAGTTTACGACGCTATGGAGCAACAGCCTGAAGATAACGAGCCGATGATGAATATATTGGTTTGGTATGAAGCCGGGGAATGGGTTGTTTGCATCTTTCCGAGAAAAAAACATCGTCCTGCATGTTACTATGCCGAAGGCGAAAGCAATTTACTAATCAGTCCCGCTTCAGTTGATTTGGGAGGCGTATTTATCACTCCGTTGGAAAAAGATTTTGAAAAAATTACGGCGGAAGATATTGTCAAAATATTAAATGAAATCTGAATAATTTATATAACAATTTTAAAGTAATAATATTATGAACAGTACAAGCAAAAAAGTAGGAAGGATGATTGCAGGAGCAATCTTGTTAGGTATGGTTGTATTTGTCGTGAATCTCGCTGCGCAAAATGTCGAAAAAAAAGCCGGAGATGACGATCAAAGAAAACAAGAAAACAAAGTTTTATTGGATTTATTTAAAGATTTGCGTGTCGCAGATGTGCGAGACGGAATGGATTGGATTGGCTATCATAATTTTGGTTCTATCGATCCGAAAGTACGCCCGTTATTCCGTACTAACGCTGTCGGGATTGCAAGGACAGCAAGGTATCTTCCATTTGAAGGACCTTATCCGACAGAAAGAGGGGATGAATATACCAAGTGGCAAGGCTGGTACTACAACAACGTTTGCACCTACCCATGGATGGATGAGATTGAAGATGGCGATTTTATGGCTATCGACGTCAGCGGAGTCAACGTCGGATTGATAGGGTCGGAAAATACCTTGCGCGCTTTGATAAAAGGCGTTCGTGGATTTGTCTTTAATGGTTCAGGAATCAGAGATACCGATGAAACGATTAAGCAAAAAATTCCGGTTTGGTCTTCTTTTGTAGCACAATCCATGGTGCAATGTAAAATACAGTTTGATGCGAAAGATGTCCCGATTGCTATCGGCGGGGTTACAATCAATCCGGGCGATGTTATTGTCGCCGACGGCGACGGAGTCATTGTCGTACCAAGAAAGGTTGCAAAAGAGGTAGCGAAATATGCGCATCAAATTCATGATTCCGATAAAGATACCCGCAAAGCATCCTACGAAAAACTACATTGGAAACCGGATGAAACAGTGACTAAATAAACGGAAGTATATGATAGGTTGTAGCGCGAATTACTAAAAAACAAGATGCTAAAGAATTTATTCCATAAAAAAACAAAGGAAACTCCTGTATGGAATGAACCGAAAAGCGAAGATTTTAATTTTGATTTGATTGAGCATTATTTCAAAAATAAAGATAAATCCTTCGCTTTTCAGACTGTTAACGCTCAGCTGACGGATGATATTGATTTTCAGGATTTGTTTGCATTTATCGACCGGACAAGTTCAAGGATAGGACAGCAATATTTGTATAATCAATTACTTGTAATCAATAATCCCTTGCATTTTGAAGAACAGGAAGCGCTTGCGGATTATTTTCTGCAAAATGAAGAAAAACGAATCAAAGCGCAGCATTTACTTTCAAAATTAAACAAAAGGGAATCTTTCTATATTTCTCATTTGTTTTTAAACGATTATATTCCTAAGCCCAAATGGTTTTGGGTGGTTCCGCTGCTATCCGTTATAAGTTTGCTAACGTTAATACTTATGTTTTTTGTTCATAAGCTACTCATCCTTTTATTTATTTGTTTTTTTGTAAACTTGGTAATTCATTATTGGAATAAACGGAATATCATGGCTTACATGGATTCGATTCCTCAATTGCCGCTTCTAAGTCAAATTGCCAATGAATTTTTGAAATGGAACGTAATCACACAACATGACCATGAAATTCGGTCTGCCGTCGAATCCATTCGTCAAATGAAAGATAGCATTTCGTTTTTCAAATTTGACAATAAGATTCGTTCGGAAATAGAAGCTTTAGTCTTAGCTGTATGGGAAATTCTGAAAATCATATTTTTGATTGAACCTTTGACTGTTTTCAATCTCTTGAAAAAATTGGATAAAAAGCGTGCGGATATTCAAACGCTTTTTGAATTTATTGGAAAAATCGACAGCGCCCTTTCAATTGCAACCATCCGGAGGGAAGTCCCTTATTATTGTAAGCCGGTAATAACCAATACTGTTCATACCCTTGAATTTACGAATATTTATCATCCGCTGATTCCTGATTGTGTATCCAATTCCCTGCAAACCAGCGGTCGCTCCATTCTGCTAACCGGTTCGAACATGTCGGGCAAGACAACGTTCATCCGAACGGTTGCTATTAACATTTTGCTGGCTCAAACCATCAATACTTGTTTTGCCAACACTTTCCGGTTGAATCCGATGCGCTTGTTTTCCGCCATTCGAATAACCGATGACTTGTTCAATTCGGTGAGTTATTATTTTGAGGAAGTTTTAACAATCAAAGGCTTTCTGGACGAAAGCAATTCTTTATCCAGCAATATATTCTTTTTGGACGAAATTTTCAAAGGCACGAACACAATTGAACGAATCGCTGCCGGAAAATCCGTACTTTCTTATCTGGCTCGTTCAGGTAGAAATATCGTATTTGTTTCCACTCACGACATTGAGCTGACCGACTTATTATCCGATGAATACGATTTATACCATTTCACGGAAACTATTCAGGAGCATCAAATCCGGTTCGATTATAAGCTAAAGCCGGGCAATCTAACGACTACCAATGCCATCCGGATACTCGAAATAAATGATTATCCGGATGAGGTAACGGACGAAGCAAAGAAAATCGTTCATCCATATCTGTAGTTTTTTTATTATCTTTGGCGATTATTTAATTAGATATTTTCCGTTTATGAATGAAAAATTAAACCGTATTGCACGTTTTTTTAAACCCTATAAAGGAATCCTCTTTTTTGTATTCCTGCTGTTTTTCTTTCATTTTTCATGGAAAATAGCCATTGGCGGCGATATGTTCAGTGAAAATATTTATCTTTTTGGAAAAGATATTACGCCTTCATGGTTTGGAACATCCTGTCAGGGAATGACTCAAATTGTCGCATGGTTCATTCATCTGTTTCCTAATACGCAAGACCTTTTGGTTAAACCTACTCAAATGAAATTCCCAACCGAAGGAAATACATGGATTCATATCATCTGGGGTTGTCTCGGATTTAAACAAATGTCTATTTATGCCGGAATAATCCTGTTTTATTGGGGACCGCTTCTTAAAAAATTATGGTATATTCCTATGGGATGTCTTATTCTGACTATTTACAATGTCATCCGTATTGCATCCACCGTATGGTTAACCAATGGCGCACCCGAACGATTTCAGAGTTTGCACGACGGAATATTACGTTATATTTATTACACGATTGTATTTCTTTTATGGGTAGTTTGGGAAGAATGTATTGTGAAAAAGAATTATAAATATGCACTCCGTTAAAGAAATCATTCAAAGTCTGAGGCAATTCATGCAGAAAGAACAGGTTAGCGCCTGCATCATCCCAACAACCGACCCGCATATCAGCGAATATACTCCCAACCGGTGGAAAACCCGCGCGTGGATATCCGGTTTCACAGGTTCTGCCGGAACTGTTGTCGTTACAAAAGATAAAGCCGGACTATGGACGGATTCCCGTTATTTCCTGCAAGCGGAAGAACAACTGAAAGATTCCGGAATTGATTTATACAAAGAAGGATTACCCGAAACGCCGGCGTTTTCCGATTGGATTGTGTCGGAACTATCTGTCGGCGATTTCGTCGGAATCGAAGGCGAAGTCTATGCCGCTTCGGAAGCAAAATCATTGATTGACTTTTTTATCGAAAAGAAACTGAGAGTCCATACCGGTTTTGCACCCTATAGTATCCTGTGGAAAGACCGTCCGGCAATCCCGATGAATCCGGCATTTGTTCTTCCGGAATGTTTTGCCGGAAAATCATGCCGCGATAAAATCAAGGAGGTAGTGAGGGAAATAAAAAAGAATCAAGCGGATATGACAATTCTTGCCGCTTTAGACGCCATCGCATGGCTGTTCAACATTCGGGGAAACGACGTGGAATACAATCCCGTATGCGTCAGTTACGCCATTGTTTCCGAAGAGAAAACCATTTTGTTTGTTTTTCCCGAAAAACTGACGCAAGAGGTATCGGATTATTTGCAACAGCAAGGAGTAACTGTAGCCGATTACAGAAAATTCACAGATTATCTTCGTAAAATTCCTTCCGGCACAAAGGTTTTAATTGCTCCTTCCAAAATCAATTACCTTTTATATTCAATCATTCGGGATGAAAATTGTATGATAAAGGAAGTAACCGTCCATCCTGCGGATTCATTGAAAAGCATTAAAAATGAATCCGAAATTGCAGGCATACGAAATGCCATGCGAAAAGATGGCGTGGCTATGGTGAAGTTCCTGATTGATTTGGAAAAAACATTATCGAATAACGAAACAATTACGGAATTGGATGTCGAGGCAAAACTTCGGACGTATCGTTCCGAACAAGCGCATTATTTTGGAGAAAGTTTTGAAACCATCGCGGGATACGGCGCACATGGAGCCATTGTTCATTATGCGGCTACGCCCGAAAGCAATGTTCCCATTCTTCCCGGCGGAATCTTGTTAATCGATTCGGGAGCGCAGTATCTCGACGGAACCACCGACATTACCCGCACTTTTTCGACCGGACAAGTCTCAGAATCAATGAAACAAAATTATACACACGTTTTGAAAGGACACATTCAGTTGGCTTTAGCGGTTTTCCCAAAAGGAACGATCGGTATGCAATTAGACGTATTGGCTCGTCAAGCGTTGTGGAAAGCCGGACAAAATTTTCTACACGGAACCGGTCATGGCATTGGTTGTTTCCTGAATGTTCACGAAGGTCCACAAAGCATCCGGATGAATTACAATCCCACTCCGTTGGAACCGGGCATGATTACATCCAATGAACCGGGGCTTTACCTTGCCGGCGAATATGGCGTCCGCATCGAAAATTTGCTTTTGACCGTTCAAGCGCAAACAACGGATTTCGGTGATTTCTACGCTTTCGAAACATTGACTTTATGCCCGATTGATACCCGTTTGATTGATTTCTCGCTGCTGTCTCCGGAAGAAATCGAATGGCTGAACGCCTATCATCAAAAAGTATATGACCAACTTGCGCCTTTGCTTTCAAAGGAAGAAGCCGAGTGGTTGAAAGAGCGATCTTAAAACTCCCTTTCCATCCAGCGCGAGAAAAATACATCGGAAACTTGGTAAAAAGTCCGTTCTTTGGTTATTGTTTCCAAAAGCAAATCTTTGTCTAAAAGCGATTGTTTCAGTCTTTGCGAGTCGGTTGGAGTGCCGATGTTGTGTTTCATCAAAAAACTTTTTGCAGACGGCTGATCCACTGTATTTTCTTTGGCAATAGCAATCAGGTATTTCCACTGTGGGGCGCTAAGCAGTTCTTTGTACTGAAAAAAAACCGGCTCATTGCGTTTCATCAGTTCCAAGCAAGCCTCTTTAGCAATTTTCATATCAATAACGGCATCCTCTTCTGTCATCGAAAAAATCATATTACACAAACTTTGCGTATAAAATGTGTGTATTCTCGTCCATTCTAAAATAAAGCGAACAACGTCTTCATCTATTTTCTTTCCTTTTTTACGAAATAGCTTTTCGATAAAAAGGGTATATTTTTTGTCGTCTATCTTGTCGAGATACATAAATTGGGTGCTTGCATAAAATGGTCGTTTAGCATTGGAAAACATATCAGTCATTATTGTTTTTTTACTACCGCAAAAAATAAAACGAATATTATGCAAATGTTGAATAGTGGAACGAAGCATTGCCTCCGTATTTTTTTCCGGGAAATCGCTGATTTGTTGAAATTCGTCTATGGCAAGCACAATCAATGTTTTTTGAGCATCAAGAAAATTTAGAATGCCCTGTAATGTATGTGTTTTTTCGCCTTCCGTATTGTATGAAATTTCCACCTGCGGTTCGCCCGAAATAGCGTCGAAACGAATAATTGGTCTAAATCCCTTAAGCAAGTTCATAAAAAGTTTTCCGATAGTGGTCTTTTCGGGAAATTTTTTAAGTATTGCTTCCGAAAGCAACTTATTAAAATCGGCTTGTGAGATTGCAAAATTTATATCAACATACAAACACTCGATGGATTTGTTTTTTTTGTAATGTTCGAAAAGATGCAAGATTAGTCCTGTTTTCCCCATGCGGCGGGGAGAAACGAGTGTTGTGTCGATACCGTTTTCAACATTTTCGCATAAGCGTTTGAGTTCTGCTTCCCTATCGCAAAACAGTTCTTTTGATTTGTAGCCTTTCAGCAAAAAAGGATTAGAGCTTTTCATAACCTTCTATTTATATGGTTTGCAAAGCTAATCAAAATTCCTGTACTATCAAAACATGATAGTCATATTTTGATAGTCATATTTTGATAGTCATATTTTGATAGTCATATTAATCCATTATATATTAAGTAGAAAGAGCAAATAAAAAGGGACACTTCAAATGAGCATAGATTATAGAAATCATAAAATCACAGTTCAGACTGCTCTTCCGAATGATATATCCTATTCATTTTCGGACGTATCAACAACCGCAACGACACATCGTAAGTGATATAACTCCATATCCAATCGACAAAAACGGAGACTTTGTTTTTCATTCCCACAATTGATAGAATATGCACCCACAGCCACAGCCACCAAGCAATCATGCCGCCGAAATGAAGTTTCCAAATATCGGCTACCGCCGCATTCCGTCCGATAGTAGCCAATGTCCCTTTGTCTTTATAGACAAATTTTTCTTTTATGGGATTTCCCTTTGCTTCCCTGATTAAATTATTCGCCAGATTTTTAGCCATTTGCATAGCTACTTGCGCCACTTGCGGATGTCCTTTCGGCGAGTTGTCGGTGATCATCAGGCAAGTATCGCCAATGGCGTATATTCCGTCATATCCGGACACAGCGTTGTATTCATCGACCACAATGCGTCCCCGGTTATACGATTCTTCGTTCATGCCGGACAGACTGTTCGGTTGAATACCGCCCACCCAGAAAACATTGTGAGACCGTATTTTATCACCCGTACTCAGTTCTACAAAAGAATCGGCATAATTTTTTACGAAAATATTCTGATGAATAATCACTTCGCGTTTTTTCAATGTCTCGGTAGCTTTTGCCGATGATTCTTCCGACATTGCCGAAAGCAGACGGGATGAAGCATCCACTAAATGGATTTGCATTTGGGTGAAATCCAATTCGGGATAATCTTTGGGTAACACCGTCTTTTTCATGTCGGCTAAAGCTCCCGCAAGTTCTACGCCGGTAGCCCCTCCTCCAACGATGACAAAAGTCATCAGCTCTTCAAATTTCTCCTGCGAACGGACGCTCAGCGCTTTTTCAAAACTGAGTAATATACGATTTCTGGCGAGCAACGATTCGGAAATGGATTTCAGCGCATAAGTCGATTCCTTCAACCGGTCATTTCCAAAATAGTTCGTATCGCATCCGGTAGCAATAACCAAATAATCATAACTTAGTGAACCGATGCTTGTTTCTACTATTTTCTTTGAAGGAAGCGTTCGCTTGGCAAGACAATTCCGAAAGTGAAAATCTTTTTTATTCTGAAAGTTTTTACGCAACGGATAGGCAATGGAGCTGGGCTCCAGCCCTCCTACCGCTACTTGATACATCAACGGTTGAAATTGATAATAATTCACTTTATCAATCAATACGGTTTGAAAATACCGGCTATCTATTTGTTTAGCTATTTGTAATCCTGCAAACCCTCCGCCAATAATGACGATTCTCTTTTTCGAACCCGTTTCCGGTATGTTGGTCATTGCTTCCATTTTTGAATTATAATTAGTTTATTTTGCTGTTTTACGTCCTTCCATATAACGTTTTGCTACACCAATAATCGCCGGCAACAATGAAACGACAACAATAGCAAGCATAACCAATTCAAAGTTCTTCTTGATAAATGGAATTCCTCCAAATAAATATCCTGCGCCAAGAGCTACTGCAACCCATGTAAAGCCGCCAAGAAAATTGAATAAAACGAATTTCTTATGAGGCATTTTCCCTGTACCTGCCGTAAAAGGTACAACAGTACGAATGATGGGCATGAAACGCCCTAAAAAGATAGCCCATGAACCCCATTTTTCAAAGAACTGATGGGCTTCTTCCATGTACTCAGGCTTTATGAATCGCGACAGTTTAGGATGTTTGGGGATGACATCTCCGAATTGACGACCAATTTCATAGTTTAATAAATTAGCCAAGAAAGCTAAAGCTCCCATGATGAGAATAAGCAACCATAGAGAAAGTTTTTCCGGATACATGGCAACCATAGAGCCTACAAAGAATAAGATTGAATCTCCCGGTAAAAAAGGGAAGAAAACCAACCCTGTTTCTACAAAGATAATCGTCCCTAAAAGAACATAAACCCAAATATGAGCGCCCGGCGTATTTAGAAAACTTGAAATCCAATCATTGAAAAAACCAAATATTGATAATGTTACAAACATGCTTTACCTATTTTTCTTTTACTTTAATTGCATTGTATAAGTAAACGCCGTATCATCCGTCCAAATCAAATACTTATCCAGCGGTCGGGGTCCACAGCTATTGGAGCCGACTCCCAATGTTTTCGTCGATAAGCAGAAAACGGTAGCCGTACTTGGAGGTAAATCAATCTTATATTCTACCGGGAACATTTGTTCATCGGTATGAGGCAGCGCGGAAAATTGCATTAGATTTTCATCCGCCTGAATGAGTAGCGACGGCATTCCGTTTCCATTCAGTTCAGCCCATCGCACCTCTTCGTGATTGCCTCGTTCCATCGGTTTTTCGTATTCATACTGATTATTGACATCCAAATCATAAAGTCCAACATCAAAAGCGGTCTTGCGGTCGGAATAGTTTTCAATCGGACCACGACCAAAATAGGTTACATGGTCGAGTTTTTTATCAAACAGCATTCTCACTCCAATGCGCGCCGGATTAAACCGCATACCGGTAAAATGTATTTTATTATCAACGGTAATCGAGCCATCGCCTTTGATTAGATAAGTCGCCGTGTGATAAGCTCCAAAACCTTCTTTTCCATCAGCTTTGACCGTAGCGGTTATTCTCACGGAAAAATTATCAATCGTTTCCGCTTTCAAATCGGTTAAAGAATATTTTAAGTTGTTCAATCCGAATTTTTCCCAATCTTGATACGCCCACATATCATCGTTGCGGTGGGGCGCACGCCACAAATGGAGTTTCGGAGCGCCGTCAGCCGTAAGAAGATTCACGCCGTTTTTCTCTAACCGGTTTAAAAATCCGGTATTTTTATCAAAAGTTACGGCAAATCCATTGCCTGACACTTGAATGGATTGAGCGTCTTGAGTCAGCTTAACCGGTTGGGTTACCGGTGTTGCTACTATCGGCGGAGTATTCACAGGCAGTTTGAATTGCTCGGAAGCAACTTCAAAACCTTTATCCGCCCACAGTGTTTTTTCTTTTTGCGTATAAGAAATTCGTAAAAAGTATTCCGCTCCGGGTTTCGGATGGTCGATTTTGTAAGGGACATTAACCATTTTTTCTCGAAATGGATTAATATGAGGTAGTTGTAACGTTCCCTTATCAATCTCCTTCCCATTTTCGGAAAGACTCCAAGAAGCGTCAAAACCGTCGAGCGATATAAATTGGTATTTATTCCGAATCCGTATCATCCCGTTAGCAGGGTCAACCAAATCGGTAGCAATCCATTGAAAAGCTTTTTTCATTTCAGGATAATGCGGTTTGATTGTTTTCCGATCCCATGCCACCACTCCTTTATGAATGAAATAATGGTCGTTGGGATATTCTCCAAAACCGCCGCCGTAAGCTAATATCGGATGATTCGGATCGCGTTTGTTCCATAATGCCTGATCCTGAAATTCCCAGATAGCGCCGCCTACAATTTCAGGGTTATCATCAAACACCTTTGAATATTCTGCCAGTGAACCCATCGAATTGAACATGGCATGCGCAAATTCACAGATATAAAAAGGTTTGGTTAACTCTTTATTTTGAGCGATTTTCGCAAAATCGTCCGGAACGCCATACATTTTGCCGTCGAAATCCGCCGGATTATTTTTCCCGATTCCAAAACGTTCGTAATGTACAAAACGCGTCGGGTCCATCGCCTTTACCGTATCCAAAGCTGCAACAAAGTTAGAACCTACTCCTCCGCATTCGTTTCCAAGCGACCAAATAATAACGGAAGGATGGTTTTTGAAATTTTGAACATTCGCCACTTCCCTATCCAAAATAGCGGATTTCATAAGCGGTTCATCATCAAAACGTCCGTCGTAGCCATGACATTCCAGATTGGCTTCGGCAACCAGCCAGATTCCCCATTCGTCGCAAAGTTCATACCAACGTGGATTGTCGGAATAATGGCAGGTGCGCACGTGATTGCAGTTGCCCTGTTTAATCACCTCCAAGTCGCGAATCATTTGTTCTTCGGTAATGGCATGACCGACATCCGACCAGTGTTCGTGACGGTCCACTCCTTTCAGCTTAATAGGAACACCATTGACAGTAAAAATCCGTCCTTTGATTTCCAACTTGCGAAAGCCCACTTTCGACGACAACATTTCGCCTTCGGAAGTAGTTAAAACTACGGTATATAAATTCGGCGTTTCCGCTGTCCACTTGGCGGGGTTTGCAACAGGGAAGAAAACTTTAAGTTGTTCTTCCTGCTTTGAATGAAGCGTTTTTCCAACAGCGCTTCCTTTTGCTATCTCATTTCCTGATTTATCGTAAAGCGTTGCAGTAAAAGTCTGAGGTTTACCGTCTTTATCTCCGTAATTTTTTATCTTAGCCAACACCGTTAGCGTAGCATTTTTATATTCTTTATCTAAATCTTGTGTAACAAAAAAGTCACGGATATGCACTTGAGGAGCGCTCCAAAGATAAACATTGCGGAAAATACCGTGCAAACGCCACATATCCTGATCTTCAAGCCAAGTACCTGTACTGTATTGATATACTTCTACAGCTAATGTGTTTTTCCCCGGTTTTACGTAATTGGTAAGGTCAAAATCGGCTGCATTACGGCTGTTGGTGCTGTAGCCCACTTTTTCACCGTTTACCCAGATGAAAAAAGCGCAATCGACTCCTTCAAAGGTAATAAAGATACGATGTCCCGACCATTCGGCGGGTAAGTCAAAATCCCGACGGTAACTACCCACCGGATTACGCTCTTTATAAGCAGTATATTTCGGATCGGGTTCGCTCATCACATGCGGAAAATCCTTTTTAATGGTATAACCATTATTACGATAAAAGGGAGTGCCATATCCCTGAACTTCCCAATTGGAAGGAACGGGAATTTCTTTCCAAGCCGACACATCATAATCCGGTTTGTAAAAATCGACCGGTCGTTTTTCCGGACTTGGCACCCAATTAAACTTCCATTGACCATTCAAATTCTTGCATAACGAAGACTTTAGACGAATGGCATTCAACGCTTCTTTCAGATTGCCGTAGGGCATCAAAGTAGCATGATAAGGCTCTTTGTTTATTCCAAGGCATTGAGGGTCTTCTATCTCAGTAGGATAATCGATGCCCGGTCTTAATTGGGCAGACGCAGTTTCCGGCATAAAGCCTGTTAGAAACCCGATACTTAACATGATAAACGATAGGGTGAATCTAATTTTTAACATAAAAATAAAGTTATTTGCAGTAATCAGTTGCAAAAATAACATTTTTTTATAGGAAAAAAAAATTAAGAATGACTAAAAACCTCTTTTTCTTTATTTGTATCTTTTGTCCGGTACTTGGTATATCCGCTCGGCGAAGCCTCTCACTCATAGCCGTCAGGTGAGCGAACATAATTCTATGAGTATATGAAATCTACGAATCCTAATGGATTCTGTTTCGTAAAATACAATATTTTTTATTAAATTTGCAGAAATTATTCACATCACCGACAATGTCGGTTCGTTGGTGCAGGAATTGAAAGAATTAATAAAATAATACTATGGCTTTCGGATTTACACCCAAATACGCACAAGACATTCCTTTGGAAGGCATGGATAAAGAACGTTTTTTAATTATTGCAATTGAAACGGCAATAAGACTCAAATGGGGAATTAATTTCGTGAGTGAAACCGGATTTATCACGCATACCCCTTTTGCCCTTTTTTCAGAAGTCGAAAAAATAACGTTAAAAATCGACAGTGAAACGGCTCATTTTAAAAGTGAATCTACCCGTCCGCTATTTTTTGATTTAAA
>Ga0123354_10005937_pt1 | contig 17964 bp, 8 predicted proteins | sample TergutLab28metaG_2_FD_97872 | JGI IMG/M metagenome (GOLD analysis project Ga0123354, IMG submission 97872) | Labiotermes labralis P4 segment gut microbial communities from Petit-Saut dam, French Guiana - Lab288 P4 | ecosystem: Host-associated > Arthropoda: Insects > Digestive system > Gut ...
ATACCCACATCCCACCTCCTGGAGATCCATCCTAATATTATCCACCCATCTACGCCTAGGTCTCCCCAGTGGTCTCCTTCCCTCCGGTTTCCCCAGCAAGACCCTATACACCCCCCTCTCCTCTCCCATACATGCCACATGCCCAGCCCAACTCATTCTTCTCGATTTAATAATAATAATAATTCTAGTGAGTTGTCTTAAAAAAAACAATATTAAAACTTTACATTAAAATTTACATTGAAACAGCTCCGACATGTTTCGGGGTTACAGTTACACCATCAGGGAGCGCATTAATTTCGACTTACTAAAGTTACAGTTGTTAAAATATTCCATTAAAATACATCGGTATGTGGTTAATACGGTGGTGTTGTGGCTGCATATATTAGGTCCTTATTGGTGTCTGTATGTTGCACTGGTGAGTATATAAAACTTTGATAAATTAAAGTACATTGAGATGAAGCAGAATTTGGATGTCCGACACTGTTAATGTGCAAATACGCCACAGGACACATTCCTTAGCTACGTACATCCCAGCCTCACAGTCCATGTTTCTAAGTTTTTTAGCCATCCCATCGTGTTGTATAACTATACAGTAATTATTCAGTCAAAACACAATATACAGGATGGGCCAAAAGTAGGTATACAGTAATTAACTATATACTGTATACCTACTTATGGCCCACCCTGTATACTAGTAATCAACACTATAAACCTGGCGACATGTTTCGGTTCACTGAACCATCTTCAGGCCAATTCCTAAAACAAAGTACATTCAGCGAGTGCGCACACTTTATCGTGTTTCTAACACTCATCTTGATGTTATCTTGCCATCTTCATTATCTTGCTTGTCCCATCATACTGACATACTTAGGAATAACAAGTGATAAGGTGAAGTGTACACGCGGTACATTTTGCCCATTAGAACAATAAGTGGACACAGGTAATAAGGCCGTGGAACTGTGTATCATTTACATAACATAAACTGAATTGGCAGCTGTCACACAGTCCAATTTGTACGACGGCAGATTAAAAAAAAAGCTTTCCTGGGTGTAAGAGTGAAGCCAAGAACTAGGCCGGCGAAAGGCCTTGGAGGTCTGCCACTTTTAAGCACCGGTTGTTCTTGAACAGGCAGTAACTCTTGGCCGCTCTTGCTTTCGTCGTGGACCCACTGGATAACGGGTCAATTTCAGGACCATATACCTTCTACATGCACCAGAAACTCAAACAACTTTGTAACATACCCACACAAATTTATCTACCACCACATGTTTCCAGAAAATTCCGGCACAAAATATGACCTACATGAAAGTAAATTACATTAACGTAACTCAGTCACGGAATTGGGACGTGTGTACCGTACTCACATGTACTTGTGTGTGTGTACTCCTTGACCCATCGACAACTGAGGTCTGGGTACACCTAACAACGCGATTTATCTTGCGATCGGTGCGTCACCCCATTTGACGGTGACGGGTCGCTCAAAATGTAACAATCTCCGGACATACTGTATGCTGGGGAACATAAACGACTTGCTTTTCCTTTTAACAAGGCACCACATTATGGATAGCTTCTACGCGAATCTCGCGTCACCCAGTCAGGAGTGTTTGTGCATGCGTGCGCAACTCCTTTTTTGGCAGGTAGGTGTACCAGTAACGCACACGGGCAAACTTGGCAACATTTGCAATCTGCCGTGCTTCATGTTTCGACATCCAGAGTATGTTGCTTTTTAAATGCCCTGTGTTTATTACACTGTATTTGCACTAGGTGTGTTATGTGTTTGGAAACTATAGGCAACTTTGAAGCACGGTGTAACTACAGTAAGGTACACAGTTCAATGAATTCGTCTTTCAACCAGTAACAGCAAGTACTTAACAAATGGTAAAAGGTTAGGGAGGTTAAAATTATGTCAGACTTACTAACTGTAAAGAAAGAATAACATAGCAAATGGTTGTTAAATGATCTCAACGGTATCCTAAGTCACTGCACTACAGCAACATCTAAGTCAATATAATGGGTAAACAGAAAACTGCCTACCTTTAATGTCGAAAGTTTGCGTCCTAACAGGTCCTTAAAGACAACCGTCCACCCTCAATGGTGAACAGTTCTTCCCTTCACTGCAGTAAAATCCGAGAGCAGGTCAAATGGCCACGTGATCTAAATGCTGCACTATTTTCGCACAGTTGTATCCTTTTAACAGAGTAAATTTTTTAATGAATTAAAATCACGTAACATACAACACAAGTCTGTTGCAATTACACACGCACATTTTGTTATTTGAGAACGGGGTTATTCACTAGCAGACTTCAACCACTTATTCGAATACAAAGCGAAATGAACAACGCGAACGTAGATATTATTACAGGCAATATCTCTGTTAAAATTACCACAGAAACACTGTAATGCCCCCTAAAATATTAACAACCATCGTAATGGCGCCAAAAATACATGTCACTTTCACTTGGTGACCTAACCCCACGTAACCAAACATCACACACAGCCACTATAAAAAAATTCATATGGCACAGACATATTCCATTTTCAGATTCTTCATTATTCCTTTAGCTAATCCACTAATTATTTCCATTTTTTCTATCTACACTCGTCTCTGTTTCACCGGATCCGCACACGCGCGCGATACCATGAATTCCGCATTCAACGTTCACCACAGATCCTACGCGGTACGGCTACAAGACGACGTATGCCAGTCTACTTTCTACATGGCTTAGACCTGGCGCGTTGATGCTGCTGCCCTCTAGTGAGTAGGCTCTTGAAACGTAACAAAAATGGCGGACATGTATAAATAATACATATACATACATATAAGCAAATTAACTACGAACAATAATCTTCTATGAAATACACGCAGAATATTATCCTGATCATTTTACAAAATTCTTCTGTTCCCTTCTTTAATTGCTGTCTTCATAATATTAATTGCACATTCAAATTCAATTATGTTTCATACAAATGACCTGCCAGGTCCACAATACAGAGTACCCCCTTCATCCGAACTGTATCAGCCCCACTAAATAATAATTAAACATAAACATTAAATAGTAAGAGATTTAAATATTTACAATTGGAAGTATTTTGTAAAACTTTCAAACACCTGATGAAAGGGGTGTTTCAATTGTCTGAGTACTACTCTATAGGGTTTTGGTGTTAATACTACCATTGTCTCCGGATATTAACCAAAGTGGTCAAAAAGTTGTTTTCCATTTGTAAGGCAGTCTTTAAGTGAAATGAAATGATCGATAACTTTCTTGTGGGGACTGACAGATAAGGGTCAAGTTATTGTATCAGTGAATGATGATTCTACGAATACACGGTTTTGCAAATGTATCGGGCACTTTAAAATAGAAAGTGAACATTTATAAATACATTTTGGAGCTTGCTTTATTATTATTATTTTTCTTATTATCACTCTTTTGCAGGGTATTTACAATTTACACACCTGAAACAAACTATGTTTATAGGTCATACAATGTTACAGCTGTTCTGTATTTAAAATTTGTGGCACAAGTAATGTTCTTTTGAACGTGAAATATGTTTTGTACTTTTACATTAGTACTTTTAGTATTTGTGCAGTGCCCAATATGGCTGTCTTTTTATTGTTTCTTGATTTTATGCTTTCCCAGTATGTTGCCCAGATATTTTCCGAAATGTTTTGAAATGGTTCCAGTCGCTCGTATTATTACTGCCATCACTTTTGTTTCTTACATTTCACATGCGCTGTATCAATAATGTACGTCCTACATGTTTTAGAATCTTCTCAGATTCTTTCTTGATCATATTTCTGTCTCCTGAATATGCAACACCTATTAACATGCATTTTCCTTGTTCATTATCTTGGATTGTGATCTCTGGTTTATTGTTAGGGGTGGTTCTGCCAGTTTGCACTTGTTGAGTCCATAATATAGTAACCTTACCTTCATGACTTGTTTCAAATTATCATTATTATTATTGCCAGAATGCAGCCACCAGCAGAAACAGATTTAGACTGCCTGAAACTGGAACCCCAGACAAATCCCCCCCCCCAGGCAATGAGCTCAGCTGACAATTTTTACTTTCTAATGTATTTAAACATGATGTTGTTTGCTGCAGCATAAGTACTTGATTCGTCTCCCTGTCCAACCACTATTTCTGGGGTCAGGTAAACTAGCAGTAACTGTGAGACATCATCCCATTCTCAGTTAACACAATAAACATGAATAAAATCAACCTTAACATATTTATTGCAAGATAGAAGTCTTCTTGGATTGCTTGATCCTTCAAGATAGGACCTACGGGCTATCATGAAACATCAGTAACTACCAATCAACACTGTGTAACAACCTTGAAGGCCGAAGACCTCCTTTACACAGCAGCAGAAGCCTGACATCAGGCATACTTAAATTCTTTCAAAAGCCAGCCACTGGATACAGCCAGTAGCTGTATTACTCAAATTATTCTGAATCTCAACTAGTTGACATATTGCTCATTTGTGACAACAGTGTCACAACTCAAAATTTGTGATTTTTCAGGAGAAACATTTAAAAGGTTTTGAAGTGCTATAATTTTCTATGAGTGCAACGACGACACAACTGCTCTCCAGCGGCCAGTTTTGCAAACTGCGTTATGCCACTATACCTGTTAAAAGTGCATCTGCAGACGTTTCTTTCTACACCAATAACCCAAAAGTGCCAAATTTTGAGTTGTGACACTCTTGTTGCAAACGAGCAATATGTTGCAGTTACACATAATATAGAACAAAGCAAAGGGGACACAGGAGAACAGAAATTCCAGGGACCATAACACTGCTTGAGCTGAAGTTCTTAAGACAGCACGCAACTACTTTGTTACGAGATGTGACGCCATGCAATCTGATAGCTTGTACCTATGAATACTGACAAGTGGCTAACGAACTACACTGCATCACACCCCTGAATACAGCTATGTCCATGAGAATTTCAACTCTCACTCAGTTATTTTCCACAACAACAACAACAGAAGTATCTTAAAACAGCTAAAAATACGCATTCACATAAATTGTATGTGTTTATTCATTTTTGTACAGCAAGTGTGTTGGACCACCAAAAAGGGTCCTTAGTATTATAACCATTAGCTAAAGAAGCTAAATGTGACCATGGGTCATGCCATGGTGGACAATCTTAAAACATTAATTACATAGTACTGTCTCCATAATAGTTACAAGACAACATTAAAAAATGAACTTTATATATATATATATATATATATATCTATATATATTACTTAAAAATTAACATAAAATATTATTACAAAACTCATTACAGATGTTATTAAATTATCTGAGTATCAAACAAAGTGGAATCATGTCTTACACCTATATATAGAGTACACTGCATAAACAGAGAAGAAATGTTCATGCAAAACATAACCTGTGTTTCACATGTATGGAGACATTCAAGTACATATTGGTACACAATATAAAAGAAACTTGTACTGTTATTTAAATACCTTATAGCGAATGAGACGAAAGACGTTTCTGTTGGGAAATAAACTGTGTTTAATACTTATAATAATGGTGAATCATGAACTGTATAGGACACCTATCACACCGTGATTCCTTTCTTGCGCACGCTGAAGATGATTCCCCTGCGAACTTTGAGGTACCAACAGTGCGGCCACATAGTTTGGTAAACCAACATTATGAAATTACGTGTTGCCTCTAAACTGTTCGCATCTATTAAAATACATGCGTTCACATACCAGACGGCACTAATCTTCACATGTGCTTTTTAAATCACTATAAATTTTCAGAAAAGAGATTCTACTATTCTACCAGGTAAGCCACTATTATGCCCAGAACACAAAATGACAGATCTGCCCATACAAGGACCTTGAAACTAATTATATATATATATATTCTACCACAGATTCCTCAATATAAAGTAAACAAAAAAGGTATATATACAAATAATTATTTCACATGGACACTTCCTCTCATTCAGATTTTAACTCCCATCTTCTTTATAAATAATTCCCTTCTTCATACAAATATTAGTAACGCCTAATTCCCATATTACAGCACGTTTACAAACTCCATACATCCAGGCACAGCAAAGCTGTTCCTACTACGCCACAAAGGCATGTGGGGCAGTGCAGGTTTAGCTCCACCCTTCATAACCTCAGTGTGAGATGAAGACGAGTTGTCAAATTCATGCCCTGAATGCTTTACCCTCAGGAAAAGTACAACTCTTACCAAATCAATAGGTGGTCAAGCAGGCTTCAAAGCAAACATTGATATTTTGGAGAAAAGAAAAATCTCTTTCCCCTACCAGGCGGTGAACCACAAATCCTCAGTTCTCAAGCCCACAGCCTAGTCAGGACATACAAAAATATGAACAATACATACACATGTCAATGCAATATTGAGGATATGATATGGACTGCCATTTACATATGTTAATTCAAAATGTTACAAAAAATCATGAAACTGTAATATGTAAAATTATAGCTTTTATGTTATAATGAATTATGATATAAAATTGGGATATGCATGGAAAAAACCAAGTATAAATTATTATTTATTTATAGTTAAGTATAATTATAAAATTACACAGAACTATGATTATACAACACTGGGATGTGTGGAGAAATAAACAAGTACAATCACAAAAATTATGTTGCAAAGAACTGCGATGATACTAAACAGAACGTTTGATAGAAGTATGAGGTGTTCTCATGCATCCATCATGTCAGATTTTAGAATGAAATTAAACAAACACACAATAAAATTTCCAATACTCTGGTTCCTAGTGAAGTGTGTTTCAAAATAATGTTAGCACTTTACACCACGATCGAATTTATACAAATTTCTGTTACACAAATAATGCTCTATATCAGAACAAGCAGACCTCAATCAACATTGCAATGACACACTGTTTTGCTTAAAGCAGACAATTTTAGTGACTAAAAATTTGAGAAATGTCACTGAACTCCAATGTCTTCTTGACTACTTTATTCAGTTTCTATGAGAAAAAGTGCTCCATTTAACACTGATTCACTTTACATCACAATTTTCAAGACACCAACCTGACCATTAAGTGAGGACCTCCTGCGCTATGGAAGACAGATGTGGCTTCACACAGACTGCCCTCTTTTGCCCCTTCTGTGAACTCATCTTTGTTACCATTTCATATGACTGTCCAAATAAACCCCTCTAACAGAAACGCACGCGCGCACGCACACACACACATTACAATTTCCTGTATAATTTCATAGCAAAATGCAAGTTTTTGATATAAACACATTAGTTGCTACTTATATAACATCTGGTTATAAGAACAATTACTTTAATCCAAAAATTGTATGACAAAAACACACTCAAAATTTGTGGAACTGATATTTCTAAACCCATCTTCTTGAAGCCAAAACAAATCAAAATTTTGGGAATTGATATTTCTAAATTCATTTTCTTGAAGCCAAAACAAATACTTGCTCCAAATAAAATAGTCTGATAAGAAATTCAGATCAGTGAAATGCGTGTGAAAACTGAAATAACTTGAATTCTAAATGGACAGTGCTCCTACATCATAAACAATGCATTCAGATTCAGCCGCCAGTAACCCAAAAGAGCTAGTTGTGCCCATCCTTCACTTCCAGCTCAATGAATTATCGTGTTATAACACCCTTACCCTAATTACTGTCTGTTCAGAATGGGTTTCACTTTAGATGCAAGCACATTATGATTCCTCCCAATCTCTTCTATATTTTCCTTTCTGAAACAAACTCATTCATGGCAGAAGAATGAGCTATCAGCAACATTTGGAAAGCAGAATCACTTCAATTCATCAACCAACGAATGCACATATAATTTCACATGAAACACTTTAAAACATTCCAACATGTTTGCAAATACGACTGAACTGTGAATACTGTAACATAACTTTAGCAAGGAACAAAGCTCCCTGATGATGATCTGACAAGATCGAAACATGTCAGATTGTTTTAAAGTGTTTTAAAAGTGTTTTATGTGAAATCATGTGTGCATTCGTTGGTTGATGAATTGAAGTGATTCTGCAAAAAATGCACGGTGCTACAATAAGATTTGGAAAGCAATTTCTGTTCTTACAAAATCCTTAGGAAACGGATACTGTCAGCGGTTTGGCACTTACATAAGACTGTAAAACAGAAATTATTTTAACAACTGAGAGTCTTCTAAGAATGACGTATTAAAAGCAAAAATGTTGAATCAAATTTGTAAAACAGACACTGAATATTTCAAAATCAAAGCAAGCAGCAATGACATAGTACACAGGATGTGCTATATTTAACAAAAATATCTGCGACATAATTACAATAATAATACGATTAATGGAGAGCATGGGAGATGATCTGAGACAGCAATGAGTTAGCTCTGTTTTAGTTCTTCAGATACATTGCTACTGTAAATATAAACACTTCACAAACATACACTTTCTAAAAGACAGACAGAATAGATAATGGAAAGCAAAACGAGGGTCTAAACATGTCCAACGCAAATCACATTAAAATAAACTCCAACCATCTGAAGAGATGAACTATTTATCGGTGACGAAGAGTGAGAAAAAGGGTTCACTGCTGGAACGACTAGGCAAAAACATCACACCTATGCAACAAAGGAACCACCTGTTTACAAAATTTACTTGAATATATCTCCATATCCTAACCAATATTTACATATTACTAACCATGTACGTCTTCCTCTACTTCCACTGGCACATTTAATGCGTAACATTTACTACCAGTACAGATACAAAATCAACAATCTGGACATCCATACACAGATATAAACACAGTACATTACCAAGTAAGGTTAATATGGATTTCAATGCTCATACACAGCTAGAAGGAAGTTTACATAAAACACGTTACTCTTTAATGAGTATTTTAGCATTACCAGACATTTTCTGCAGGTAAAGCACATAAAAATATGAGCTAATTCATATATAAAGTGACAGTACATTTGTTCTTGTAATTTCTCTCAATGCCAGCTGCAACTACATTTAGAATTGTTCTTGTTTAGTGTGTATTTATTTGTCCTTAAATAGTAATTGTATCTGTATCAAAATGTTTGGTATTCAATCATTATTTGTCAATTTATTGACAACATAGGTGTAGATATGTCTTCTAGAGAATTCACATTCCAGACAGATAATAGAGAACACTGACCAGTTCCAAGAATATGTATCAGAAACACAGGTCCTTACACCAGAAAACTGAATCAACATTCTGTCTGTTTGCAGTCACCAAGCAACTCCACATTTAGGAATTGATTTGCGTATGTGAACGAAATTACACCAAACGTTTACAGTCCCAAAAAACAAAGTGTGTGCGTATGGCGATATTAATTTTACACACACTGACAGATGAATATGGTGTGCTGAATTAAGTACCTAAAGATGATGATACCCATGATTGTCAAATACAGCTCTCTTTCAGATTATACATGTTCATCCCCTAATAAAGCCAGAAAAGAAATATATTTGAATAAAGGGCTCTGTATATTTATTCTATAAGTGCTCTAATATGGTAACTCTACAACTTCAGCAAGTTTAGGTGAGAGGAATACATTCAGAAGGAACCAATAACAATTCCTACTTGTTTTAATATTATGCTCTGTATGGTTGTGTGCTCAGAATATTAAGATGTGTAGAGTAAAACTTATGTACGATACACAGAAACAGATGGAAAGAAGTTACATGTACTGTGTCACTGAACTGATTAAGATTACAAACAATGATACTGGGCATATAATTCTGGTGCTAATACAATGGTTTCCAAATACTGATATCATACAGGCTCAATAATGACAATGTCAGTTGGTACTTTATGGAGGTCACATTCCACACATTCTTTTTTTCAAAAAAATAAAGTAAGTAAAAATGACTTTTCACGAAACCCATGAAGCTCCAGATAGCTGTTAACTGTTTGCTGAGACTTGGTACCAGCATATGCAAACATCAAACTGAATGTAAGGTACTACTCCCAGAATTCATTTGTGTGTGCGATTTTGAAGTGCAAACCTGGCAATATCACTTCCCTGAAGCTGCCTTAGTTTGTATGGAGCGACAAAATTTTCTGCATTTCTTCAGCTACATATTGTATATCTGTATGTCTACAATTCACACACTGGGACAACTAAACATCTGCCCCTGTGTTTCAGTGTACAGTACATAGATTTTAAACTTTCATGGTCGACAAATGTCATGGAATTTCAGATTTATGTTAATAATGAATTCCTTTCTCTTTACTTTAACAAGACAGTATTACCAATAAATATCATATTATGGCAATGATGGAACAAGCTGTATGCCATCTTTGTTTATATATTATATCCCTTCTCATAATGTGCACAGCAGTGATACAGTTTCAGCTAATAAATGCCGATAGTGAGAAAGAGACAGGGATGAATGACAACACAGTTCAGTTTATACCATCTCCCAGTCCCAGTGTATTTGACATTTGTCGTCAGTACATTCATTTACATCGAAGTCCTGTCTTTACCAGTCTTCCCCTACAATAATGTACCCCTGCATAATTATACTTTTCTGCATACAAAATTAGATCAGAACACAGACCTTAAGCCAGTACCTAACCATCCTGAAATTCATTTTAAAACACAAGGAACATTATATGACATACAAGACTTACACAGCATTTTACTTGGGTTATCACACCATGCACTTTCACAGTTACTTATGAACACCGTGGTTAAAGCATATACCTCCATCTTCATGACAGAATGTTCATCGAAAACAATGGCAACCACCTGAAACTCCACACTGGTACCACAATCCACGAGACCACAGGTCTAAATAATGGAGGACCCTCCCTCATTTTCAAATTCCAACTTTAATACTATCAAAACATAGTTACAAGTTAGCACAACATTTGTTGCACTATGTATCTGAATAAGAGAGCTGTCAATAAATCACAGTCATCAGCATATTCTTGGAACTCACTGCATTCAAAAATAAGTCAATATTTATGGTCCAAATCTGTACAGCATATAAATGTGTGATTTCAATCTTGTAAATGAAACCAACTTGGTGCACAGTTTTTTTCTCAGTGTATTTCGCCAATATTATTTATAACCTCTACATGTTTTTGGACCTCTCCAGGTCCATCATGAGGAGGAAGAACTGTATTTATGTGACACTTGGCATTTATGTTCTAATTTCTGAATGGGCACATTTTCTTCCACAATTTCTATCGCCTCTAGCATGTCTTTTGTTTTTTGACCACTGAGCCACAGCAGTTCTCTCTTAACAGAACCATTCTCTGTAATCACCACTGCCACAAGCATGGTCATAGCCCTAGGGCTTCCTTCTTCAGCCATGTGTGATCAACAAATGGACCATTTATCAAAGTTTTATTTATTCACCAACTGATGCACTAGCGAGTTGTTGTCGTCTTAAAAAAACAATATTAAAATTTACATTAAAACAGCTCTGACACTGCTGAACAGTGCAACATACACACACCAATAAGGACCTAATATATGCAGCCACAACACCACTGTATTAACCACACGCCAATGTATTTTAATGGACTATTTTAACAACTGTAACTTTAGTAAGCACAAATTAATGCGCTCCCTGATGATGGTGTAATTTGCACCAAAACATATCAGAGCTATTTTAATGTAAACTTTAATATAAATTCTAATATTGTTTTTTTAAGACAACTCACAAGTGCATCAGTTGGTGAATAAATAAAACTTTGCTAATGTCAAGATGCACGGTACAAAGGTGAAAAAAAAAATGGACCATTTGTTGATCACACAGAGAATGGTTCTGTTATGACAGAACTGCTGCGGACCACGGGTCAAAAAACAAGAGACATACTAAAGGCGATAGAAATCGTGGAAGAAATTGGGCCCATACAGAAATCAAGTGCCAAGTGTCACATGAAATACAGTTCTTCCTACTGAAGATGGACCTGGAGAGTCTGAAACACATAGAGATTATAAATAATATTGGTTAAGTACACTGAGAAAAAAAATTGTGCACCATGTTTTTTTCATTTACAAGATTATATAGAGATGCACGGTCAACAGAACACCAATAAAAGTGTGATTTCAAGCTTCGCCGTAGTGTAAACGGGATATTAGCAATTGTAGGATATTATATAGCACAGATTGACAGTTACTGACATTTCAGGACAACCTACTGGTCCCATTTTCAAGGTTCAAGCAGTTACTGATGATGGAACCGATAGGCTGTCCCGAAACTTCAGTGACTACCGTTGTATGCTGCCTAACATCCCAAAAGAGCGAAGATCTCAGCGTGCAGATGTCTGGCTGTACAAATGAGAAATAGAATGCTGTACACTTCATTGGGATGCAAGTGTACAGAACAACTAGAATGGAGACCCACCTTCATCTACATAGAAGCAAAGATATGCAGTAATATCAATTCCTACAGATTCTTTTTCCCATTTTCTTACTTGATATAGCACAAATTCATTATTTTTATCATATTATTCAATGTTAAAGTCCAACAGATGATTTTCTGCAATAAAAACATGTTTTAGAAAATGGTTTCAGAAGGAATGATTAAAAAAACTGATTGTGAAAAAAGAAACTGTGAGCTGGTCACATTCAGCAGTGAAAATTATCAGTGCAAAAGCCTGATCTACAGGTCAGGTCTAGAAGAAGGGTAAACAACAGAGCAATATAACCTTCTGCTAGAACTGACTTCCAGATCTGGATTTGCCATTCAAAATCACATGATAGTTTAACTTGAAATTAAAATTCAATTTACAAACAAAAATGAAGCTGAAATGTAAGACATTTTGTGTCATTTCAAAGCTATACTGTTTTCATATAAACATTGCAATATTAAGATAAAAACCAACATACAATCCATCCAACAACACAACATACAGTCTTTACAGGTAAAAACACATACAGCTTTTGGCTAATTATATAGCAGTCATTGGGCTGTACACATACCAAGGTACAAAGTGAAATTTCACAGCAGCAATTTTGTTGGTGCAAATCTCAGTCTTGACAATATTTTGATTCCATATGCATGTATAATATATATATAAAAGTTTACAGCTATAAACACACACTAACACATAATAGCAGTCTGGATGCAACTGTGTACCTTGTATGTCAAAATCATATCACCAACAAGTAAGCTTGCAGATAATATAAGGTAGCTGAATTCATAGAAGTGGCATGTGTATATCACAGCATCCCATAGGGAACAGCCAAATATTGTATACATACAAACTTTTCATTTTAAGTTGAATATTTACTGTTACTTACACTGTGTAATGCTTATTAATGCAGTAAATTATGAGATGCACCGAGAATTCGCGTGGTGATTTCTTATAAAGTACGTGTATACTGGAAGTAAGTAGAACATCAGGTTGTTAACGCCAACTTTCTCCTGTTGTGCAAAGTCTCTCTTGTTGTTTGTGTTCTGATACACCTGTCCAACTGGTCAGCTCCTGTATCAGACTGAATAAGACTGACAAGTTAGGCAGGTGTCAGGTAAGGTAAGGTACGCTACGGTACATGCTAACAGAATCAAAATATAGTACCTCAGAAAATTCCAGCTCTAAAATTTTACATTCTAGCTGTAAAATTCTACTTTCTGTCCACATATGTATCAGTCTGATGAAGGCTAAGTGACTAGCTGAAGCACATAGCTGATTGTACCTACAAAGAATATATGGTTTGTTTGAAGTATTGTAAGTTGGTTTTTATCTTAGTATCTGAAACACAAAAGGAATGAACCACCTTCAAATAAAAATTACAGTGGCTAATAACAATAAAGATCCATAAATGCATATTAATATAATTACAAATGCACATAGCCCTCTTTGGTTTGAATGCAAAAGAAAGAAACAAACAAAAAAAAATACAAACACAATTATTTCTTTTAAAACTGATCATACGCAGATTAAAGAATGGTAAAGCTGTAGTGTCATAATGCAGAAATATATGTTGTTCATCACTTGCAAAGCCATAACCACATCATAATTACACAATGACAACATCCTGCCAAAATAAACTGTCTATACCAATCATCAACCTACTAACATGCCACACTACAGATTAGTGAACACCATTATCACTGCACCAATCGGATATGCAGAGGGTTTGTCCTTCAACACTTTGCGTCACTATGGGAACACTGAGTCACAATGCTGAATATGGCAGTTTTGTAAATGCACACAAACAGGGATTTCCTCACACGGCAGATACTTGTGCGTCCTCATCATCTGAAACATGTCAACAAAAAAAATTAATGTACGAATACAACGAATGTCTTCACTGTTACTGGAAACAAATACCTTCGTAATGTACCTTTACACCCAGGTAAAGGTAAAGCAGTCCCGTTACAGACCTGGAGTTGCCCAGAGGGTTCCAGGAAGTTAAGGTACCCAGATTTCATTACAATGGCACAGGATGGTGGTAGGTTATCAGCCTTACGCTCCGGCCGCCTTTACCCCCAGGAAATGCTCCTGGCACTTATTTCTATTAGAGGCTGAGTCGACCCCAGGGCCATAGTTTGATCAGAAGGATTTTATGTCAATGGAAAATCGAATGACACCAGCTGTGATCGAACCAGTGACCTTCTGATTTGTAGCACAGCACCTTAACCACTGTGCCACTGCAGTTCCCAATCTTTACACCCAGTCAAGAAGAAGAAGAAGAAGAAGAAGAAAAACACACACACACAAAATAGATGTCGGAATCCATAGTTCGTTTCTGTACCTCATTTTTCCACGTAGTGTCCCACTGGTTCAATACAACATCACAACGATGATGAACAAGTTTTTCAGATCTGTCAGTTTAGAATTCTTCAGGATATTCTCAAAACCATTTTCCCACAGCTTCTTGAACTTCTTCAATCACATGTACAATGAATTCCTTCAAGATGTTTCTTGAGCACTGCAAATAACCAGAAGTCAGACAGTGCCATATTCTGACTACAGGGAAGGTGTGGAGCAACTTAAAATCCAATGTTATCTTTCACCACGGACGTGGCAGCACTAGTGAGCGGTCTCATGTTGTCACGTTGAAGAAGCATCAGATTTTCTTTTCTGACAAATGCGACTAATTTGTTCTTTCAACCTCTTTAGGGTCTTCATGTCAATTGAACTTGACTTTCATACCTTTGACCTTGCACACCAGGGTGAATAATGCCTCAGTAGTCCCAGAAAACTGTGAGCATGTATTTTCCAGCAGAATGTTGAGCCCTGAACTTTTTCTTCTCACAGAAGTGGGATAGTGATGTTCAAGTGACTGGCTTTTTAATTCCAGGCATAGTGATGCACCCAACTTGTGTCCCCTGTGACAATGTTGAACAGAAATCACTGCCCTCACTTCTGTAGTGGGTGAGTAATAGCTGACATGCATCAAGTCTTGCTCCTTTCACTTCATGTGCAAGCTGACATGGAACCCATCAAGCACGCATTATTTTGTAACCCAAACTTACAATAATATCATTGACACTAGCCAAACCAACAGTGGAAGTGGGAATGTCTGAAAAGAGGGGGGGGATTGGGCAGTACAATAAGCCTTAAAGGCTGTGGTACATCAGTGGCATTAGCTATGGGCCCTAATGACGAAGAAGAAGCCACTCCGCATGGCAAAAGGAAGCTCAAGGAAAAATGAACACATTGCGAAAAGTATTGCTTCAAGATCACGCCGCTTGCATGAGATACATGCGAGGAGGTACTGCCTTCCAAACACCCTACAACATATCTCAGTAAAGGTAAAGGTAAGGTGTTTCCTGTCCATGCCATTAAGGTATTAGGGGGCACAGATGTTCAGCGCCACTCACTCTTAATGTTGACACTAGATGCAGGTAAGTGGGCAATTTCACACCCTGGCTGCTTTACCCATGGGTAAAAGGTAAAGCAGTCCCATTACAGGCCTGGACAGGACCAGAGGGTACCAGGAAGTTAAGGTTCCCAGATTTCGTGACAATGGCACAGGATGGCGGTAGGTTGTCAGCCTTAAACACCGGCCGCCTTTACCCCCAGGAAATACTCCTGGTACTCATTTCTGTTAGAGGCTGAGTCAACCCCAGGGCCATAGTGCGATTGGAAGGATTATATGTCAATGAAAAATCCACTGACACCAGCTGGGATCGAACCAGCGACCTTCCAATTTGTAGCACAGCGCCTTAACCATTGTGCTACCGTGGTCCCCTTACCCACGGGAAAGAACCCCAGCAATGATTGTGCAGGGTGCTGTGTGGGCCACAGAGCCAGTTGAGATGTTTTAGAGAACACAAAACTCTCATGCCTATGCAGGAATTCAAAACCCAGACCATCCAGCCCACATCCTAGTCACTACACTGACTGGCCCCATACGTATCTCAGTGCAATCTTATTAAGGAGGAAATTTATGACTAAAACTACAGATCTCTATTGGTGAAACTGAATGTTAAACAAAGAAAAGCATTAAAAAATATTAAACTGGGTTTTCCACTGTCAGTCAGTTCCCTGCCAATAAACCTATACCCAGTAATCTAGAAGCAGATGAAAGGTAGTGGTCTTCAGGTAGAGTACCTGCATACACACTGAACAAGCAGTTGCAGACGTCTGTCATGAAGCTGTTCTCCAGCTCTGAGGTTGGGCAGGGGTCAACAGCTCTTCACAATCGAAGAAGCAACAAGTTGCAAGAAGTTACACTGACTACAGCAAGGGCCACAGAAAGAGAAGACTACTTGTCTGACAACAGCGGGATATACCAAGAAGTTCCACAGCAAGTCAAGGTGTTCAACACCTTTCACACAACCCACAAAACACCACTTACCATGTTCACAGGAGTTTGGCCCCAGGCTGTAACTTCAGCCAGTTCACACAGGCTCACAACTGCAAGTTATTATCATATTTACCCTAATACGGCAATTTTTTTCTAGTAATCACCTGAAGAATGTGGGATGATCACCTCAGAATTACTCAAAAGACTAAAAGATGTTCTTGGAAGTATTTTCCTGAAAACTGAAGATCATGAAGGGAAGCAGGAGGGACGCTGTATATACAAGGATACATGGTCTTCAAGATCCAATGAACATTAATTTCCCACTTACAACAAAAGCCAACAAGATGCACTATTTCTCAAATTCATTTTGGTAAAGAACTCTGTATGTTTCGGACAGATCTACTGTCCATCATTACGAGTCTTACTACTGTATTCACAGCAATATTTATTTGTTATGCTAGTTATGTTGAATGTCTGCTAGCGAGATTGGGATGGAACTGTAAATGCAGTATTTGGACTCCTGATGACAGACAGTAAGTCTGTCCGTAACATGTAGAGTTCTTTACCAAAATAAATTTCAGAAATAGTGCATCTTGTTGGCTTTTATTATAAGAATATATCACGATACACGGTCCTCTGAATGTCATATTAATCTCCCTCCTTCAACAAAGTCTCCCAAGCAGTGTCTTCCCATCAGGTTTTCTGACCATATTATTGTAGGCACAGAACTCTTACCATCTTCCTCAGGATCAGTATGATAATATCCACCAGTCACACCTTCATGCGAATGTGCTCGTCCTAACCTCTGAAGTCGTGCCATTTGTGCAGCTACTGTGTAAGCAGGGGGATGACGGGGACGAGGGGGTGCATCTCGTGGAGGTGGCATCACACAACCTGCAACCCCAACCACTACCATCATACACAACATTCTTGTAAGCAATGTTCGAAATAAGCAGTTCACATGCACGCTCCACTCAACCCACACATATGGCTACCACCAGCTCATTTACAATTTGGATATGTACATGGATGGAAGTTCATGTCTGTAAAATCTGTCTGAAACAGAATTTTGATTAAAGACTAGAATGTCTTACCCACATAATCACCCAGTAATGTGTTTGCATGTTTGTGTACGTGCATTTGTGTGTGCTTGTGCTTGTGTGTGTGTGTGTGTGTGTGTGGGGGGGGGGGGGGGGAAAAAAAAAAGAAAAAAAAAAAAAAAA
>Ga0123354_10005938_pt1 | contig 17964 bp, 10 predicted proteins | sample TergutLab28metaG_2_FD_97872 | JGI IMG/M metagenome (GOLD analysis project Ga0123354, IMG submission 97872) | Labiotermes labralis P4 segment gut microbial communities from Petit-Saut dam, French Guiana - Lab288 P4 | ecosystem: Host-associated > Arthropoda: Insects > Digestive system > Gut ...
CATCAAGTCATACCATGTTCCTGTCGTTGGAAAATTCGGGTAGGTTACAATATCTCCGGTCGCATTGAAGTTTCCTACAATAACCATTTTCAAATCGGGAGCGTTCAAACAAATGCGTCTTGCTCCCCAATTACCGGAACCGATCTGCATATCCCAATAGGATTGATTATCAAAAGCATCGCCATACTGTTCCCGTAATTGATTCAATTTATAATAGGTATTATATAGAGCCATTCGCGCCGGCACCTCAACATAATCCCAGCGAATTTCTTTTCGGGCAGTTCTGTTGGCATCACTGATTTCGGTTGAGCCGGCTTTTGAATTAATGGAATAATTATATCCCAATTCACCGAATTGCCAAATCATTTTTGCTCCCGGAATGGGAAGAAAGAAAGCAGCATTTAAAGCCGATCGATCTAATTGAACAGCCAAATTGCTTTGTATGTCGGTTGTAGCTCCATACGCTTTTGCTTTATACATCATGCGTTCTTCATCGTGACTTTCCATGTATCCAACCAGATTGTTATTGGTCCACGATCTTGTCCATCCATTGACACCGGTAAATTCCGAACCGGTCTGATAAGCCATTATAGCTTGACAATAAGCATAATTCTTGTTTCCCCAGGGCATCATCCCCGCATCAGCCAATTCTTTTTCTTCCGCATCTACACAGAAATGCTCAATAATCATATAAGCATTCGGATTAGTTGCTTTAATTTGGCTGTAGTAATCTTCCAAAATGGCAATTCGCGAAGGATCGTAATTTGACGACGTAGCCTCTGTCGAAGGAGTTTGAGTAAAGCCTTTCGTCAAGTCGAACCGGAACCCGTCGAATTTATATTCTTCCAGCAGGAATTTCAAGTTACGTTTAAAATACGCCCGCGTTAAAGGAGATTCATGATTGAAATCCTCAAATACACTGTAGGGATGAGGGGCATCAACATTAAACCAGGGATTATTGTCGGCAGGTTTTTGGGTCGTCGAATTCCAGTATAATTTAGCGAAAGGATGTTGTCCGGTTGCGTGGTTGAATACCACATCCAAGATAACGGCTATACCGCGTTTATGACATTCGTCGATGAATTTTTTGTACATCTCCTTGGTACCGTATGCCTTATCCATTGCAAAATAATAACAGGGATTGTATCCCCAACTGTCGTTTCCGTCAAATTCCTGGGTGGGCATCAATTCAATCGCATTGATCCCCAATCCTTGCAGATAATCTAATTGACTCATAACACCGTTTAGATTGCCTATGGAACTATCGCCCGAAGAGGCTGCGCCGGTATAACTGAAATCACGAATCAATAATTCATAGATAACCAATTTATCGGGGCGGGGCGGCTTAAAATTTGTTACTTCCCAATTATAAGGAGTTTCGTTTGTCCGGAATACGGAAACCATTCCATCATCCGTGTTTTTTCCTGTAGGATAAGGTTTTAAATTCGGATAAGTAGTAGAAGAGATATTTTTATCATTCCACGGGTCGAGTACTTTTTGAGCGTAAGCATCTCCCACATACAAGTTTCCGTCCACGAAATACTGAAAAGCATATTCAAGATCGGACCGTAAATTATTTATGGTCAACCACCAATAATCGCCGTCTTTTTTCATCATGTAATTATTGTCGGGCAGCCAATTGTTAAAATCGCCCACAACAAAAACATCTTTTTTATACGGAGCATACAGAATAAAAGTAACGGCATTGCTGTTAATGATATTGATTCCGTCGGGAAGATTCGGCCGGGCAGCTGTTTCCACCTCTTTTTTAACATTCACATAAATGCTGTCGCGGACTGTATTCGGAGCAGTGCCGGCTTCGGCAATCGCCCAGCAAGAACCGGTCGTATCGAATGTATAGGATTGAGAAATAGCAGTGCCGGTAGCGGTTGCAAATTGATGGTCGTCTATATAAAGACTTAATGTTGTACTTTGTGAAGCCGTAGCAGAAAAAGTGACGGATGCGCCTTTATCAACCAATTGAGGCGAAGCAGCCGGATTTATAAAAGAAACATTTAAACCCGATTGATTGACCGGAACAAAAATGTCCGGCGAACTTTGTTTGGATCCGTCGGCGGTACGCACCACAAAATCCAACTTTGTGACCACATCGCCGTTCGTTATTCCATAGTAGCCATTGATATCGGGAGAAATGCTCAATTTCCATTTATTGGCACCTGCCGAAGATAGTTGATATTTCGGATTATTCGTAGGGCTGGTGCCTCCGCTCGGCCACACAGTGGACACATACTTCCAGTCGCCCGTTTTGAGGCTTACGCCGGTATGCACATAGAGCGGTCCGGGGTTGCCGGCTAAAGACGGCATTGAAGAAACATCAAACGTAACGGTGATTGCCGTTCCGGTTTGTTGTACAGGAATTGCCGGATCCGTTGTCACGGTCACTTGCGCCGAAAGCGCACATACGGCAAACAAAAAAGTGATTAAGGATAAATAATTTTTCATAAAAAAATAACAAGCAAATTATATAGAGAGGTGTGCCAAAACAGACTTTTGACACACTCTCCATAAAAATCCTATCTTTTTATTGTTTTATTATTGTACAAGTGTAAGCCGAAGCGTTACCTAATTTCAATGTAATTACATAAGTTCCATCGGCATCAATCGGAATATTGTCGCCGCCGTAAGATAAATTATTCACATCTCCGCCAAGGTTGATATCCCATCCATCGTTTGCACGGAATTTTAATGTTTTTCCTCCCGCTAAAGTTGTGGTAACCGACCATTCACCGGTTGAAGCGTTCAAAGTCATTGGCGTAGAAGTATCCCAGCCTCCGTTGGTCGCGTCGCCGATCAATCCCCAGTCAGTGGTTGCAGCCGAATAAGTATAAGGCTCTTTCGACAAATCAACCGTCAGGCGGTAGAATCCGGTTTCCGAGACGGTTAAATTTCCGGCGCCTCCGTCGGTAGAAAGCGTGCCGTTTCCGCCATCGCCATAATTGGTACCGTTCCAATCGGGAGTAGATGTAAATTTAAACTCATTTCCGGCTTCCATATATACGTAGCCGTCAAACTTCCAGTCAAGATTCGGCGAATATACAACAGGTGCCGCACCGGGGTTCCATCCATTATGTCCACCGGGGACATACAGTTGACGCGGAGCATTACCCATTAACTCGATTTTATAGGTAAGTTCCATCATATTGAGGGTAATTTTCACCCATTGATTTTCCATTACTCGCATAGCTTGTGCATTGTCGATAATCAGCGCTCCTTCGGTATCGGTATTTCCGTCAACGGGATTGCCAATCACTCCGTCCCAACTGCCGGCATCTTTGCTTGATTGAGGTACGATCTTGAAATAACCCGACATCTGAACAGTAATACTAAAAATCGGGTCGTCATAAACATCCTTATCGCTCCGGGAGAACTTATAATCATCCAAACCGTCCAAGTTCCAACCGTTTACGTCGCCAATCAGATAGTACGCCGGTTCAATCTTGACATTTGAATAGGGAGTAATAGTGCAAGGTCCGAACACGGCGGGTGTCGGCATCATGGATGCGGAAGTTCCGTCGAGAATGTAAAAATAATTCCGAAGAAAAACGGGACGTGCTATGGGAGCTATCGAATTATATAACTCTTTCACGGCTTTGTCCAAATCGGAGGAAAGCACTGTAGCTGCATTATCCGTATTCTTTACAGGTAATTCCACTACCTTTTGAAAATCCTTGGTATCGGATATTTCGGTTCTGAAAATAACCGTTGCGCCTTCCGCCAATACCGGTGTAGCCGTTGCTTTTACTACTTGAAATTCTTTTTCTTCGTCTGTCAGCGCTATAGCAGAGCTGAAATCACTGCCGTTAGCGATGGTGAAACCATCAATCACCTGTGGTTTTTCTTGCGGATACGTCTGCGGCGGAGCTACGTCGAGACCAACATCATTCGTGCATGCAGAAAAACCGCCTATAAGAAGCATTGCTAAATAGAAATATATTTTTTTCATCGTTTATTTAGTTTTATATTATTCAATTTTCCCTGTTCCTTTAGTGAAGTTTATATACAATTTTTGACCAACGCTTCCGGACACTCTGTCCTGATCATCTCCGGTTCCTCTGTATATCAAATTTCCGCTAAATATCATAAATTCGGTATGCCACCAATCTTCACCGTCAAGAACAATGCAAGCACGAACTCCGCCATCGCTATCGCCGGCTGCAGCTCCGATAAATGCGGGTGATACAAAGTCGGCATCTGCTCCCGACGAAATAGCAGGCACTGTAAACAAATTATTATCTCCTGCGCCCCATACTCCTCCGGCGGCATTTCCGCACAAATAAACCTTCGGTTCAAGGAATTGTACATGGTAAACATAATCGCGTCCCGAAATTTCGGTCGTTACTACTACGATGTACCAGCCGGGGTTTCCGATAACAATATTATCATCGCCGGATATACCTGCCAAAGTTTTTGAAGCATCGTCAATAACAGCGGATTTCATACCAAAATCATTCCCGTCCCACGCTTTTGCCGTGTTAAATTTAATTTCGGCATTGTTGCCGTCGGCATCTTTTCCCAAGTATTGAACAGCCCAGAATTTACCATCGGCACCCCAAACAGGTACCATTGAGGTTGCAGTAGCCCAATCCCAGTTACCGGCAACATTCCCGATCAAATACATATTTTCCGGCATTGCCATGGCATCCAGGGCAAAATAGCTTTTCACATTCGGCAATGCAATGATGTTTGACAACACTTGATGACTACCGTCCGACAATTCGGCAGACAAGCGTACATAAACGGGAAACGGTTCTGTCGGGAAATCCGCTTCATCGGTAATACCCAGCAAACCTACCAGTGCAACAGCTATTTCTGTAGCGTTGACATCCATCTTTGCCGAGTTGAAAGTCGTAGGGAGCGTGGCAAAATCCCCGAACGCTTTATCCGTAGCTACCTGTACCCGATAGGTAGTTGCGGCTGTAAATCCAAAAGCCGGTTGTGAACAGGTAAGCTGAATGGTTTCCGTATTTTTCAAGTCATAAATACCTGAAACGTAAGGAGGCGTGTTCAAAATAAAAGTATTCGGCGTCGACGCAGTCGGATGTTCGTCCGTTTCGCAAGCCCAAAAGATAGGCAAGCTGGCAATTAATATGATTATATTATATATTATTCTTTTCATTGTTATTCTATTTTATTTCATGTTTAACAATCATGGCATTAATATCCCGGATTTTGCGTCAAATTCATATTGGCATTCATATCGGATGCAGGTATCGGAAAAATATTAAAATGTGAATCTACACTTCGACCTCCTTCCACGCCGCCTTTCCATTCCCACATATAATTGCCGGTTGTCAATAATCCGTAACGAATCAAATCGGTACGACGATGACATTCCCAATACAATTCGCGGGCGCGTTCATCCAGAATAAAGTTTGTTGTCAGTTGCGATTCGTTGATGTTTGCAACGCCGGCTCTTGCACGTAATTGGTTAATATAGCCTACAGCATCGCTTTTTGAACCGCCACCGCCGCGCACCACTGCTTCGGCATAAATCAAATATTGCTCTGCCAAACGGAACAACGGGAAATCGGTGTCGGCATACGCTCTATCCGATCCGTTTATAATATTTCCCGGAGTGGAGCCCGATTTGATATTCCTGTATTTATACACCATCAAACCATTGGTAAATGTTGTTGGATCATCGCCAAGCGCAGGATTTTCACCTACCAACAAATAACGTTTATCGCCCGATTCAAATTTTTGTGAAAATTCTTTCCGTGTTCTGTATCCGCTCCAGTTGGCATTATCGTAAATCCCGGAACCAATCAGAATATTGGCGTATTTTTGTTGATAATCGCCATTAAAAGTACAGTTAATTAAGAATGTGGTTCCGCCAAAAGAGCGAGTCCTTGTGCCGTCGTAAGCAATCGGAAGGATTATTTCGGGATTATTCTGATCATTGTCGGCTAAAAACAACTGTTCGTAATTATTTTTTAAAGAGTAGCCTGCGTCAATTACTTTTTTGCTGTACGTAACGGCATCAGCCCACCTGGCAGTTCCGGTATAAACTTCGGCATTCAGATACAAACGGGCGAGCAAAGCCCAAGCAGCCGCTTGATCGGCGCGTCCGTATTCATTTGTTTTGGGCGCTTTCAGTAAATTGTTGTCGGAAATATCTTTCAATTCCGATTCTACATATTTAAACAAATCCGCCCGGTTAGTTTGAACCGGAAGAATTCCTATTGCATCATTTTCGGTTACAAACGGAGGATTACCGAATATATCCATCAACACCCAATAGTCAAAAGCTCGAATAAAACGCGCTTCCGCTTTAAATGCCGATACTTCCGCGCCCAAATCTTCTCTAGCGTGGCGAATAAATTCGTTGGCATACATGATTTGCATGATTACGCGGTAATACAAGCCCGATGTAAATTTATCATCAACACTAAAGTTAATGTAATTCAATTCGGGGATTCCGGCATCGTTCCAAAGGCAATGCGCTTCTTCTGTAGGCAATTCCTGGTGATTAAAAAATGAACGGAGGAAATCGGCATTACTGCCTTCATCCATTCCCGGAACAGTTAGATCGGGTTTTCCGGAAGGACCTTGGTTTCCTGTCAGTGCGTAAGCGCCATACACTTTGGCTAAAGCTCCTTTGGTTCCGTCAAGCGTTGAAAATACGATTTCCGATGAGGAGGTGTTATCGGGATAAATATCCAAATTCGTACAGGAAGCAAACATCAACACAGGCGCTATAATTGCTGCTATTTTATAAATTATTCTTTTCATATTCTATTTTTTTATCAATTAAAAATTAAGACTCAAACCCAATGTAAATGTTCTGGGATTCGGATAGTAATTATTATCAATACCATTCGTCATTTCCGGATCTATCCCGTCGTATTTTGTGATAGTAAATACATTTTGTACGGTGGCATTGGCACGCAAATCCGCTTTGCCTCCGAATATTTTTCCAAAATTATAACCCACTTGAAAATAGTCCATTTTCACGAATGAGGCATTTTGAATATAATAATCGGAAAGCAATTGGCGATTATAGAAACCGGAGTTCAATCCGTTTTTCACATTGTTCATCAAGAAATTGTTCGGATTGAGCGTCTGTGAAAAGTTACCCGCGTCGGAATTAACGTTATTATAAACATAATTACCTATACTTGAACGCAATGCCGTAGCTAATATGATTTTTTTATACGTAAAAGTCGTATTGAATCCCATGTACCAATCCGGCGTCGGTTTATGATAAACATACAAATCCTGGTCATTGATTACGCCGTCCCCGTTAATATCTTCATACATACCTTCAATCGGTTTTCCGTTTGTATCATATACTTGCCGGTAAACATAGAAAGAATTGGGTGCATAACCTACTTTATGAATTTGAATCGTGTTTCCGGTTCCTCCCGAAATTCCGCCAACCATAGCGCCCTTGTAATCCGTTCCGGGTCCGTCGTTCAACGATAGCTTCGTGATTTTTGTATTATTGTAAGTAAAATTGAATCCAATGTCCCAATGCGTGTTTTTAGTATCAATAGCTACCACTCCGATGCTGTTTTCAATACCCCAATTATCCATATTTCCGATATTTCTTATAATGAAAGGAGTAAAATTACTTCCGGCGGGCAGAGGAACTTCATTTAACAAATCAATGGTGTGTTTTTGATAATAATCAAAGCTGCCGTAAATACGGTTATTCACAAAACCCCAGTCCAAGCCGATGTTTTTGGTAGTTGTCTGTTCCCATTTGCGATTGGCGTCATATCCGTTCGGACGCCATCCCTGATAGAATTGGTCGCCGAATTGAGTTTGAGCGGAAGGGTCGCTCAATTCATAAACAGGTAACCATCCGAAATCGCTATTTAAATCTTGCTGTCCCGTTACACCCCAACCCAAACGCAGTTTCAAATTGGAAAGCGCATCGACATGTTTAAGGAAACTTTCTTCCTTAATACGCCAAGCCAATGCTACGGAAGGGAAAGTACCCCAACGGTTTTCGGGACTAAATCTGGACGAACCATCCCGACGAATCGTCGCCGTCAGCATATATTTGTCCAATAGATTGTAGTTCAAACGACCATAGAACGAAATCAACCGGTTATGCGGAGGAATAACTATCGACGCTTCACTTTGGACAGTAGTTCCATCATACCAATAGGTCGGATACGATTTATTGTTGGTTGTCCAATCTTGCCAAGTGTAACCTCCCATCACTTCCAAACGGTTAGCTGCGTTTAGTTGCTTGGTATAGTTCAAATAAAACTCTAATAATTGATTTTTCTTATCTTGTTCATAATGATTTCGACTTCCGTTCGGATAATTGGCAGGCGACCATGGATATACGATGACGTTTCCTTTCCCTTGGGATACATCGTATCCTAAATTCAAATTAGCCCGTAAGTCCGGTAAAAAGTGAAATTTGTAATCGAATTGAATATTACCGATGCTTCTCAATACATCGGATTGGTCATCTTTACCGTATAAAAGTGAAACAGGATTACTTGTAGCCATTGTATTTCGGTTAGGAGTATTTCCGTCCATCCATTGCCAATAGCCGTTGAAATTATCGAAGCCGTCTGAGGTAACGGGTTTTGTCGGATCCATGCGTATTGCCGCACCGATTGCATCATTGTTTCCGAATCGGGTATGAGAATAGGTCCCCTTTAAATTGACATTAACAGCCAAATGCTTATCGAAGAATGTAGGAGAAAGATTAATAGCGGCTGTGGTCCGTTTCATATTATCGGTATCCAAAATACCGTCTTGACTGATAAAGCCTGCCGACACGCGATAAGGAAGAATTCCCGCAGCACCGCTTATGCTGATATTATTATCGGTAGTGAAGGCATTGCGAAATATCTCGTTTTGCCAATCGGTATTGGCTGTGCCGAGATAACCGATATATTGATTCGCTTTATCCGAGCCTTCGCCAAAGCGATCGTTTGCCTGAGCGGTAACAACATCTCGAAATTGACCGGCAGATAGCGTTTCCACTCTGCGGGCAATGGTTGCAATCGAATTTTGCGTAGATACTTCCACTTTGGTTTTTTGTCCGGCAACTCCTTTTTTAGTCGTGATAATAATTACGCCGTTAGAAGCGCGCGAACCGTAAATAGCGGTTGCAGAAGCATCTTTCAATATATTCATCGATTCGATGTCGTTGGGATTGATCGTTGATAACGGATTCGTCATCCCTGAAATGTCTCCGTTGTCCAATGGAACGCCATCAATTACAATCAGCGGATCGTTACTTGCATTTAGCGACGCTCCTCCTCGGATACGGATTTGATTGCCGCTTCCTGCACGTCCGCCGGTAGGGGTAACTTGTACGCCGGCTACTTTACCTGTAATCAATGAAGTCGGGTTAGTAACCAAGCCTTTTTGAAAATCTTTTTCGCCGATTGCCGTAATTGAACCGGTGAGGTCGCCTTTTTTCATGGTTCCGTAACCGATCACCACCAATTCGTTCAACAATTGCGTATCTTCATTCATCACTATCTTAAGTACAGATTTCCCTGCCACCGGCACTTCCTTGGGGAGAAGTCCGATAGATGAAATAACCAAAACAGCATTGTCGGCAACCGTCAACCCGAAATTCCCGTCAATATCTGTGACAGTACCAATGTGTGTTCCTTTCACAGATATAGAGGCGCCGATAACAGGCTCTCCGGTTGCATCCACTACGGTTCCGGAAATGGGTTTTGAGTTTTGAGCAGATACGTTTAAGCTAATCAGTATGCATGTGAATAACATACATATACCGTGAATTTTTTTGAAAATTGATCTTTTCTTTCCTTTCATGACATTTTTTGAATTAAATATACGAGAAATAACTTTAATGACACAACAGATTGGTTTGCTCTATTGTATTTCCTAAATTTGACAATACAAAGATAAAAGAGGTAAGAGAGAAAAAAAAGGTTTCTAAGAAAAAACTAAATGGACAAAATTTTAATATTTTGTCCATTAAGAAGATAGTTTTTTATAAACTTCAAAAAATCTAAACCGGGAATAAGTAATAAAAAATTTGTCCTCCTGTTTTAATGCAAGATGACACATTTTTTAATAGGAAAATTTGCCGAATGTATAAATTTTTACCTTATGTCAACAGCATCCACCCGCGATTGATGCCTTCCGCCTTCAAAAGGTGTATCGAGAAAAACCGAGACTATTTTTTCGGCAAGCTCTCCGGAAACAAATCGACCGGGGAGTGAAAGGACATTGGCATCGTTATGAGCACGGGCCAATCGGGCAATTTCTTCACACCAGCACAATGCCGCTCTGATTCCCTGATGTTTGTTTAAAGTCATATTGATTCCGTTACCCGAACCGCAAACGGCGATCCCCTTTTGGACTTCCTTTTCTTCGATCGCCTGTGCCAAACGATGTCCGTAACCGGCATAACTTGTACTTTCCGCAGAATAGGTTCCGTAATCAATATAAGGTATATTCTTTTTATCCAGTGATTCCCGGATATGTTCCTTTATTTCGTAGCCCGCATGATCGGAAGCTAATCCGATTTTACTTTCCATTCAGTAATTCCGTTACTTGTTTGTAAACATTATCGGCAGTGAAACCGAGTTTTTCGTCTAAAACTTTGTAGGGAGCAGAAAAACCGAACGATTCCATACCCCGGATTTTTCCCGCATTGCCGACCAAACCTTGAAGCGTTTCCGGAAGTCCGGCTGTCAGACCGAATATTTTTTTGCCCGGAACAATCACGGAATCCCGGTAGTCTTTGGTTTGGGATTGGAACAAACCTTCCGACGGAACCGATACAATCCTCACTTTTATCCCTTCTTTCCGCAACAGCGCCGCACCTTCTACCAAGGTGGATACTTCAGAGCCGGAAGCCAGCAGAATGACATCGACGTCGCCGTCACATTCCACTACATAACCGCCTTTTGCCGATTGCAAAGCTTTTTCGTAGCGATTGTCTTTCGCCGGCAAGTCGGTGATATTCTGACGGGAAAAAATCAAACCGGTTGGCGTTGAGGTATTTTCCATCGCCAATTTCCACGCAACGGTTGTTTCCTGCACATCTGCCGGACGAAGCACCAGCATCGAATTATGTCCCTTGTGATTTTTCAGTTTTTCCATCAGACGGATTTGCGCTTCCTGTTCGACCGGTTCGTGGGTAGGACCATCTTCGCCCACACGGAAGGCGTCGTGTGTCCAAATGAACTTGACGGGAGCTTCCATGAGCGCTGCCATACGCACTGCCGGTTTCATGTAATCGGAAAAAACGAAGAACGTTCCGCAAGCGGGAATAACTCCTCCGTACAGCGACATACCAATACACACGCAAGCCATTGTCAATTCGGAAACACCTGCTTGCAGAAATGCGCCGGAAAAATCGCCTTTGGTAATTGCATGTGTTTGTTTCAGGAATCCGTCGGTTTTGTCGGAATTGGACAAGTCTGCCGATGCCACTATCATATTTTCCACTTGAGTTGCCAAAACACCCAAAACCGTTGAAGAGGCTGCCCGTGTAGCTTGATTGGGTTTCTGTTGGATAGCCGCCCAATCAACAGACGGCGCCTGTCCCGACAACCAAAAAGCTAATTTTCGTGCGGTTTCCGGATGAGTTTTTGCCCAAACATCCTGTTCTGCTTGTTTTTGTGCGACGATCTCTTTCAGTTCTTCTTTTCGACGGGCATATAATTGTTCGACTTCGGGAAAGATATCAAAAGGATTTTCCGGTTTGCCTCCCAAGTTTTCGACGGTTTTTTCGAACGAAGCACCCGCTTCACCCAGCGGCATACCATGGGTTGCACATTTATTTTCATACGATTCGCCGTCGGCTTTGCGAGCGCCTTTTCCCATGATGGTTTTCCCGATAATGAGGCTGGGAGAGAATGTGTTTGCTTGCGCTTCGAGCAGAGCATTTTCAATAGCGGCTGCATCATTTCCGTTAATTTCGATAACTTTCCAGCCCCAAGCTTTGTATTTGGCTGCCGTATCTTCGCCGGTTACTTCCTTGACGGTGGTAGAAAGCTGAATATCATTAGAATCATAAAACACGATCAGGTTGTCTAAACCTAAGTAACCGGCGATTCGTCCGGCTCCTTGGGAAATTTCTTCTTGAACTCCTCCATCGGAAATATATGCGTAAATTTTTTGAGTCAGGTGACGTCCGGTTTTTGCTGCCAGGAACTTGGCTGCGACGGCTGCGCCGACGGCGTAGGTATGTCCTTGTCCCAACGGACCGGAAGTATTTTCAATTCCTCGTGTGACATCTCGTTCCGGGTGTCCGGGCGTGACGCTTCCCCATTGGCGAAATTGCTTCAAATCGTCTAAAGAGAACTTACCGACAAGCGTCAACACCGAATACAACATCGGAGACATGTGTCCGGGGTCTAAGAAGAAACGGTCGCGACCTTCCCATGTCGGATTTTCGGGGTCGTAAATCAGAAACTTAGTGAACAGGACATTTATAAAATCGGCGCCTCCCATAGCGCCACCGGGATGTCCCGATTTGGCTTTTTCCACCATGGCTGCCGACAATATTCGGATATTATCAGCCGCTTGATTCATAACTTGAGGATTATTCATTTTGTATATATAAAATAAGCTTTTGTAACATAATTTCAGAGTTGCAAAGGTAATAATAATATTTTGATTGAATTGTATTTTCCGAAAAAAGACTTTTAGACTTTTATTATTTGGAATGTCGGGAAAAAATTATTACTTTTGCGCCACGAAAAAACGGCGAGATAGCTCAGCAGGTTAGAGCGCATGATTCATAATCATGAGGTCCCGAGTTCAATCCTCGGTCTCGCTACAAGAAACAGAGAGGTTTACGAAAGAATGTGAACCTCTTTTGTTTTTATTATATGCATAAAACACAAACAGCACAAACGGAGCGAGCAGGTATTTATAGTGTTTTTTCAACCACAAAAAGCTTGCCCAAAAACGTTTTCCGCTCGTTACCCTGCGGTTTGACGGTGTTCAAAACAACCGCCCAAAAACAACGAAGCATAAAGAGGATTCAGTAAAAGAAAAAATTTAAACATCAGACCATCGGTTTAGACCTCCAAAGATAGAAGAATCTCCCCGAAATGCAAAGTTTGTACGATTTGTCCCAAAATTTGTACGATTTGTCCGGGCTGTTAAAGTCATTAGAAGTAAATTTGCACCTTAAGAATAATAAAACTGTTAATTTTTAATAATGAAAACTGTTTTAATGTTTAACTATTAAATATAAAAAAATGAAAAAAAAACTGTTAATGACGGCTTGTATGCTATGCTTTTTGCAAGCGCAAGTTTATGTCTATGGAGAGGACCCTGCAAAGCAGGAAACAGGAAAGGTGGATAAAGCCAAATCCTATTATGGATTAACGATGTATGTAATGAAAAATGGCGAAGCCGTTTTAGATGTGCCCGCTTCGGAAATGTATTCTATACAGTTCTATAATGCTTCACCCAAAGACGCATTGATTGTGCAAAAAAACGACGGTTCTCTTGACGAAAACATCGCTTTGAACGACATTCTGACACTCGACTTTTCGGAAGAGCAACTTACCATAATAAGTCTGAAGGGCGACAAATTCTATGATTACGACAATATTGCAAAGATAACTTTCGGGGATGCTTCTTATACCGGAATCAACAATCCGGTTGCGGAGAACGGCTTTGATGTTATTGTGCATATTACCCCGGGTGGCGATGTGACGGTTGAAAGCCCGGTAGCTATCAAGTCGCTGACGCTGTTCAGCATCGACGGCAGATTGATTTCTAAGGAACTTTGTGCCGACGCAGTGCGGAAAATCGTATCTTTACGAAACACAAACGCCGGCGTGTATCTTATTCGCGTTGAAACAGAGCGAGGAGCAATATTTAAAAAATTAGTCAAATCAGCAAACAGGTAACCGGTTATGAAAACAAGAATTTCAGTATTTTTTGCAGCAACGTTTTTTCTGCTACTCAGTGCAAGCGCCGCTTTCGCACAGACGCCGAAGGCTCAATTCAATCCGAACACCATAGGCAGTGTCCCGATTCAAATAGCGATTTCGGATATTGACAGTATTATTTTCAAGCGGGATAATATCGTTACTTTAATAACCGCAATTGTAAAAGCCAATGAAGAAACCACAGTGGGTGATTTTAACACAACCGGCTTTCAGCTCAAAATTCCGGCCGGAACTTTCGACTCGGATGTGACTATGAACGTAAGCGGCAGCATCTCGTTGGCATCGAACGCATACAATAATTCGGATGCGATTGAATGTTTAGGATCGCCGATAAGTATTAAAGTTGATGGAAAAGAAGGAACAGTATGGCTCAAGAAATTAGTTAATATTTCCTTCCCCCTGCCCTCGGGTTTTATCGTAACGCCGGGAAACATCTATATGATATTCGGTTCGTTTTATAATCCCGATACCAAATTGATAGACTATATCTATCCTGATTGGAACGATTTGCTGAATGGAATAATAACTTTTACCACAAGCCATTTCACCGATGGTGTACCTGTTTATACAAAAAAAGAGGAAGAAGCCATTAAAAAATTTGCTAAAGACAGAGCGAGTGAGTCCTTAAAGGAAGATGAGAAAAAAATGTCGGCGGAGACTAAATCGCAGATAGCCGATCTGTTCAACGATATTTACGCCGCAATGGGCGTAAAAGAAGGGTCGCTAAGAGAAATACTTATCTCAGGCGCCCTAAAGGAAACTGATCTCGGCACGTTAGCGGTGTCGATTCGCGAGGGCGATTTGGGAGGATTTTCTTCCAAGATGCACGAATTGGCAGCCAATTATTTTCTATCAAGGATGAAACTTGACCCTGAAGCCTTCGCTGATGCGATAGAAATCCAATCCGCAGTGATACAGGGTGTTGTTGGAGCGATAAATAAAGCGGCGGAAGGCAAATATAAAGAAGCCGCCGCAGAGATGTCATCTGCATTCTTGGAATACACCTTTCCTCCGGTGAAGTATATCAAACTCGGAATAGACCTGATAAACTACTCGGTAGCGAGTTGGAATGATTACGAATTGCAATATGCTTTAGAAATTTTCGAGAGAAAAGGCTTCACCGGCAGTATCTCAAACGAAGACTGGAATATAGAAACTACAACCGCTTCGATGGCTGCCTATCTGCGCTCGATACAGGACAAGGCTATCAAGGCATATTGCGGAATTAACAAAATAAGCGAAGACCAACTCTCGGATTCCGAACTCGCAAACATCCGTTCACAAGCGGAAAAAGACCTGAAAGCAATGATGGAAAATCAAATCGAGAAAAGAGCTGAGTTTAAACAGAAAGTAACGGAATATTTAGGTATTATCGAGCACTTTAAGGAAGACGAACTGCTGGATTTTTTCGATTATGATATTCCCATGGATTTACGCCTGATCCGGCTTTTCAATGTTCGGGAGACTATCCTTAAAATAGTCGGCGGTCCGCTTGTTCACCCCGATGGACTGCGCTCTCCGGAAGAATGCCTGCGCGACGCTACCTATTATTATGTCAGAATATATGTGTATGAACGAGGCGGCAAATCAATGAGACCGGGCGGACAGCAGGAATTTATTGATTGGCTTATTAAGGAAGGATATATAACGGAAAACAATACCAATCTGGTCGGTACAAAATGGCGTTTTTCCGCGCCCGACATACTTCTGCCTATAACTATTTCTTTTAATGCAAATAATACTTGCATCGCTACAAGCAGTTCAGGTACTGTATCGGGAACATGGACTCAAAACGGTAAAAACGTGACCATTGCATTATCTTACAGTGACAAAGAATTTTCCGAGAAAGTTAATTTCAGCGGAACACTTACAAGTCCGACCACCATGTCCGGAAGCCTCACTTATATTTATGTTGATTTTATTTATCCGGAAGATTCAGAAACGGTTTCAGGCAGTTTTACTGCTACTGTAATTTAGGCTGTAGTTTGAAATAGGGTTGTAAAATCAAATGCTGTGTTATAGTCTGAGTATCAGGTAAAGTATAAAAGTATTGTGCAATTATTCAAACCAGCCTGCTTGACGAAGATGATGTAACCGACACCGAATAGTCTTTTTCGGGATCGACCGATCCCGAAAGTTGGATCGACCGATCCCGAAAATTGGATCGAACGATCCAAAAAGTTGGATCGAGCGATCCACTAACATTACAGTCGGGCTGTTTGGTAGTAACAGCCCGGCTGTTTTGACAATGTAGTCGGGCTAAAACAACATTCAGGCAGGGCTAAAAAATCATATATACTAAGCTATGCAATTTCCAAAGCCGTTCAATCAAATTTCGGCTGTATGACGATAAGAACATTTAGATTTTAAATGTGAGGCATCCATTTTTTGATTTTCGCGAGGTATAGAAAATAAATACTTATATTATTCTTTTAGTTTCTCAATATCAATTAATAATTTTTCTTTTTTGTTTTTCTGAAAATATTCAACAGTAACATTTTCATTCCAATACTTCTTCACTATATCTGATAAACCATCAGGAACTTTCATTTCAATTTTTTCACTATCTTGCATTATTACGACTTTATTCTTATTTGCATCAGCAATTTTTAAAACGCCGGAAATAGTTTGATTTGAATCTCTTTCTATTGTGCTATTTGAGGTATCGCTTACCGATTGGTTAATTATAATATTTTCACATATTTTTTCTCGTTTCTCTGTCAAAACCGTTTTTCTTTCTTGCCCTTCTTTAATAGAAGTAATTCCAAACAATTTTACAGTTTTTCCGTCCGGTGCAAGTTCTTTTGTTAAAGCCAAAAAATTATCGAAATAGGAATTGTCTTTTATTTTTTCTTTTAGAGTATCTATTTTATTATCGTTTATCAATGAAATATTTTCCGTAATATCATCAATAATTGTTCCATAGCTGCTAAAACCTAGAAACGTAGGTTGGCTAGGGATACCGAATTTAATCCTAAAAGCCATGCTTGCCGCTTGCAGAGAAGACAAATATGCATTATCTATTATTTTCTTATGCTCCGGCGCTATCGGTCCGCTTTTTCTGTAATTTTTTCCTGATAGTCTTTCAACGGTACGTATGGTCAAATCCTTAAAACAGCTAATACGATTCATTATTTCATCTGTTTTAGCATACCCATAACCTACGCCATTACCTGCAATTACTAATTGAACTTCGTCGTCAGACAATTCAATCCCTTTTACTTCAAGATGTCTGTAAAAATTGACATTTTCAAGCAAATTTCTTAATTCTTCTGCAATTTCCAAAGGAGGTTCTCCGCTAAGAGCCATAGCAATTAATTTTTCGGCATCTCTTAATCGCTTACAGCTCATAGCAAGACTTGCTGCGCTTCTCAATAGGATTGAAACAGAGGGTTCGCCAACATTGCTACTATGAGCATTTATTGCGGCTTCATATTCCAAAAAGTACGATTCTTCATACAAAGAATCAGCGCTATTTTTATTCCCTTGTGCCTTTTGTAAATCAGCTAAAGCGGCTAATTCCATTGCTTTACTATGTGATTCTTGTATATCCATCTTTATTTAATGCTGAAATAACTTCAATAGACTACTGATTGACAGAATATTTTAGCATAACTCTTTTTACATAAATTTGTCAAAGTTACGAATTTTTTTATTTTCTGATTGAAAAATAGTTTATTTTATTATTAAAACCTATTTCACTTTTCTTTCGTTTGTTGTTCCTCGGATTGCTGCATCTGTATTATCTATTATTATATGTTAATGTTTCGCACTTCCTTTAATTAACTGATAAATAAAAGACAACAAAAAGTGTTGAAATTATATCTGTTTGTAAAAAAGAGAATTGGATATTTCCCCATTATCGAATCCACGCTTGCAATTGTTAAAAAATGCCTCTGATTTGGAATTTGCGGAAATTGTACGTATCTTTGTTTTGCTTTACAATTACGTCCGCAATTGAAGCGGATCTCTAATTGTGAGATTGTAACAAAGATAAACTGAAAAAGGATTTCAGGAATACCAAGAGAGAAGAGATTGCTATCAATCTTCATTCTTGTTTTGAGAAATGTTC
>Ga0123354_10005942_pt1 | contig 17959 bp, 10 predicted proteins | sample TergutLab28metaG_2_FD_97872 | JGI IMG/M metagenome (GOLD analysis project Ga0123354, IMG submission 97872) | Labiotermes labralis P4 segment gut microbial communities from Petit-Saut dam, French Guiana - Lab288 P4 | ecosystem: Host-associated > Arthropoda: Insects > Digestive system > Gut ...
AAACTGCTTAGCAACTGGAAGAGGACACTTTGAACAATTACTGTAAAGCAGGTACTGTATTTTAGTACAGTTATGTAGTAGGCTTATACCAAAATGCGCAGTCAGCAAAGTTAAATCAGTACTGCCATACTGTTGGATATTCATGCGCCATGTAAAGTGCTTGGAACCCTACGGACGACTACGGCGTTAATGCGAGTGTTTATGCAGTTCAATTTAATGGCTTTGTCACTCATACGTTAATTACATGTTAAGTACAGATATTAACATTACAGAAACCACATATTACTGCCAGTTTTAATATGTATTTGGTAATCAATAAGTGTGTAATAGCTGTCAAAGTTTAAAACTTCTCTGGCCATTATCTCCGTAACCGTTCAACTTTGGCTATAGGTGTTTTGGGTTATATCGGTATACTTTAACATAAGGAACACTCTCCCGAAGTCTGGCACATTCCTCCTGGGACATCCTGTATAACCCCACTAGGCAACATAAAAAAGCCGTAACACATATACGCGATCGACATGTAAACACGTGAAAATGATAACCAAACACACACCAAAACAAATTTCTTAGAATACGTCTATTGGAACTTATGCACATAAGTGTGTACCTATTAAAATGTCCAAATCCACAAACGCTTCATCAAATTCCTTTTCTAATATATCCAACCACCTGAAACTCACTAACGTGGCGGCCATATTCGCTGACAACTGACGCTGAGTAGCCGCATCTACATTCTACGATGCCCATGCATCAGAGGTGAAAAGTCTCAACAAAGGATCTACTATCAAAAGGAGTGTAACGTGTCGCAGTCTGCCGAGTGTGGCGCTAGGGTCATTCCTCAATGTTACGCAAGTCTCCTGAGAACATCAAAGTCGCAGCTAATCCTCAATGTTACGCAAGTCTCTTGAGAACATCTAAGTCAAATCCTCAATATTACGCAAGTCTCTCGAGAACATCAACGTCAAAGCTAAACAGAATTTACGACTATATGAATTGAAACAGCATAAACCATGTTTTCATGAAGAATATTTACAACTTTCAGTTCAAAGGAAGCAGGATAAAATGTAGTTGGTTATGGGATTTCTTTAACTAGACTCCCTACATATTTTGGTTACGTACTGGCGAGTTATATAACACGGTGTTACACAAGGAGCAGTTTTAAGTTTCTTGAGTTTTTTTACCTACATAAGTGATAGCTCAAAAACTATTCATGGAAAATACGAACAAATGTTGCTTGCAAATTATACTGATTAATATTTACCAATTATAAACTAAATTTTTTTTAAAATGTTAGCCAATCGACTCTTACTGGCCGCGCGGTCTAAAGCGAGGGTGTACAGCCGCTCGCTTGCTGGAAATGTGTGTTCGAATCCCTTCAGGGGCATGGATGCCTGTCGCTTGTGAGTTGTGTCGAATCAGGTGGATGTCTCAGCGCTGGGATTGTCACTCGTCCAGAGGCGTCGTACCGATAGTGGTGTGCCTGAGTGTGATAATGAAGCCTCGATGAGGGGGCCTGGACCGGCTTGTAAATTAATATAAACCTTTTTGCTCCCCTCCACCTCCAACCTCAGAGAAATGGTTCATTTTCGCAGACTCCCGTCAAGCAATCATTCTTCGAGACACAAAGGCTGTAGGGGATTCAGGCCTATATTACACTATCAAAGATCTGTGACAAGCATTATGGAATATTTCGTGAAACATATATAATTAAGGAACTGATTCTATGTATGGCATATTATGTCAAAGTTTTAATCAAATTTATAAGGTGATGGACAAATATCTGCTCCATATCCATACTGCAGTATAAGCGCAATCATGACAATTGCTTTAATATTAAATACAGAAAAAGAAAATTATTTTGATTAAAAATTACATAGGCACACGTGGAATGAAAGTGACCCATTAAGCCTTATCGAAGGAATTACAATGTAAGGATATGAAGTACAGCATCTAGTAGTTCGAAATGGATGACAATACATTTCAGTTTATTGTGCCAAAAGTGTCACGCTTTATTGCAAAACAAAGATTTATCAGCAATTATTGAATAACAACAATGGGTACCATATAATGTTGGTATGTAACACAACTTACATCTTTCATTTTGTTTTTAAGAATCTATAAAAGGAATTGTTTACTTTAAATATTTTCCTTGAAAATTTTTAATTGTTCCGTGTTTCTAAATATAACCATACCTACCAAGTATTTGTCATTAAATGTCAATTCAGTTAATGAACAAACAGTAACATGTTATTAAGTTACAGTTACTAAGCTTAATTTTTTCAGTTAAATATTTTTTAACTCGTCTGATTTCGTTTTTATACCATTTGCAGTATGCCTTAGACCGCGCGGCCCATGACAGTTGATTGGCTTTGAACCATTTATTTAAGGATTCAAATTCTGATTTCATAATATTTTTAAAATCATTGAGATGAGAACAGGTAAATATTAATCAGTATCGTTTGGAAGTAATATTTGCTTATATTGTCCATGAATAGTTTTTGAGCAATTACTTATGTAGTTAAAAAACATAAAAAGACTTAAAATTTATCCCTGTGGAGCGCTGTGTTTTGTAACTCCCCACTATAAAAATGCATTATTATTGACATTTTTGTGTTTTACCTCCACACTTTGGTACCTATCCCTAATGTATGATATGATTCATTCATTAGCTTTACTTGTTTTTTAAAAGAAATTTAAGTTGGACTGTGACGTGTCATTTGTTAAATCACATAAAATCCCTCCCTGAACTGATTCATTATTTAGAGCACTTACCATTTCTTTACTTAATTCACAGTTTGCTTCTTCTGTTAGATTTTTTTCTAAATTGAATCTGTACTTCAGCTAATACGTTGCTATCCTCTTAAGTGTCCAAGTAGTGGATTATATGCAATTTTTTCAAAGACTTTTGAAAATTAAGTCAGTAGAGATACTGGTAAGTATATAACATTGTATGTAATGGCTTCACTACAGAATATCTGAAGCTAATAACTAACCAATGACATGGAGCAGAGTCCTTCATAAGAAGCAAACCAGTTCTCAGCAACTCAAGAAATTCCCCTCATTTTATGGAACCTGAAGGTTCATTATGGCATTCACAAGTGCCCACCACCTGTCCCTATACTGATCCAGATCAATCCACTCCATGCCCTCACATCCCACATCTGGAAGAACCATGTTAAAACTGTATTGCCTTGAACAGAAAAAGTGACTTGTGTGAAAATAGGTGCATACTAAGTGCATGGGTGTTACATTTTCTCGCCTTCATGTCAAGTACAAGAATGGAAATGAAATGTATTTAAAACAAGGAACTATAGTGTCTCAAAAAGGCTTGAAACCTTCCTTGTTCCATGACTGCATATAAAATCCCAGGATAAGGGACAAATCCGGCTTGCGTTGGGAGCAAGTAATTTTCGCCAAATTGCGCAAGTTTCGGTATGTTAACAGGAACCGAACTGTAATAAATGATAGGGGTGCTTGGCATTATCACCTACTGCTTAAATGTCAATGTGAAACAGTTGCTTACTGACATGCATGCACATTTCTGTTTTCTGTACTAATACACAACTGTCTCAACCTCCACATATGCAAGAGGAAAGAGTGAAAGTAATGGGTGAAATATCTCAAGTGTGAGTTACATGTACCTAAAACCATCCCCATGTAATACATGTATGGCTTTTAAAATGACTTTCAAGGGTGCAATTAATGAACCAGTGCCAGATAATTGTCTGTCTCTTGACAACTTGCAACACTTTAATTAAATCCAATATGTACATAGAATCAGGTTTTGCCAACAGGACATAACAGAAAACATACCATTACAATAATCAATTCTGGAATACTGATGCTGTACTTCAACACAGGCAGGGGAAATGTTTATAAAAAAATATGCAAATACAATACATGATAAAAATTCAACATGCCAGATTTTTAAAAATGTTAACACTAAAAAGCTAAACTATCATTTCGTTTCTCACTAATTTAAGCATTTAAATTAAATGACAAGCAGCAAAAGAACTTGAAAAATAATACAATATACAAATATATAAATATACAATTAATTTAGTTTTAAACATAGGTTTGCCTTGTGGACAGCTTCCTTATTCAGAAGGAAGCTGTCCACAAGGCAAACCTATGTTTAAGAACTAAATTAATTATATATTTGTATATTTTCTTTTGTATATTTTCTTATTATCTTTCAAATTCTTTTGTTGCTTGTCATTTAAAAGCTTTAATTAGTCAGAAATGAAATTATAGTTTGTGGCGAGGCTGAAGCCTCGCCACTTCCTCCGCCTCTTCTCTTTCCAGTTCCTCAGCCCTCTGTAAACATGTAACATAAAGCTCCTCCATGTCTTCTCTTTCCAGTTCCTCAGCCCTCTGTAAACATGTAACATAAAGCACATTCTCACACTTGAAATAATGATTCCATCTGCTTATTTCAGCACTCTCTACATTCAAAATATAAAAGAACACTTCTGGAAGTGCAAAATCAGTAGAAGCAGACAGCTCCAGATTCAGAGATTTCCACATTAATGATTTAATTGTGATTATTTCACTAAACCGGCAGCAAACTGGTATGAAATGAAATTATAAAAAAGCAAGACAAACACACCCATAACCACAAGATACAAAAATTGATTAAAGGAAATACTGCTGAAATAAAAATCAACTGGGCCACAAGATGCCAATTTACACCTCAGTAGTAAAGGCAATGTAGACACGGAAAAAGCCAAAAGTGCATACAGAAAGACCAAGAATGAATGATGTCAGGTAAAGGGTAACATGGAATAGCAGAAACAAAGAACACTGACTTTTGGAACATAACACCCTGTAGTTTGGTAGATATTCAGTGACCTTTCATTTTGGAGGCAGCATAGAACTCTGCAACATCAGTAAACTTCTACCAAAATACAAGACATCAAACTCCAGCAAGAGTATTCTTCATTATCAGTATCTCCAGAAATTCAAATCTCACAAAGCAGGAATGATATGCAGACAAATGCAAGATCAAAATGTAGAAGAATGCAGAATGCAGATGATTAAATGTATGGACGTCACATGCTATCAAGTAACTCAAAAATTATTCTACTTTGTAAAATTATTTATACAAACCAGTCTTCCTCCAATTTTGCATGTTCTGCCTCAATCATGGTATCAAATTCCTCCCTTTTCTTAGCTCTTCACTCAGTGTTTAGTTCCACCGTTGTTTTATCAGTCAGAGGATGTTCTGATTTTTTTGGTTCCGAGGGCTTCTTATGAATTACATTGGCAGGTCTAGCTTTGAACTGAGCAGCCTCCTGCATGCACAAAAACATTTGTTAAAAAATGTATATCTCAGTCTTTAGTTGAGGCATCCCCGTTGTGTATGTAACAATGAAGTAAAAGGGGAAAGTAAGTCAAAACACAACTAGTTTATTGGTTAGGTGTTAGTGAAACGACATGTTTCGGCCTACTTGGCCATCATCAGTTTGCAAAGTTCTACAAGACTAAATATTGTTGTGTGTGGCAGATGTTGAGATCTCATCATCTGGCCTATAAATTATATATGAGACAAACTGCGTGTGAGCAGGTGACGCGGTGGATGTTGGTATGTGGTATCCTGGGCGGGGGTCATCCCCCTGAGGTGTCGTTGGCGTTGGGGGGAGGGGTCCAGATGGCAATTAGCAGGTCTATACGCGTCACATGCGTGGCGGAGATCCATAGAATAGACATCTTGTTTGTTGGTCTAGTGTTTGTCACTATCGTGCTGGGTAATGTGCGTAGCACTGGCGCTTTTGTGTATTGTATAAGGAGATCACTGTAGAATAGGCGCCCTGTATTTTCTTTTAGTCACAGTGGTGTTGGATTCTGCATGTGGCACTGACACAGTCTTGTGTTATATATGGGGATCACTATTTAACTGTATGCTGTCACTGCACTGTTCTCTTAGTACATGGTCTTGTCAGGTTTTGTGTGTGCAGACTGGCCTCTGTTGTGTGCTTGTTACATGGTGGCTGTTATGTGTTCACTTCGGTAGTGGTCTATAATTTATAGGCCAGATGATGAGATCTCAACATCTGTCACACACAAACAATATTTAGTCTCTTAGAACTTTGTAAAACCTAACGATGCCCTCCGAGTAGGCCGAGAGATGTCGTTTCACTAACACCCAACCAACAAACTAGTTGTGTTTTGACTTACTTTGCCCTTTTACTTCATGTATCTCACAGCTAAAGTAAGAAAATTGGGGCTACAGATGCACTCAAAAACTACATTAATTCTATTTTTTAACACACACACTACTTTTGCAACACAAAAAACAACATAATGTTGTACCTGTTTTTGCACCTGTGTATCATGTGGCAGTCAGCTGTATTGCCAACATTACAGACGAATGTGCTGCTTCAATCTTCAAAATAAAAGTAAGTATAAGGAGAATGTGTTCACTACTTACATCCTTATACTCGGAATAAACTTTTGATTTCTTCAGGCATGCTGGTGTAACAGGTACATTTGATGGAAGTTCTTTCTTCATAGGGATACCCTGAGGTGTGTCCAAAATGGCCTTAGGAACAGGTTTCGTGGTGAAAACAAATACTGGCGGAGCTGTTCATTTCTATTAAAAAATATGTTGCTGTTAGTATTCAAGCATGATGGACAATGGCTCATCACAAAAGACAAGGACGTAATACATATCCTTCCATGACTGGAACAACCCAATGCGTCAAGAGCAAACCATTACAAAAACTATCGTGAAATATGACATTAAAATTGAAGCCACTAAATAGCTGGTAAATTAAAAAAGGTTCTGACTGGACTGGAATTTACAACAGCCAAGGTTTCAACCAAAACGAGGATAACATAAGCAACTTTAACCCCACTTAAGTGTAAAGATGAATGATAGGAATAACTTCAGTGACTGACAAAGCTTTTTAAATTCTGATAAATCTCAACTTGTGTTGCCAGAACAACTGTCACTGAGGATCATGACATCATTATTTGTGCTAAAACTCCTCCTGTAAGGAAAGTCATGTTGATAAAAGAGATAAAAAAATTAAACCCACAAATACCAAGTGTCGCAAATTTCAAACTTTATAACAACTGCCAACCGGACAGCATGTGACATTTGTTGGCCATTTCACCCGAACTGCAAAGTCAAGTAACATTTCGAGGAAATAGAGTCCGTTCAACGTACCTTGAAACTTGAGGGGTGAGGAAGTGAGGAAGGACAAAGGAAGAGGGAGGGGCACAGATAGTATTCGCTAGCCTTGTCAGGCAAATATCCTCCTCTCCCTGCCCCATTTCATAAATACATTCGAAGTGTCAAGATACTGGAATTGCACTGTAATTCCCCACACTACAAGTTCTCAGGGAGAAGCTAGATAAAGTTATAATATTTATTCATGAAATATGAGCAGCGAAATAAACCAAAATAGCAGCTTGGCAATATAAGAACAAAAGTTGACAACTTCTAGGGTTAACAGCCACTTAACTTTGTATTCCAAACACTTGAGTTTTGGCATTTCTTAACAGAAATGTGTATTGGCTTCACACATGTATTATATCCAAAATGAACATTTCATCAGTTCTGTACTTACCGACAGAATTACTTTGCTAAATAAACAAAATTCATTTTTATAAAACAATATGACATGTAGTAGTCACACTGTATTCAAAGATTTGGTAACTACATAGCAGACTATAGTAGTCTAAACATCATCTTACTGCTGTAGGAACTGACAGTAGTAGTACCTTGACACAGAAATGAAAGGTAGCCTCCTTACTATTTCTACTAGGGTATAATGGACTTGTTTGCCTCTCTTATGAAGATGTACCTTGATCTGTTTATTCTGTACTCTAATTTCCAGTAACTGACTAGATAAGATATGAAGAATGAATAAACTGCACAGAATAATGTACCGCTCCAGCTAACTTTTCGTTCAGAATTAAAAACCAAAATGAAATACAGAACTGTTCCCCTGGAGGCTTACTTTCTTACTGAAAAAGTCCCTTTCACACTCAAAAGTACTGGACAACAATTATAATATATATTTCAATATACTTCCATGAATTGTATCTAGTTTTGGCTTATACAGCACCTATTTCGTGTAAAGCCGAAATCTCAGGTATATCTAAAGTACCATTCTTATAGGCTGTGTACAAATAATCTTTCTTTATTAATTTTTTTACATGCCTGATGATGGCTTGCTACAAAAGCTAAAACATGCAGCAATAAAATAATACAAACACAGTTGTGAATGACAGTTTTCATTTCCTCATTGCTGCAGTAACTGACACATGCAATCACAGTTAGGATGACACATATTCAAGAATTCAAATTCAATTCTCTCCTTGTCATAAAGGAGCAGATTGTGAGGAACAAAAAAGATACTGAGTAGGAGATACCTTTGGAGAATGATTCTGACAAAACCATGTTACCACATATACAGTGAAGAGACAGAAGCTAAAGGTGGCAGCAGTAACTAAGATGAAAGCTATATGATAACATATAATTAAAATCACATCTTTGGAATTCTGGTGATGTCTGTCCTATTGCAGGACTCAGATGATTGAAAAAGTAATGGATACCCCACGTGCAGAAACAGTATAAGAATACATGTTTATGAAGCAAAAATGCTGCAACAAGTACCTTAACTTTGTGGCTGTTTCTGATAGTTTAAATGGCACTGGTACTGTTGGTTTCCTCTCCAACCTTATACCAAGTTCTGGAGGTTCAAAAATTTTTGGATTTAAAGCATTAGCTTTTACTTGCATCCTGAAAGATAAACACACATTTTGGTACTTCTTCCTTGTATGCAGACCACTGGTGTAAATTTAGCAACTCTTGAAGCATCCAGCATTTCTTCAAACTAAACCACCTTCATGGCATGTTAACAGGACAGTTTTACCTTTATTCTGATGAATAACTATGGCAAGGGTGAGAAAACACTCAGAATAATTGTAAATTTAGATAGTTTGCCCTGTGTGATTTCAGGATTCCACAGCAGTGTAAATGAGATCTGCATTCTCCTGGGATTTTACACAGCAGAGAATGGTTGTTTTGTTATCCATGTTTCAGGACAACACATAAATCCCATCTTTAAGGGTCCAGTAATTCAACAGTTTTTGTTTGGACTTCCTAGTTCAAGAAGTGCAATAAATAAAATTCATTATGACACACTGCACATGTGGAATTTGAAAACAATTTAAAAAATTGACCAAAAGCTTACATTCAGTACTTAAAGTGTCATTCACTAAAGGTTAATTACCAACTCCAAAGCTGATTACATACTATCCGTTTACTTACTTACTTGTATGATTTGTTAGTGCCATTTCTCTAGTCCACTGCTGAGGTTCAGTCTATTATACAAGGAATTATGGGTTCACAACACTCAGTAAAAGAAAGAGATACAATTGTGATAAGGATAGCCATAGATCACATATATCACAAAACTTTCAAACTTCTGGGAACGAAATGTCTCATGCAGTGTGATTGTCAACATGGTAATGGACCAATCAGAAAGAACCAACAACTTATTTCACCCTGACACAGTTTCAGACTTCACCATTGAACATCTTGCATCAATGGACTACATTAATGGTTTGTACCCATGTCCTTGTAGAGGGGCCTGGTGCAATACACAGCAGTAGGCACAGAGTGGAAAGCCTCAAGAGGCACCATTCCCACCAACCACGTGAATTCCCTCTGTGGTCTCAGTATTTAACTACATAAAATTCAATTTCAATGAGAGTTAAGGTGTGGGAAAGTTATAGTGGTACATCAGGTAAAATAAACATACACAAAACTCAAAATCAGCAAATATACATCATCTGACTTTAAAGTACAGCTGACCCCACAATTCTGTTGATTCAGATAAATCTATTTTCAACTTATAGTATTAGTGCAAAGTTGGAAATAAATTAATTTTTATACATTTATTGCATGGATATATAATATTAAATTCTGTTACTTCATTCATGTTGTGAACATATGCTTCCATTTCCTCTGCTTCATTCTCCTCTTCTACTCTGGTCAGATAGTGTACTGGACATGATCGCAAATGTGATCTTAAATTTGGAAAATGAGGGGTGGTTAATACCTTCACTGTAATTCCCTTCCTGTGTTGCAGCCCTGACTTCAGTTCATCTGCAAAAATGTTTTAAGTATTTACCAAATAAAAATCTTACAGCACAGCAATACCCTCATCATTAATGTCCATACCTTCAACAAATTATTTGACAAGTTACCTTCAGTGACTATCATCTGGTTAAATACCAATCCTCTAAAACATAAAAGGGAGAAAAACTTAAAATTTCATACAACAGTTAATGTTGTACTGTCCACTAATAAGAGCTGAAGTAAATGAACTGGACACTACATGATTCCCAAAGATGGTCCATTTTTCTAAAAACTAAAATGTTTGTAGTTCCACTCCCACTGAACTTAGCTCTCTGCCTGTCTCAAAATAAAGACTCTCCATGTGATCAAAGCCCTGATGGCAAATTATACAAATCCATATATTGGCAGTGGGATAAATTCTTTACTTTACCAGGGCATATAAGGGAGTAGAGGTACAGGGTCACTCATTCTTAACCCTGGCACTAGATGTAGATGAGGGATCTAACAAATTGTAAGGACCAATTGTAACTGCTTATACCAGCAGACTCAGATGTGACTGGGATTATCTGTATGGTCAGTCTGGTATGTTATCCCAACATCTTGGCACATGCACAACATTTGCATCTAGCAGAACCATTCATATTCTCAATTACATAAAAAGTTTCTTACCCAATTTTTGCCTGGAATGTAAGTGATCAGGAGTATTTGTCTGGAACCGACACGCAGCATCCAATCTAATGAACATTGTCTGTCGACAAATTTCAGTTAGTGGGGACCCCTTCCTTTTTAAGTTCCAGTATTCTTGTGTGGATGAACTGGCTGAACTGGGCTCCTTAACATAAGAGAAGAAAATATCAAAAGGGTAGTTTTTTTTCCACAAAGTACTTCATTGTTAGAATGTAAACATTTCACAGAAGTACTAGGAATATACATATATGGAACAATAGACAGCATTTTGGTCATCTGATGTAATCTGGGAGGGGTACATGGTGGTGCAGTTGGTTGAGGCACTGCGCTACAAGTTGGAAGGTCATGGGTTCAATTTCCGAAGGCGTCATTGGAATTTTTCATCGACATAATTGTTCCAACCACAATATGGCCCTGGGCTTGGCTCAGCCTCTTAACAGAAATGAGTACCAGGAATATTTCTAGGGTGTGGGGGGGGGGGGGTTAAGGCATCCAGAACATAGGGCTGACAACCTTACCACCTTTGTGTGCCCACTGTCTTGAAATCTGGGAGCCACAACCTCCTAGAAACCTCTGGACCTGTCCAGGGCTGTAATGGGATTGCTTTACCTTTACCTTTACGTAATCTGGTGAAGTTCAAATTGTAATGTCCTTTAAGCTCTTGGTTTGATGAGCCTAGTCTTGATCTGCGTGACCCCAGTTAATGCAAGGAATGTATGTCTCTCCTGCCTACATGTTGGAACTATTTTTGGTTAATCCCCAGATGCACTTAAATGTATACTTACCTTTCTTTTGGATGTGCTAGTGCTGGCAGACAATTGTTTATTATTCCGTCCTGACGCCAAATGAAGATATGTCATTGCCATACTGTAAAAATCAAAAGATTCAACAACAGATAAACGTAATCAAAGTATTGCACTTCTCAGTACAAAAAATGTCATTATACAAGTATGTGAATTAAAAATCTTACTGGTATTATGCAACACCTTAGGTACAGAGGAGGCCTTCACCCTTCTATGATGCTTGTAGTTGATTACACATGTTTTGGGACTGCCTAAAAGAGCAAAGGCCTGCTTGGTACTACATACTAAAAGTTCTCTACATCTTTCACTAGACACAGTCATGAATGACTTCAATTCACATGAACAAACATACTTATAATACAGTGCAAAATGATCTACTCATGTCCTCATTCTTTACCTGGTAATCAAAATGCTACTTGTGTTATTGATCCCTGTTCAATCTGCAAGTCAAGTCCCACTGTGTTGTCTTAATGTAACAATTCTAATGGTACTAGAAAAAACTGATAACATATGTTGTAACTGTAATGTAGATTGTGTTTTTTTCAGAGGATGGCACCATATATATAGTCCTGCCATAAATTCTGTTGCAACTTGCTTGTTGTCCAAATCTAGAGACAATGAGGTGAGAGGGTTGTAAGGATGGCTGTTTATGGACTACTGTCCCTTCAGGTACTTGTGCCAGGGCAGTTTGCTCTCGTCTGTCACAGAGTGAACATGAAGTGGGGTGTCAAGTAAAATCATGTGGCTGTGATTGCCCTTCCCAATTGCAGAAAATCAAATTCTCAAATTTTCTAACTCTTAAAACCACTGACAATTTCGTGAGGGTTCATCAATCCAGCAATTAAACATTATAAGGAACTCTGGAGGGTTGAAGACAGGGCTCGTTCAGGATGCCTGAAAAGTGTGAGGGCTGAAGCCGCTATCAAAACAGTATGGGAACGGATTCGCCAAAATCCGCTCTGGAAACAGAAGATCATGTCCTGAAAGCTGAACATATTGCCCAATCAGGTCATGCCTCATCAAGGACGATCCACACATGACTGCGCACCTCCGCTCAAAGGGACACCTCCTCACTCCTGCTTTGAAGGATATCCGATGGACAAGAGCAAAGCGCCTCTTCCAGTGGCAGGCCGAGAACGGGCACAAAAACATCCTCTTCACGGACGAGAAAATTTTCACCATCGAGAAGCAGTACAACAACCAGTACAACAAGATTTATGCTCAAATGTCCCTTGAGGTGCGTTCTCAGGGTGTCCTACGTCATGGTTTGTTGGGGGTGTCCCATCTGGGGATGACACCTCTCAATTTTTGTGAGAAAGGTGTGAAAACTGGTGCCCGAGTGTATCAAGAGGATATGCTACAAGGCGCTGTGAAACGTCTTAACACAACTGTTTTTAATGGCCGGAAATGGGTCTTCCAGCAGTACTCAGCTTCTGTCCACAAGGCCAAGAACACTCAGGAGTGGCTGCGGAGAAACATTCTGGCCTTAATCAGAGCCGAGGATTGGCCCTCGGGGAGTCCAGGCCTCAACCCCCCGGACTTTAAACTGTGGGCTGTTTTGGAGGACATGGCTTGCCAGAAGTGTCACAACACTCTGGACAGCTTGAAGAGATCCCTCGTAAAAGCAGCGGCAGAAATGCCCCTGGAGACAGTGCATGCCACTTTAGCAGAGTGGCTGAAATGTCTCAAGGCTTGCATTAGGGCAGGGGGTGGCCATTTTGAGTGAAATTATTATAAATAAAAACTTAAATCTATTGCTAATAAATTATTTGGCTCGAAAAGTGGATGTTCTGTTTAATTTTCCTTCTAGGTCACAAAATCCTTGTAACAGAACTTATGGCAAGACTATGTAGATGTCAGCTATATTGGCGACATTTTGGAGGTTCTTAATACTTCAATCTTCAAAGCAAAGATCCTTACTTTCAGTAATGCAGCCTGCATCACCATGGTGCCTTCACCCCCCCAAAAAACTCATACATTGCCATTCAAGAGCTGTGCAAGCCTGATATCTTCCATGTTCAAATTAAATGCTCACCATCATGATCCTTGCAAAACATGCGTTAACCTCATCCAACTGACAGAGTCATTACATACACTTCTATCGCTCTCTACTTCTGCAACTGACCTCAACATGCAGGGTATTTCTTGAAAAATCGAGAAAATTCTGCCAGCCAGGAAGTTTCATTACCATGTTCACAAAAGCCTGGATTCATTTTGAATTTCGTACCTACACAAATTTCCATACCCTTCATTTCACGTTCATTTAAATGGTCCCTTTGCAAAAACTCTGTGTCAGTGTGTTCTTTCATGGCCAAGCCCAGTCCATTTTCCATCCCCTCATTCTTCAATAAGCAAACGTCACCGTTAAATTGGTTAACTATCCAAATGTGACCCCACAGACCTGACATTTGTGAACAAGTTTATTGATGTGTGTTTGACTTGGAACTGAAAGCAACATACTTAAAAGCAATATTTTCAGAAACATTCTTTGAGAAATATATGCAACATGATGCAATCCATACAAAAATTTATATTGTTCAAGGCACACCAAACCATCTGCACTGACAGTGATAATGGAACATTTTTGCACCCATCTTGATTAGGAGTGAAACCAACTCTGAATGCCTGCACTTATTAACACTAGTCACATCAGCAGCACTTATTGATATCCCTTATCCTCTCTATGGTAATGTCAGAATAAACATCAATCTGCTTAAATAACACACAGTAGGTGTGTGGCATGCGTAAGTCACAGTACTTGGCAAGCAAGCACCACATGATCATCCAATTACAACTAAGCCCTGATGTGCAACATGTGCATACAGTACACCTAACAATGTGCTTTATTGTCATAAAAAACAGCACTGCTATAACGGATGCTACCACATTCCATGGTCGCATGTATCTACAAAACTAAACGTCTCAGGATATCAGTTGTATGACTTTTTTCACTTATTTTTCAACCATAAATTGCAGGATGGAAAACCTCTGTGCAAGTCGAGTTTGCTTGTCTTGTAAATTTTCAAAACCTAGGAAAACGTAATGTCATACAGACTACACATACTTTTAAAAACTTACTTCAATACATCATCCATGTCTATAGATTGTTCTGTGCTACGCAGGTCACTAACCAGCTGTTCATCTCTAATTTGCAGTATATCATTTTCATCTTCTGGTGGATCTTCCTTCATTTGACACTGACCCTCACACTGCTGCTCATTCTGGCCACCATTTAACACATCTGCAATGGCCATGTATCAATCAATGAAACAAATGCAGAATATGTATACTTAGGCACAGCATAACAATCCTGACATATCTGCTGTCCTGCTTAAACTATCTCAAAACACACAAAGTTCAAACTTTAATCAAGTAGCATTTGCAGAAGTTTAAAATACATTTCAATCACATACACACATACATGTAGCTCTGTAAATACAGGTGAAAGAACCTTTGTGGAAATATTATTAACAATAAGACACTTCAGTAACCTTCACTTGCTCAGAAGACTGCTGGCCATTGAATACACAAATACAGAAACATACACACAACCCACCATGTCCCTTTTCTTTATTTATCCTGTAAACCACAAGACATGCACAAAAAGTGCACTTAACATCAGTGGGCGTTTTATTCTTCCTTGTGACTATTGTTGGAATTAGTTTGATTTGATGAACCTTTAACAAGTTACACATCACACACGGGCAGAAATTCTTATAGGTCTCCAGAGAGAGTAGCTGTTAAAACTGTCTGACCTAAATAACGACTGAAAGGGCTTGGCAATATTTATAAAGAGTTCTCAAATAAATTACAAAAAAATATGTTGGTATTCTTTTGGTACTCTTTTGTAACAGTGACTTATAAAAGCCAGAAGGCAGTGTGACCCATTTTAACTCTATAAAGATAAAATATATCTGTTTTATATAAGGACTCAGTGTGTACCATGCAGTAAACACTCTCCACCTCATTTATACAAAACCAGTCAGTCAATCAGTTTTGTAGAAGACAAAATTAGATGTTTATTCTGTGATCTGTGCAAACCATACAGACACAATGTGAAGAGACATGGAGTTTTTTAATGTTAAACCTAGTGGTATGTAAAGTAACCACCTGGCTTTAACAGGTTAAGGACCTTAAATTGGTACAAGAATGAGTTGCATAAACTGATTAACACCAAAATTACAACCATTTAACTGATTCAATATGAGGTACCTTTCAAAGTAAATCTGGCACTTCATAATCCTGTATCTCTGCAAGTGATGTAGGAAAGTAACACTTCACATCAGTCACTTCATATTCACCTCAAAAACCACAGTAAAATTCATGCAAACATAAAAAGTTCATGTAAAATACATACTAAGCTCACAGTGAATGCTGTCTGTGTAATGTAACTCTGCATCTGGGATCCAGCTCTGTAGCAATATTAGACCTCCAATTAGAGAAAACTTCTTAGATATGCCACATAATTCCCTTTATTGACCCAAAGTATAATTTGTCATCTGTGGTGGCATAAAGACTGACTACCTTGTAAATTACAGCAAACAATACCTGCATTACAAATTAAGAGATTTATTAAATCTCATGCCAACTGTCAATTTACCAACATGAATTCCAAACACCAGTAGTTCTGCAAATCACAATAGTTTTTAATATTTCCAAGAAGACTCTTAATTCTGTTAACCCTGTGATCAGTGTGCTATCATATCACTATGTTCAAATATTACTATTAATTAATTAATAACAAATATTACAAAATTCACTATAGGAAATAATGTGAAACCTTAAATCAAGTTATTAAACAGGTAAAGTGTGGGCATTCCAGTATAACAATTAAGGGTCCGATGATACATAAAAGCAGTAATGTATGCTGTTAACACGGGAACCAGTTCATTCAAATCAACACAGACCATCAGTAAAAATAAATTATAAGTAATGTTCCAGACAGCATTAAGTGAGGATGTATGTTGTACAAAGGATCTGTTGAATGGAAACAAATGCTGATTTGAAATGTGTCATAAACTAAGCTCATGGTTGCCAATGCACAAAGATGCTAGAAAATGTGCCCTACTAAGTCACAAGGCACAATCTGCATTTGGAACAATCACTTCTATTACTGGCAACTCATATGAATTTTGCCAGCCATGTCAGTTATGGGCTACTATATTTATTTATTATATTATATTTATATTTTAAGTTCCATGAATCTTTTGGGATAAACCCCCTTTAAATACAGGAACAGTCAACACAGATATATAATGTCAAGTGTATGCTATAGCAAGCATCTCTCATAGCGCAGGAACAGAACAATTCAACACAAGTCAATCAGTCATACATTAATAATATGAATAATTTAACAGCATAATTACTATACTGCACATAAGAGAAAGTAGAACTACATAATAATTCATCAGAAGAATTAAACGTAAGCAGTTCAAGGTTAAACTATGAATAAAAATTGTTGCAAATAAAATTATTTATATTTAAAATACATATAAAAGTCCATAAAAGTACCAAGATCACTCCTAGAAATCCAATCAAAATATTCATCTAGTGTATAAAATGAACCCACCAAAAGAAAGCTTTTTAGAGCTAATTTAAATTTTTTTACATTCCAAGATAAGTTTTTAATATTCTGGGGTAAATGATTGAAAATTTTAACCCCAGAGTAATAAACACCTTTTTCATATTTTGTCAGTTTTACTGATGGTGGCTATAAGTCCAACCTAAGTTGAGTGTTGATACAGTGAAAACTTTGTGTTAGATATAAACTCTTCCATATTATTGACTACAAACAATAATAATGACAATATGTATTGAGAATGTTGTGGGAGAATGTTTAATTTTTTAAACAATTCACAACATGCTACTCTGTTATCAACATTCATGATAAGTCTTAATGCTCTTTTCTGTAATTTAAATATATTACTACTGTGGGGCGAGTTACCCCAGAAAATTATACCATAGGGCATGATGGAATGCACATAAGAAAAATTAATTATTCTTAATTTCTTTGTAGAAATAACAGATTTCAGAGATCTAATTGCGTAACATTTTGTGTTTAATTTAGAACTTGGCTGGTCGATAGGTGTTTTCCAGGATAGTGTGCTATCCAAAGTGAGGCCCAAAAAAGTTTGTACAACTAGTAATATTGATAGGGTTATCTTTATAACTAATATGTGCAATGACTGCAAGTTTAGATTAGCCATAAATTGAATGTAGTGAGTTTTATTAAAATTCAGTATTAACCTTTTGGCGCCAGAATTATTTTTTAATTTTAGCACATCCTGTATATAAAATGTGAATATTACAGGAACCAAATACGTTAGAATTATGAAACAAACTGCATTTTGAAGAGAAAAAAACGGAGAGT